>Ga0299914_10000797_pt1 | contig 19711 bp, 12 predicted proteins | sample RVTome_10_FD_201361 | JGI IMG/M metagenome (GOLD analysis project Ga0299914, IMG submission 201361) | Soil microbial communities from uranium-contaminated site in the Upper Colorado River Basin, Wyoming, United States - RVT153D57 (version 2) ...
GACGATGTTCGCCTCCTCGCCGAGCATCGGGATGGCTCTGGTGAGGCGCGCCCAGGCCAGGGCGGCAGCCTGCCGGCCGGCATCAGGGAAGACGATGAAGACGGCCCCGCGCTCCACCCAGGCGTGGTCCGTCAGCCGAACGGGGGCGGGGGTGCCGCCGGCGAGCACGCGCTGAATCTTCGCCAACTGCTGGTCATCATCCTGCGGCAGGGTCGCGCGCAACATCGCAAGCGGCCTCTGGAGGCGTCGTGCCCGGGCGATCTCCCGGTCGACCACGGATGGCGGTGCGGATTGGTCATCGCGACCCATCATCACCAGCGAGGCGGCATTGCGGTGGTCACTGCGAAGGAACGCGGCGACCGCCGCGACGATGAGCGCGAGCGCCACGGCGGCCAGGCTGGGTTCGGGCTCGGAGCGCCCGAGCAGGTATCCGGCACTGACGAGCGCAAGGCTGATGGTGAGCGCCGTGGCGACGCGGCCGAGCGTGTTCATACGTGCACCCCGCTTGTCGGGATCTCGCGCAGCGCGATCGCCTTCACCGTGTCGCCGGCCTGGTCGATGCGTCGGCCGAAAGCGAGGTACCGGAACCCGGCCCCGACGATCATGGCCGCGTGGAGGGCGTTGCGGCCGTCGACGACGACGTTGCCGCGCATCCGCGACCGGGCATCCTGCCAGTCGATCTGGCTGAACTCCGGCCACTCCGTCACGAGGCCGACGGCGTCAGCGCCGTCGAGCGACTCGGCGACGCTTGCCACGACCTCGAGGCCACTGACGAGCTGTGCTGCCCGGTCGCGGGCCGCCGGCATCGGGTCGTAGGCGACCGGCTGCGCTCCCATCTCCAGAAGTCGCCGGGTGATGGTGATTGCGGGTGCATCGCGCAGGTCATCGGTGTGCGGCTTGAAGCTCAGGCCGAGAATCGCGACCCGCTTCCCGGCGAGCCCGTCGGTGACGCTCGAGGCGATGAGCTCGACGAACGTCTCGCGCTGCCGATGGTTCACGACGTCGACCGCCGAAATGAGCGGGACATCGACACCATGGCGGGCGGCCGCCTCGGTCGTCATCGTCACCTGGTGGGGGAGGCAGGAGCCGCCAAAACCGACCCCGGCTCGCAGGAACGAGCCTCCGATGCGGGAGTCGTACGCCATGGCCGCCACGACGCCCTCGATATCGGCGCCGTACATCCCACACAGGCGGGCCAGCTCGTTCGCGAAGCTGATCTTCGTGGCCAGGAACAGGTTCGAGCCGAGCTTCGCAAAGCTGGCGTCGATCGCCGGCATCGTCAGGATCGGCGCGTCCGTGTCGCGGTACATCTCGTGCGCGCACGCCTCCCCGATGCCTGCCGGATCGGCGACGATCCCGACAACGACGCGCTCGGGCCGCAGGAAGTCGTTGAGGGCGGTTCCCTCGCGAGTGAACTCCGGGTTGAGGATCGCCGTGATAGGAGGCAGATGACCACGGAGCTCGCTCAGCACCGACGGGAGTCGCTTCACGAACTCGGGCGGCAGCGTCGAGCGAATGATGAGCACCGTCGATACGGGCAGGGCCGGGACGACGTCCTGGAGGCAGTTCAGGATCGTGGTGGTCTGCCATCCGCCGTTCCCGTCATGCGTTCCGACGGCTACGACGACGGCATCTGACTCCCCGACCACCTCCACGATCCGGTCGCGCTGGAACGTCGCGAAGCGCAGGCGCTCCAGGTCCCGATTGGCGGCCACCATCTCGGCGAGGCCGGGCTCGTGGAACGGCATCCGGTTCTCGTCGAGGGCACGACGACGGTCGACGTTCGCATCGAATCCGGTCACGTCGTGACCCCACTCGGCAAGACATGCCGAGGTAACCAAACCGACGTAGCCTAGGCCAAATACCGCGATATGCATGATCCCCCTCGTTTCTTCGTGGGCAACTTCTCTCTCCTGGGAACTCCAGGCAGCCCCGAAGTCAACGTGGGTACATGAGTACGGATGACGTATCGGCACGCGTCAGGCGGGGCACACCCGTCGAGTCAATGTATACGTTCGTACTGCAGGCGACTAGTACTTATCACCTACTTATTTCTCCATTATCGTTCGTGCGAGCACGATTTCGTTGATCAGGCGCAACACGAGGACTCGGTCGTTGCAATCCTGAGCAGGGATAGGACGATGGTCCTGCCCATAGCCTCTGCCCGACTGTGCCTCAGCGGGCTGATCCTCCCCGCCGACTGGGTTCCGGCCGGTTCACGCACGCGCGTGCCGACGTGCGCGACGTATCACGGCGGCACCGCCCATTCGATGCGGAGTGGGCATGCCACCACGGATGCCTCGACGTGGATCCGAATGACTGTTCGACAGATCCATGTGGTGCCAATTGTCAACGCCCACGGGCAGTCGGGTTGTTGTCAGACTTGACAGGGATGACTACCGTACTGTGCCTAAAGTACCAGGGAAGTACCGCTGCCCGACCCGAGCACCGGACGGGACTCTCCATCAATTGCGTCGCCCATGGACCGAGCCCAGGCGGCGGAACCTTCCCGACCGTTCAGGCTGTGCCGACCGGAGGGAAAGGTGCGCGCCGTCGTCGAAAAGGGGCCGCGTGTTCAGCGGACTCGTCTACGCGGACGGTGGTTCTTCTCCGCTGAGCACAGCCTTCGGCGCTCACCCGGCCGTTGCCGTGATGCCGGCCTCGCGCCTGTCCTCCGCCGCCGAACGAGGCCATTCCGTCGCCGCACGAGGACCCTCCTCGTGCAGCCTTCTCAGTCGGCTGCGCGCGTCCTGAAAGTGGAACTGGAGCAGAGGGAGGAGTCGCATCAATGATGAGCGGGATTGCCGCGTGGAGCGTGAGGTTTCGACGGATCGTGGTGGCCGCCGCCGCAGCGGCCATTGTCTTCGGGATCGCCCTGCTTCCGGGCGCATCGGTTGACGCCCTGCCGGAGTTCTCACCTCCCTACGTCGAGGTCCAGACCGAAGCGCTCGGCCTCTCGGCGGAGGAAGTCGAGCAGCTCATCACGGTCCCGCTCGAGGCGGATCTCCTCAATGGGGTGGCGTGGCTGGAATCGATCGAATCGGAGTCGGTGCAGGGTCTCTCGTCGATCGTGCTCACCTTCGAGCCGGGAACCGACCCAATCCGTGCCCGACAGATGGTCGCGGAGCGACTGACCCAGGCCTTCGCGCTTCCCAACGTCTCAAAGCCGACGGTCATGCTCCAGCCGCTCTCGTCGTCCAATCGGCTGATGATGATCAGCCTCTCATCGGACGACCTCTCGCTGATCGACATGTCGGTCCTGGCACGCTGGACCGTCAAACCCCGGCTGCTGGGCGTTCCGGGTGTTGCCAACGTGTCGATCTGGGGTCAGAGAGAGCGGCAACTGCAGGTCCTGGTCGATCCACGGCGGTTGCAGGAAGCGGACGTGACGCTCAATGAGGTGGTCGAGACGACGGGTAATGCCCTTTGGTTCTCGCCACTGACCTTCCTCGAGGCATCGACGCCAGGCACCGGCGGGTTCATCGATACGCCCAACCAGCGACTCGGCATTCAGCACATCCTCCCCATCAGGTCCGCCGAAGACCTCGCCGACGTCAGCGTGGCAAGTGAGGGGGGTCGCTACCGGCTCAGCGACGTGGCGACGGTTGCGGAGGACCATCAACCGCTCATCGGCGACGCGATCGTCCACGATGGCGACGGGCTCATCCTCGTCGTCGAGAAGTTCCCGGGTGCCAACACCTTCGAGGTGACCGGATCTGTGGAAGACGCCATGGCAGCGCTCGGACCCGCGATCGCCGGGATCGACGTGGACACGACCGTATTCCGGCCCGCCACGTTCCTCGAGAGGGCGGTCGGGAACATCACGCTGGCCATGATCCTCGGTCTGGTCCTGGCCATCGTGGCAATCGCTGCGCTCCTCTACAGCTGGCGGTCGGCATTGATCGCCCTGATCACGATTCCACTTTCCGTGCTCGTCGCCGGCCTCACGCTGTACGCCCTCGGTTCCACGTTCAACGCCATGATCGTGGCCGGGTTCATCGTGGCGATGGGGATCATCGTCGATGACGCGGTCATCACGACCACAAGCGTGCGGTCTCACTTGCAGGCGAGCGCCGAGGCCGCTGAAGGGTCGAGGGCCGCACGAGTGCTGCGTGGCGTGATGGCCGTCCGCGGGAGCACCGTCTACGCCCTGCTGGTCCTGCTTCTCGCACCCCTTCCCCTTCTCCTGGTCGGCGAAGCGACCGGCGCCATGCTGCCCTCGTTGGCGAAGGCCTATGTCCTGGCGCTGCTGGCATCGATGGTCGTTTCTCTCACCGTGGCGCCGGCACTAAGCCTCATGCTCCTCCCGGCGGGGCCGCCTGAGCGCAGGCAGCCGCGGGTGCTGGGCTGGCTGCTGGCTGGATATGGAACGGCACTCACCCGGCTTCTGAATCGCAGTCGGCCTGCGCTCGCGGTGGCGGGTGTCGCGGCCGTCACGGCCGTCGCGGTGTTCGCCATCTCGATGGCGCCGCATGTCGGACAGGCGGGCCTCCCGAGCTTCCAGGACCGTGACGTGTTGATCCACTGGGATGGGCCGCCCAGCACGTCGCGCACGGCCATGCGCCGGATCGTTGCCCAGGCCAGCGGCGAGCTGCGCGACCTGGACGGCGTGCGAAACGTCGGTGCGCATGTCGGTCGGGCGATCTCATCCGACCAGGTCGTGGGGATCAACTCCGGGGAGATCTGGTTGAGCATCAGGCCCGATGCCGACTATGACGCCACGATGGCGTCCGTGCGGGAAGTCGTCGCCGGATACCCGGGGCTTCGCCGCGAGGTGCTGACTTACGGAACTGAGCGCGTCAGCCAGATCGTCAGCAGCGCCCAGGATGACATCGTCGTCCGCATCTACGGCGAGGAACAGACGGTGATGCTCGAGAAGGCCAGCGAGCTCCGGGCTCGGATGGCGGACATCGCGGGAGTCGCCGCTGCCAGCGTCGACGCGCCCGTCGTCGAGCCGACGATTCAGATCAGAGTTGACCTCGCCGCCGCGGAGCGCCACGGCCTCAAGCCGGGAGATATCCGTCGGGCCAGCACGACGCTCCTTTCGGGTATCGAGGTCGGCAGTCTGTTCGAGGGGCAAAAGGTCTTCGAGGTCGTCGTGTGGGGTGTTCCGGAGCTGCGAGAGAGCCTGTCGAATATCCAGGATCTGCCCCTGGAGACCGAGTCAGGAGAACTCGTTCGGCTCGCCGATGTTGCCGACGTCGAGATTGCCCCCGGGCCGGTGAGTGTCAAGCGCGAGGGTGCGCAGCGAGTCATCGACATCGGTGCGACGGTGTCGGGCCGCGATGTCGGCGCCGTCCTCAGTGACGTCGAGAACCTCCTGGCCGACATTGCATTTCCGATCGAGACGCACGCCGAGATCCTCGGCTTCGCCGCCGATCGCGAAGCCGTGCAGAGTGCATTGCTGTTTGTTGCGGTCGGGGTCCTGGTCGGGATCTACCTCCTCCTGCAGGCCGCATTCCTCAGCTGGCGGCTTGCGGCATTCTTCCTCCTCAGCCTGCCGGCCGCCATTTCCGGCGGAATCCTGGTAGCGCTCGTGCTCGGCGACTCCGGGACATTCGGTGCGTTGCTCGGACTGTTGGCCGTACTGGGCATCGCCGTTCGCAACGGACTCCTGCTCATCGAGCGCTACCGACAGCTCGAACGCGAAGGGGTTGCGCACGACCAATGGCTGGCCGTTCGCGGGGCGCGCGAGCAACTGGCACCGACGCTGGCGACTGCGCTCGCCACGGCGGGCGTGCTCCTTCCATTCGCGCTCCTCGGATCACGGGCTGGTGTCGAAACGATCCACTCGATGGCGCTCGTGATCCTGGGGGGGCTGGTTACCGCGACATTGGTCAACCTGTTCATCGTGCCGTCGCTCTTCGTCCGCACCGGGCCGACACCCGAGGCGGAGCTGGCGACATTGCCGACCGAGCAGGCCTCACAACCCCAGGTCATAGGAGCAGGCTGAGATGCATGCGAATCGGTGGTTGCGGGCGGCCGTTCTCCTGTCGATGTTCGCCATGGTTCTCGTCGCCTGCGGCCAGGAGGCTGTCGAGGCGGATCACGAGCCGCCCGTCATGCTGGAGCCCGTCGATGACGATTCGGAGGTCACGCGCATCCGGCTGACGGCGAGGGCCGCGGAGCGGCTGGCCGTCGAGACCTCGCCGGTCGAGGCGTTCGGGTCGGGGCTTATGGCGGTTCCGTACGGCGCGATCTTCTACGGTAACGACGGCGAAACGTGGCTGTACGCGAACCCGGAACCGCTGGTCTTCGTCCGCGAGCACATCGTCGTCGATCGTATCGAGGGCGAGCAGGCGGTCCTCTCCGAGGGTCCGGAGGTCGGAACACTGGTCGCGACCGTCGCGGTGGCCGAGTTGTTCGGCGCCGAGACCGGCGTCGGTGGATCGGGTCACTGATCGCATGACGGCGAGGCGGGTGTGGGAGGGCCTCCAAACATGATGCGCAGCATCGTCACGGCCAGCCTGCGCTTCCGATATCTGGTGGTCGCCATCGCCGCCGCGCTGATGGTCTTCGGCATCGGCGAGGTCCAGAGGATGCCGGTGGATGTGTTCCCGGAGTTTGCGCCACCTCGCGTCGAGATCCAGACACCGTCATTGGGGCTGTCGGCGGCCGACGTGGAGGAACTCGTCACCGTTCCGCTCGAGGAGGCGCTGGCCGGCGTCGAAGGGCTCGACGTGATGCGCTCCAAGTCCGTTCGTGATCTCTCGTCGGTCCTCATGATCTTCGAGCCGGGCACGGATCTGGTCCTGTCCCGGCAGCTGGTGCAGGAGCGCGTCAACCAGGTCACGCCAACCCTGCCCAGCTGGGCCAGCCCGCCATTCATGTTGCAGCCGCTGTCCTCGACGAGCCGCGTGATGAAGATCGGCATGACTTCGGACTCGCGTTCACTCACCGACCTCTCGATGACCGCGTATTGGAAGATGCGCGCGCGCCTGCTGGGGGTACCTGGTGTCGCGCACGTCGCGATCTGGGGTGAGCGGCTCCAGATGCTCCAGGTCCAGATGGATCCGGAGCGCATGGCCACGCGTGGCGTAACCGTGCTCGAGGTCATGGAGGCGACTGCCGAGGCGCTGGACGAAGGGATCCTCCAGTTCAGCGAGGCGAACGTCATCGGCACCGGGGGCTTCATCGACACGCCCAATCAGCGGCTTCCGATCGCCCATGTGGCGTCCATCCGGCAACCCGATCACCTGCGCCACGTAATGCTCGAGGCACGTGATGGAACGCAGATCAACCTTACCGACGTGGCGGACCTGGTCGAGGATCACCAGCCATTGATCGGTGACGGGGTGATCAACGATGGCGTGGGGCTCATGCTCATCGTCGAGAAGTTTCCCTGGGCAAATACCCTGGACGTGACCCGTGGAGTCGAGGCTGCGCTCGACGAGCTCCGTCCCGGCCTGAGCGGCATCGAGATCGACAGCACGATCTTCCGCCCTGCCACCTTCATCGAGGTGGCACTCGAGAACCTGACCCGCGCCCTGCTGGTCGGGTCGATCCTCGTGATGCTGGTGCTTGCCCTGTTCCTCTTCGAATGGCGGTCTGCGCTCATCAGCATCATCGCCATCCCCACCTCGCTCATGGCGGCGGCGCTCGTCCTGCACTGGCGGGGTACCACGATCAACACCATGGTCCTGGCCGGCTTTGTGATAGCGGTCGGCGTCGTCGTCGACGACGCCATCATCGACATCGAGAACATCGTCCGACGCCTGAGACTGCACCGGCGCGCGGGGACTGCGAAGTCGACCATCTCAATCGTGATCGAGGCCTCGCTGGAAGTTCGGAGCGCGATCGTCTACGCCACGCTGATCGACGTGGTCGCCGTCGCGCCGATCTTCTTCATCGGGGGTCTGTCGGGCGCGTTCTTCGAGCCTCTCATCCTATCGTTTGCCCTCGCCATCCTGGCCTCGATGGTCGTGGCACTGACCATTACGCCAGCACTGGCGTATGTCCTCCTGCGGAACGCACCCATCGAGCGTCGCGAGTCCCCGGTCGCGGACTACCTGCGGCGCGGCTACGAAGCGGTGCTCTCCCGGATCGTGCGCAGGCCGCGGAATGCCTACCTCGGGGTCGGGTCAATCCTGCTCGCAGGAGCCATCGTCTTCCCCCAGCTCGGGCAGTCATTGCTGCCCGACTTCAAGGAACGCGACTTCCTCATGCACTGGCTGACGGCTCCGGGAACGTCACTGCCTGAGGAGGTGCGCATCTCAGAGCGCGCCTGCATCGAGCTGCGGACCATTCCCGGCGTTCGTAACTGCGGATCGCACATCGGCCAGGCGTTGCTGATGGACGAGGTCGTGGGCGTCGACTTCGGTGAGAACTGGATCAGCGTCGATCCGTCGGTCGACTACGACACCACGCTGGCGTCGGTCCAGGAGGTCGTCGACGGCTATCCCGGCCTGGTGCGTGACGTCCAGACGTACCTCAAGGAGCGGATTCGCGAGGTTCTCACCGGATCGAGCGACGCGATCGTCGTCCGAATCTACGGCCGCGAACTCGACGCCCTTCGAGACATCGCGGAGGATGTCGAGGAACGGATATCACGCATCGATGGCATCGTTGACCTCCATATCGAGCGTCAGGCCGAGATCCCGCAGGTTGTCGTGGAGGTGGACCTGGCTGCGGCTCACCTCAATGGGCTCAAGCCGGGTGATGTCCGCCGCATTGCGTCGACGTTGATTGCCGGCGAGGAGGTCGGGGACATCTTCTACGGCGGCAGGGCGTACGACGTTCAGGCATGGAGCACGCCGGAGACGCGAGCCAATCTCACCAGCATCGAGCAGCTGCTGATTGACACGCCCGACGGCGATCGCATCCTGCTCGGCGAGGTGGCGGACGTGAGGCTCGAGGCCACGCCTAACGCCATCTTCCACGAGGGGCTGCACCGCCGGCTTCATGTCGAGGCCAACGTTCGAGGACGAGACCTGGGGTCAGTGGTGCGCGAAGTGCAGTCGGCGCTTGCCGAGGTAGAGTTCCCGCTCGAGTACCACGCCGAACTGCTCGGCGAGTATCAGGAGCGGGAGGCGGCGCAGGAGCGCCTGCTCCTCTTCGGCATCGGCGCCGCGTTCGGTATCTTCATCCTCCTGGTCACCTCCTTCGGGGTCGTCCGACTTGCCCTGCTGTCGTTCCTCACCCTGCCCTCTGCGCTGGTCGGCGGCGTGCTCGCGGCCTGGATCGGCGGAGGCGTCATCTCGCTCGGGTCGCTCGTGGGCTTCTTCACCATTTTGGGCATCGCGGCGCGGAACGGGATCATGATGATCAACCATTTCCAGCATTTGGAGCGCTACGAGGGGGAGCCCTTTGGAGTCAACCTCGTGATCCGCGGTGCCCGGGAACGGCTCGCGCCGATCCTCATGACGGCCTCCGCCACCGGCCTCGCCCTGGTCCCGCTCGTGATCGCCGGAGACCTGCCCGGCCACGAGATCGAACATCCCCTGGCGGTCGTCATCATCGGTGGCCTCATCACATCGACACTGCTCAACCTGTTCGTCGTGCCGTCGCTCTACCTGCGCTTCGCGAAGGGCTGGGTCAGGCATGGCGGGGCGGATCGAGCTCCGGAGGAGGCGTGATGATCAGTATCCGGAAGCGTGGCCTGGCCTGCCGTTCGGTGATGGCTGCCGTGGCGTTGCTGGTGCCGGCATGCGGTGTCATTCAGAGCGAGGCGGCCCAACGGACCCCGGCCGCAAGCCCCGGCGAGGCAGCGGGCGGGGCGACGCCGTCTCAACCGCCGCCAAGCGAGTCCCCTCAGCTGACGGAGGAGTTTCCGTACGGGCACGCCTCCGACCCGACCTCAATCGACAACCAGTTCCTGCCATTGGAGCCCGGAACATACTGGAAGTGGGACGGCGTCACGATCGAGGACGGTGAGGAGACTCCCCACCAGATCATCACCATGATCACGGACATGACCAAAGTGATCGACGGCGTGACGACCGTCGTTGGCTACGATGAGGATTGGTCAGACGGCGAACTCGTCGAGGCGGAGATCTTCTTCGCAGCCCAGGACGACGATGGCAATGTATGGCGGCTGGGCGAGTACCCGGAGGAGTACGAGGACGGGGAGATCGTCGCGACACCAGCGTGGCTCGCCGGCGTCGAGGACGCATTGGCCGGCGTCATGATGCCGGCCGACCCGGCGCGCGGCCAGCGCAGCTACGCGCAGGGCTGGGCCCCGGCGGTCGAATGGGCGGACCGTGGATGGGTGACTCTCGACGGCAGCTCGGAGTGCGTCGCCGTGGGCTGCTTCGAAGATGTCATCGTCGTCGAAGAGTGGGACATTGCCGAGCCGCTGCTCCGCCAGTTGAAGGTCCACGCCCCCGGGGTCGGCGTCATCCGTGTCGACTGGTCCGGTTCCGCGGACGACGAGCTGGAGCTGCTCGAGCTGGTCGAGTTCAAGCAGCTGAGCGATGCCGAGCTCGCCTACCTCCGCTCACGGGCTCTTGCCCTCGAGGAACGAGCGTACGACCTGCTGCCTGTTGTCTTCGGTGGCAGCGAGCCGATGCAGCGTCGGAGCTGAGCCGCCCGAATGAGAGGTTCCACGACGATGCAACCGCGCAGATCGCGATTAACGCCGAGGCGCCGGCGCTCCTGACGGTCCCACGACCTCGATGCGCATGGCGCGGAGCTGATCCTCGCCATGATCACAAATGCCAGCGCCGGGCACCGATCAACGATTCTGGCACCGGCACCCGCCACTGAGAGCCCTATCGGCGAACGGCCGTCTCCTGGCCGGAGCCGGTGTCGCGGACTTCGACGCCGAGGGCGGCGAGCTCGTTGCGCAGCGCGTCGGAGGTGGCCCAATCCTTCGCAGCACGCGCGGCGGCTCGGAGCTCCAGCAGCTCGGCAGCGCCGTCGGGCATTGGCGGTTCGGCCTCAGCCGGGGCGTCGAGCGACAGCCCCAGGACCCGATCGAAGTCGAGGAGCAGGGTGCGGCGCTGCGCATCCGTCAGGTCGGCGGCGGAGGCGACATCGTGCGCGATCGCCACTGCCCGGGGCGTGCCGAGGTCGTTGGCGACCGCATCGGTGAAGCGCGCGCGGTGGCGGGCCATGCGGCCGGGCTTCAGGCGCCGCAGCTCGTCGGTGGTGGCCTTGGGCAGCGAGCCGGGCGCGGTCAGCAGCAGCGGCCCGCCCTGTCGTGCGGCGGCGGGTCCCGCGCCGAGGGCGTCGGGGAACCCGGTGCCGGTGGCGATATAGGCGACCGGCACGCCTACCGGCTGGCTGCTGCGGCTCACCGCGGCGGCGGTGGCATAGCGGTCTGCCCCGGCCACGCGGGTCACCGAGCCGGAGGAGCTGACGGGACGGCCATTCAAGGCAGCGGGGGCCGTGCCGAGGGCGACAACGGCGAGCGCCAGGGCGACGAGGACCGGGCGATGCATCGGGAGCTGGCAGATCATGGTGGTCAACACTGTGGTGTTCGCGATGCGTCATGTCACCGGTCCGTTCCACCCACTGCCGGCCCGGTACTGTCGGACGTCGGACGAACCAATCCCACCGCGTGCAGATTTGGCTGGCATGGCCCAGTACCGGGGCAGTACTATCGGCGCCTCACAATGGTCGCGTGCCTGACTCGCCCGTTCGTCGCACCTCTCCGGGTTGCTGCCCCTCCCGAAGTCCCGAGCGTTGCCGTGGTGCCCCCGGCAAGGCCTCCGGGGGCGGGGACATCGGCAGCTCGAGCTCGGACCGACAGGTTCCACACGGAGGTTGCCCATGCCCCGCGAAGTCCTCCCTCCCGGCGAGCTCCACGCCCGGCTGACCGCGCGCCTGGCGCGCAGCGCCCGTCGAGCGGAGTCGGCAGCGAACGCCGCGACCGCGAAGCGACGCCGCGGAACACCGAAGCTCTGGAGCTTGGCCCTGGCGACCGTGGCGATGCTGGCTCTTGCCGTGGGCGCCCTCGCGACCCACGGCGGCGCATTCATCGACCTCACTGTGGCCGACGCCGAGGTCATCCACCAGGACGCAGTCTTCATCCAGGGCGGCACGGGGGCCGGTACCGGGAACTTCGATCCGTTCCTGACCCTCAATCCCACCGGCAGTGCCACCACAGAGAGCGGAATCAACGTCTGTAACGAGGCCGGCTGCCCGGCGGAACAGTTCGATACGCACATGGGAGGCGGCCGCACACATGAGCTGAAGGTCAGCGCCGTTCCGGTCATCGAGTTCGACGGCGCCCTGTACCGTGAGTTCTCGCTCGACGCCAACGATTCCGGTGCGGATTCATTCATGTCGGTCGACGAGATCCTGCTGTTCTCCGACAACCAGGAGATGCTTGGGGACTTCGACCCGGCCACGAACAGCTTCGGCAACGACGATGGCGATTTGGCGCAGCTGGTGTTCGACCTCGATACACCGATCCTCGTTGAGTCACAGACGCTCGAGCCCGGCTCCGGCGTCTCGGACATCACCGTTCTCATCCCCAACGAGCTCTTCCCCGACGAGTGCTACTACGGTTCGCAGGACTGCGACCAGTGGCTGTTCTTCTACACGGTCAGCGGTGAAGTCGGGACCAGTGCTCAGGATGGCCGCAACTATGACGTCAGCGCCGGCTTCGAGGAATGGCGGATCCAGCTTCTGCCGGTCGTGAACGTGGCGAAGACGGCCGTGCCGTCGTTCGACATCGAGTACGACTGGACCATCGAGAAGTCCGTCGACCCCGACGAGCTTCACCTGTTCAAGGGTGATTCGGACAGCGTCGACTGGACCGTCGACGTCTTCCGCGACGAGGGCACCACGAGCAACGTCAATGTCAGCGGCGAGATCAGCATCCTTAACCCGACCGGCGGTGACTTCGACATCGCGGATCCGATTCCGGCCGTCATCGAGAGCGTGGAAGACGTCCTCGAGTTGACCGGCGGAGACATCGTCGTCGACGTCGACTGCCCGGTGACCTTGCCGTACGAGCTCGCCCCGGGTGCCACGCTGACGTGCACGTACTCGGAGGCGCTGACCGCTCCTGATGACGGCTTGAACCGCGCCACCGTGACAATCGGCGACGGTGAGGGCGGCACGAATGAGTACGAGGGAACGGCAGACGTCGACTTCAGCACGGCCGATCCGAACGAGATCGACGCCACGGCCACCGTGACCGACGAGCGCGGTCCGCTGAACGAGAGTGTCAGCGATGACGACACGTTCACCTATCCCGAGACGTTCGAATGCAACGACGATGAGGGGAACCAAACCAACACGGCCGTCGTCACCGAGGACGACAGCGGTGCGACGGATGACGCGTCGGCAACGGTTACCGTCAATTGCTATGAGCTGACGGTCACCAAGGATGCCGACACGTCCCTGACGCGGGACTATGACTGGGACATCGCCAAGACCCGCGTTCTCGCTGACGGCGAGCTCGACGGCGATGGCGAGCTCTCCACGCTGACTCTCGCCGAGGGGCAGCAGTACCTGGTGACCTACGAGATCACGGTCACCATGACCGGGTTCACCGATGCGGACTGGGCCGTCACCGGGACGATCACGATCGACAACCCGGCACCCATCAATGCGGTCGGCGTCGACGTGTCGGATGCGATCTCCGGTGGAGTCAACGCCACCGTCGACTGCGGTGGTGGTGCGACGGCGGTCGATGTCCCTGCTGAGGATTCGGTGGATTGCACCTACTCCGCCGACCTGTCCGACGGCTCGAACCGAACGAATACGGCCACCGCCAGCCTCTTCGGCGAAGACTACACCGGCACGGCTGATGTGCTCTTCGACGGTGACACCGAGGTGACCGAGCTTGACGAGTGCATCGACGTTTGGGATGACAACGGCACCCCGGCCGACGACAGCGATGACACCGATCTCGGCGAGGTGTGCCTCGAGGACCTGGACGGCAACGACCAGTTCACATTCACGCACACCATCCTCATCGGTCCGTTCGAGTGCGGTGAGCACACCTTCACCAACACGGCCCACTTCGCGGCGGGCGATACGGACGAGACCGGGTCGGATTCGTACACGATCGTGATCGACGTGCCGTGCCCGGAGGGTTGCACCCTGACGCCCGGGTACTGGAAGACGCACAACGAGTCGTTCAGGGGCGGCGCGCCGCATGACGACACGTGGTTGCTGATCCTGCCGTCAGCGGAGGACTCACCGTTCTTCTTCAGCGGACAGTCGTACTTCGACGTCCTGTGGACCGCACCGAAGGGGAACGCCTACTACAACCTGGCGTTCCACTACATTGCGGCGGAGCTGAATATGCTCAACGGTGCCGACGGCTCGTCCATCCAGACGGAATTCGACACCGCCACGCACCTGTTCAATACCAATACACCGGCCGGCATCGGCGCCCTGAAGGGCAAGGATGCCCTGCGTCAGCAGTTCATCTCGCTGGCGGGGACGCTGGGTGACTACAACGAGGGCCTGATCGGCCCGGGCCACTGCGACGAAGACGGCAGCAGCACAGACACGGCTGGCATGGGACAGTCGCTTGCGGTCGAGCCCCGACGCGGCGGCCTTGTCGGCTAGTCCATAGAACGCATTCGATGAGCGCTAGGGCGCCCGGCTCCGGCCGGGCCCTCTGCCTACAAACCTCGAGAGAGACGGAGGATTCCGGTGTCCGACTCCAGCGACTCAAGCCGGAGGCTGACTCGACGCCAGCGCCAGGTCCTCCAGCAGGCCGCCCTTGGCCTGAGCAATCGGCAGATCGGCGAGGTGCTCGTGATCGCCGAGCAGACGGTCAAGAACCATCTGTCGAGTGCGATGCGGAAGATGTCGCTCCACGATCGCACCCATGCGGTCGTCGTGGCCATCGGCCAGGGCTGGATCAACATCCCCGTCGCGGAATCCGCACGCCCCCGCGACGGTTCAGTGAATCGACCCGACCCCACCGAGGGGTCACCCGCGCCGCGGCGTGATGCTGCACCGCCCGCCGTTGACGCCAAGCAACGCATACGTCATTCGTCACATTGACCGCCTAGTACGAAGGTACTAGTCTGCGGCGGCCGGGCAACCCGAGCTGCCCAAGCACCCCGGCCCGACGCGCGCGATTTTCAGGCGCCGGCGTCGACGTGCCATTGGTGGTGCTGCCACACCTCCATACCACCTGTAGCGCCGTGCCCACCTGCGCACCGCGACCTTCCGCATCGCGCTGTCTGCGTCCGGAAGGGGGAACTGTACGTCCGAGCCCGTGCAGCGGCACCGTCGCCGACCGACGGAAACGGGGAGAAGTGGATGCGACGCAGCCGCTGAGCCCACAGCTGGACGCATCGTCGGTCGCCCGACGCCGAACCGTCGATGCCGAGTCCGCGCCTGCGTCAGTGGCGCTACGGAGGAATGATCGGATGACACTCTCCAGAACCAACCCACGGGCAAAGCCGCGCTGGTTCGCGCTCGGCGGCGCCGTGGCATTGATGCTGGTGCTGCTGGCGACTGCAGTCCTGGCCGGCCATCCCGAGGTTTCGCTCACGGGGAGCAACTTCGAGATCGACACCGACGCCAACCTCAAGGTCGACGATGCGGCCCCGCCGTCCTTAGATTGGGCGAACGTCAATGAGACGCGCCAGGGCGATCTGGCGAGTGGCACAGGGGACGACTCGTTCGGGCAGGGCTCGAAGGAAGACACCCCGGTCCCGACCGTCGTGGCCGGCAGCATCCCCCCGAACAAGAGCGACCTGCTGAACTTCGGTGTCTACCTCGAAGAGAACGCCAGCGGCCGTTTCCTCAACCTGTTCTGGCATCGCGTCCAGGAGCCGAGCGGCACGACGAACATGGACTTCGAGTTCAACCAGTCGGACGTGATCTCGAGCAACGGCGTCACACCGGTGCGGACCGCCGGTGACCTCCTGATCCAGTACGACCTGTCGCAGGGCGGCACGAATCCCGTCCTGTTCGTATCGGAGTGGGTCACGGAGGGCGAATCCTCCCAGTGCCAGGCATCGAACAAGGTGCCCTGCTGGGGAACGAGGATCAACCTCAGTGACTCCGGCGACGCAACCGGGTCGATCAACACCTCGGCCATTCTTGCGGACGATTCCGACGGGCTGGGCGATATCTCGCCGCGTACCTTCGGCGAGGCACAGCTGGACTTCGACGCCCTCGTCAACGGCAGCGCGAGCTGCGAATCGTTCGGCAGCGCGTACCTGAAGAGCCGCTCCTCTGACTCGTTCACGGCCGCTCTGAAGGACTTCATCGCACCGACAAGCCTCGATCTCGACAACTGCGGATCCGTGACCATCCGCAAGGTGACCGATCCGGAGGGGGCGGACGCCACCTTCGGCTACACGCACAACCTGTCGACTGACCCGGTCCTCGTAGACGATCCGGCGACGACGGACATCGACGAGTCGACGCAGTTCACGCTGCAGGATGGTGACAGCGTCACGTACGACGTCCTCTTCGGCACCGGCTACACGGTGAACGAGGACGACCTCCCGGACGGCTGGGATTTCGACAACGTTGACTGCAGTGCCAGCAACGTGACGGTCGATACGTCCAGCGAGCCCCTGATCTCGTTTGACCTCGAGAATGCCAGCGATGTCGTGGACTGCACCTACACCAACGTCGCCAGGGGGACGATCATCGTCGAGAAGATCACCGATGACGGCGACGGAGCGTTCGATTTCACGTCGAACACCCTGACACCGTCGCCGTTCACCTTGACGACGACCGCTGCCGGCGATGCGGGCAAGGACTCGAAGACGTTCGACGATCTCGTCCCGGGCACGTTCGACGTGGCCGAGGATGTGCCCGCAGGCTGGAACCTCGTCACATCGTCGTGCGACGACGGGAGCGATCCAGACAGCATCGGTCTCGACGCTGGCGAGACGGTGACCTGCACCTTCCACGACGCGCGCCAGCGCGGTGCGATCGAGATCACGAAGACCCGCAAGTACGCGTCTGCACTGGAAGGCAATCCGTACTCGCAGCCCCATCCCGGAGTCACGTTCACCATCACCGGGGGTGAACTTCCCGATGGCGGGACGACCGTGGTTACCGACGATGATGGCATTGCGTGCCTCGACGATCTGCTCCTGAGTAGCTTCGCCGGGAACTACACCGTCACCGAGACGGTCCCCGAGGGCTATGTTGCCGACGGCGACGAGGCCAAGGCGGTCGCGGTCACGACGGAGGCGGAGTGCGACGACGAAGTCGCCGACAACGATGCCGAGGTCAGCTTCAGCAACACGCCGCTGACGGACGTCGATATCACCGTCACGAGCCAAGATCCGGGAGCGACGCTTTCCACGATCAGCTGCGTGGATGCCAACGAGGATCCGGTGGGCACCGCCGTCTCGACGCCGGTCGACCCGGCCAGCTACTCGGTCGATGATCTGCCGGACGGCACGTACATCTGCACGATCGTCATCGATCCGTAGCCACAAAGGTCACAGCGCCAACAGGGCGAGAGCCCGGCTCCGGCCGGGCTCTCGTCATGCAATTGGGCGTTTCGCCTGCGCGTCAGCTCGACGTGCTGCAGCTCGAGAACACGAGGTACTTCGAGCCTCCGGCGCCGTACGTGCGGCTCACGAATTGGTACGTCGTCGGGCCACTTCGATCGGGGACGTTCAATGACCAGTTGCCCTCCCAGGTGAAGCCCAGGGCCTGGCCCCATGTTCCGTTCGCGTCCGTGACCATGAAGTTGATGACTTCGTCGGTGGGCAGGCCGGAGGTGCTGACAACATCGCCGTCGACCAGGCACGTGGCGACCTCCCGATGGGGGTTTCCGCCGTTGCCGCCCTTGGCAGCGAGCGTCGTGCCAGCGATGAGGCCGAACATCAGCAGGGTGATGAGCGCCGCCTCTGCAGACGCCCCGAAGAGGCGTCGCACCGGACCAGAGCGTCGGGGCTCGGGTCGGGATTCAGGGACCCAGCGATAGCCGTCCCAGTCCGTCATGGATTCGTCCTTTCGGCAACCCGGCTGACTGGACCGCCCTCTCGACCCAGCCCCGTGGCTTTGCGTCCCCGGCTCGCACCGGGTTTGCCATTGTCGTGCCGCGGTGATGCGGCATCTCCCACACCCTAGCGACCGGGGCGCGGACGCACCACTGGCCGGTCGTACCGGGCAGCTGCCATCGGTACCCGCCCGGACGGCTCATGACTGGCCCGGAGTCCACCGCCGATGCCATCCGAGACCGATTGCTGGGCACGCCCCTCGAGGACGCCTCGGTCGTCGCCATCCTCAGCCAGACGTATGTACCGGCACCTACGTCATCTGACGCTGGTAGAGCCTGGAACGGCGGCCGTAGGATGCAATGGAGTCGTCCCGCTGCCGGCCGATGAATACGCGCCCGAGCACGCGGAAGGCTGATGGAAGGCACGCAACAGTCGCCTCGAACGGCATCGGTGGCAGGTTGGTTGGACCGGTGGCCGACCTTGCGCGCCACTTCCATGGCGCCGCCCACCCGGCGCGTCGCGCTCGCTCACCTGGTTGCGGTGGCCGCCGGCCTCATCATCGTCCTGTCCGATACCGCGCCAGCCGGGGCGCTCACCGGTGTCGGTCTCGAGCTGCTGATCGTCGTCGCCTTCGCCGCACTGCGGATCGTCTCGGTCCGGCGCAGGCTTGCGATCAGCACCCTCGTCCTCGACGCTGCCGGCACGGTCCTGCTGCTGGCGGGGACCGGCGCCTCGGCATCGGCCTGGTTCTTTACCGCCGTCGCCGGTGCGTGGTGGGCAGCGCACGTGCCTCGTGACCGGGGGGGCGTCATGTGGAGCGCTACCTTTGCCTTTGCCTACCTTGCGCTCATCGTGCCGGGCGCTGTCCGCGACCGGTTGCTGGTCCATGCCCTCGAGGACGTGTCGGTCGTCGTGATCATCGGCGTGCTGTCCGCCTGGTTCGTGCGCGTGGATGCGCGGGCAATCACCCTGAGTGAGACGCTTGCTCGGGCGCCTGCCGGCGCGGAGAAGCTCGCCATTCGCGAGGGTCTCAAGCGAGCGCTCGGACCGATCGAGATCTCGGTGGACGTGCTCCTCGCCGCCGGTCGTGTGGGGCTCACCGTCATCCAGGCCGAGCTGCTGGCCTACCTCGCGCTCGGCCTCACAAATCAGGAGATCGCCGATGCGACGAACGTGGGCGAGGCGACCGTGCGCTACCGGCTGACGCGGCTGTACCGAGCTCTGGGAGTTCGTGGCCGAAAGGCGGCCATCCGCCGCGCCATCGACCTCGGCATCGCCTCGGACGAGAGCGGCCCCGCTGATCGTTCATCACCGCACTAGACTACCCCGTTTCGCACTTTTCTAGCAGGACAGTCATGGCCCGTCCGTACTAGTCTGCGGGTCCGCTGACAGGGCGAGACCGAGCCTCGCCAGCGAGTTGTCGCGGCTTCCACGTAGGGGGTTCGATGTCGTGGGAGACCGGACAGGTCAGCTGCCGGCCTGTGGCCTGGTCTCGTCGACTCGCTCTACGGAGAGCCTCATCCTCCCCCGAGGATGTCGGGGATCAGGCAGGAGTAGAGCCATGCGGAAACTCGGAATTCTCACGGCGGTGCTCACCGCGCTGATCATCACCGCCGGCGCGGCCCTGGCCGGCAGCGCGCATTATCCCGGCAATCCAAGCCGGAACCCGACCGTCAGCATCGACGGTAATGTCCTGACGGCATCAGGCAAGGTCGCGGGACTCGGGAACATCGACCAGATCGAAGTGACCGTCACGGCCGATGCAGAGTGCATCAATCCTGGCGGGAACAAGCCACAGGCGGCGAACAAGGAGACGTTCTCGGCCACGTCCCTGGAGCCCGTGCAGAACGGAAAGGCGGACTTCAGCATCATGC
>Ga0299914_10000800_pt1 | contig 19690 bp, 17 predicted proteins | sample RVTome_10_FD_201361 | JGI IMG/M metagenome (GOLD analysis project Ga0299914, IMG submission 201361) | Soil microbial communities from uranium-contaminated site in the Upper Colorado River Basin, Wyoming, United States - RVT153D57 (version 2) ...
AGCATCCGCTCGTACTTCGCCGGGATGGCCACCCCCACCGGTACCGACCTGGTGCCCGCGGCCAGGGCCATGATGACGACCGACACCCACCCCAAGACGGCGGCGGTCGACGTAGGGAGAGCCCGCATCGTGGGCATGGCCAAGGGCGCGGGCATGATCGAACCGGACATGGCCACGATGATCGCCCTGGTCTTCACCGACGCGGCGGTGCCCGCCGACGACCTCGCCGCCGCCTTCGGCCGCGTGGTCGACTCCACGCTGAACAGCCTGACCGTCGACGGCGACACCTCGACCTCCGACACGGCCGCCGTGCTCGCCAACGGGCTGGCCGGTCCCGTCGAGGCCGCCGCCTTCGAGGCCGGCCTGCACGAGGTCTGCCTGGCCCTCACCCGCCAACTGGCCCGCGACGGCGAGGGGGCGACCAAGCTGCTGGTCGTCACCGTGACCGGGGCCAGGGACGACTCCCAGGCCCGACGGGTGGCCCGCAGCGTGGCCAGCTCGCCGCTCGTCAAGACGGCGGTGCACGGCGCCGACCCGAACTGGGGACGGGTGGCGATGGCGGTCGGCAAGTGCCAGGACGACACCGACATCGAACCGGAGCTGGTCACGATCCGCTTCGGGCCCAGGGAGGTCTACCCGCGCTCCCACGACCAGGCGCTGCTGGCCGAGTTGGCTGCGTACATGCGGCGCGAGGAGGTCGAGATCGGCGTCGACCTCGGCATCGGCAGCGGTCGATGGACCATCTATGGCTGCGACCTCAGCCGCGACTACGTCGCCATCAACGCCGACTACACCACCTGACGGCGGATCGGCCGGCCACCGGGGGGTGGCGGGCTCGGCCGGCGGAGGGCTCGGCGGGTGGCGGGGCTCAGCGAGTGGCGGGGCTCAGCGGGTGGCGGGGCTCAGCGGGTGGCGGGGGCGGCCTCGGTGATGTCGAGCATCCGCTCCAGGGCCAGGCGGGCGAGGTCCGCAGTGGCCCGTTCCACCGTGATCTGGTTGCGGACGTTGCCCTCCACCAGGCCCTCCAGCACCCAGGCCAGGTGCGGGAGGTCGATGCGACTCATCGTCGAGCAGGGGCACAGCACCGGATCGAGGCAGAAGATCGTCTTGTCGGGGTGCTCGGTGGCCAGCCTGGCCACCAGGTGGATCTCGGTGGCGATGGCGATCGTCGCCCCGGCCGGTGCCTGCTGGACGGCCTTGATGATGTAGTCGGTCGAACCCACCTTGTCGGCCAGGTCGCAGACCTCGTAGCGGCTCTCGGGGTGGGCGATCACGATCACCCCTGGGTGCTCGGCTCTGGCGCGTTCGACGTGGGCGGGGAGGAACCGCTGGTGGATGGAGCAGTGCCCCTTCCACAGCAACAAGGTCGCCCCCTTGGCCGTGGCCTCGTCGAGCCCGCCGAGATCGTGGCGCGGGTCCCACACGGCCATGTCCTGGTGCCCGTAGCCCAGTGCCAGGCCGGTGTTGCGACCGAGGTGCTGGTCGGGGAAGAACAGCACCTGGTCACCGCGCTCGAGGGCCCACCCCAGCACGGCGGCGGCGTTGGTCGAGGTGCACACCGCTCCGCCGTTGGCTCCCACGAATGCCTTCAGGGCGGCGGCGGAGTTCATGTAGGTGATGGGGACGACACGGTCGATGTCGGTGACGGCGGCCAGTTCCTCCCAGGCCAGCGTCACCTCGTCGATGTCGGCCATGTCGGCCATCGAGCACCCGGCGTTCAGGTCGGGCAGGAGGACCTTCTGGTGGTTGGCGGTGAGGATGTCGGCCGACTCGGCCATGAAGTGCACCCCGCAGAACACGATGAACTCGGCGTCGGTGCGCTGCTGAGCAAGCACCGAGAGCCGGTAGGAGTCTCCGCGGGCGTCTGCCCAGGACATGATGTCGTCGCGCTGGTAGTGGTGGCCCAGCACGAAGAGCCGATCGCCGAGGGCGGACCTGGCCGTTCCGATCATCTGGTTGAGCGCGTCGTCCGACGCGTCCCTGTACCGCTCTGGGAGCGGGCGTTGTAGGCGCAGCATCGCGTGCTCCGGTTGTGATCCCCATGACGGGGCGCTCCGATGCGGCCGGTGGTGGCGCCTGGTCGCCAGCCACGGGGATGTCGGCCTCGGGGCGGAAGGTTTTCACCGGGGAGTTCCAGGCCGGTTCGCACACGATCTTACCGCCCCGTTGGCCCTACGACCCCTCCGTTCGGGCCGGACGGACCGGTCGTATCCTGAGGGGGTGGTGCAGCGACCGGAACCAGGGACGATCCCCGACGGCCCTGGCAGCTACCAGTTCAAGGACGCCGCGGGCCGCATCGTCTACGTGGGCAAGGCGAAGTCGCTGCGGAACAGGCTGAACACCTACTTCCAGGATCCCCGCAACCTCCACCAGCGCACGGCCCAGATGGTGGCCGCAGCGGACACCGTCGAGTGGATCGAGGTTCGCAACGAGGTCGAGGCGCTGATGCTGGAGTACAGCCTGATCCAGCGCCACCAGCCGCGGTTCAACGTCCGTCTGCGCGACGACAAGTCCTACCCGTTCCTGTGCGTGACGATGCTCGACCGCTGGCCGCGGGCGATGGTGATGCGGGGCCGGCGCAAGAAGGGCAACCGCTACTTCGGGCCGTACGGCCACGCCTACGCCATCCGCGAGACCCTCGACCTGCTGCAGCGCACGTTCCCCATACGCACCTGCTCGGACAACAAGTTCGAGCGCCACGCCCGCCAGGGTCGACCGTGCCTGGACTTCCACATCGAGAAGTGCTCCGGTCCGTGCGTGGGGGAGATCGGGGCCCCCGAGTACGCCCAGCTGGTGGAGGATCTGATCTCCTTCCTGGAGGGCAACACCGACGAGGTCGTGAGCCGGCTGACCGACCAGATGATGGAGGCGGCCGACAACCTCGAGTTCGAGCTGGCCGCCCGTCACCGGGACCGTCTGGCCAGCGTGCACAAGGCCATCGAGAAGCAGCAGATGGCCGGTACCCGCAGCGAGGACTTCGACGTGATCGGCCTGGCCGAGGACGAGCTGGAGGCCGCCGTGCAGGTGTTCTTCGTCCGCAAGGGTCGCGTCACAGGTCGCAAGGGCATGCTGGTGGACAAGGTCGAGCCGCTCACCCGCGCCGAGATGGTCTCCCGCATCGTCGAGGACCTCTACCACCAGGACAACCCTCTCGGGCTGCCCCGCCAGGTTTTCGTTCCTGACCTGCCCACCACCCAGGACGTCCTGGAGACCTGGCTGTCCGAGCTGCGAGGTACCAACGTGGTCATCCGCGTGCCCCGGCGCGGCGACAAGCGGGCGCTGCAGGAGACGGTCACCCACAACGCCAAGGAGGCGTTCCACCGCCACCGCATGAAACGGGGCAGCGACCACAACAGCCGCGCCCGAGCCCTCAACGAGCTGCAGGACTGGCTCGGTCTGCCGGCCGCGCCGCTGCGCATCGAGTGCTACGACATGAGCCACCTGCAGGGCACCGACTACGTCGGCTCGATGGTCGTGCTGGAGGACGGCCTGCCCCGCAAGAGCGAGTACCGGCGCTTCCGGCTGCGCGACGTGGCCGGCAACGACGACTTCGCGGCGATGGAGGAGGTCCTGACCCGCCGTCTCCACAACTACCTGGCCGACCGCGACAAGCCCGTCTCCGAGCAGGGGAAGTTCGCCTACCCGCCCCAACTGCTGCTCGTCGACGGCGGCAAGGGCCAGCTCGGCGTGGCCCGGCGGGTGGTGGAGGAGCTGGGGCTCGGCGGGGAGATCCCCGTCGCCGCCCTGGCCAAGCAGTTCGAGGAGGTCTACGTTCCCGGCCAGTCCGAGCCGGTGCGCATCCCGCGCCAGTCCGAGGCCCTCTACCTCCTGCAACGCATCCGTGACGAGTCCCACCGCTTCGCCATCTCCTACCACCGTGAGCTGCGCCAGAAGAGGATGACCCGTAGCCGGCTGGACGGCATCCCGGGCCTGGGGGAGAAGCGACGGAAGCGGTTGGTCAAGGAGATGGGTGGGGTACGGAAGGTGTGCGACGCCACCCTCGAGGACCTCGAGGCCCTGCCCTGGCTTCCCGACGCGGTGGCGGAGTCGGTGCACAGCTCCCTGCACCCCCAGCCTTGACCACCGCCTCCGAGGGCTTCCAGGACTCGTGGGAGGACCACGCCCGCTGGTGGCAGGACGAGTTCACCGAGGGCGCCGACGCCGAGTACGTCGAGCAGATAGTGCCCCTGTGCGTGGAGCACCTGAGCGGGGCCAACCGCATCCTCGACCTCGGCGCCGGTGAGGGTCAGATCAGCAGGGCTCTTCGCCGCCACGGCCCGGCGTCGACCGAGGTGGTGGCGCTGGACCCGGCGAGCGCCCAGGTGACCGAGGCGGCTCGTCGCGGCGGCGGGATACGGGTGGTTCAGGGCTCGGCGTCCGCTCTGCCCTTCGCCCAGGGCTCCTTCGATGCTGTGCTCGTGTGCCTGGTGCTGGAGCACGTGGACGACCTCGACGGCACCGTGGCCGAGGTGGCGCGGGTGCTCGAGGATTCCGGACGGCTGGTGCTGCTGCTGAACCACCCTCTGTTGCAGACTCCTGGGTCCGGCTGGATCGACGACCATGTGCTCGATCCGCCCGAGCAGTACTGGCGGTTGGGCGACTACCTGATCGAGGCAGAGTCGGTGGAGGAGGTGTCCGCCGGAGTGCGGGTCCGCTTTCTGCACCGCCCGCTCCACCGCTACGTCAATGCCCTCGCCGGGCGCGGTCTGTTCGTGCGCCGGATGCTCGAGCCCGCCCCGCCGCCGGGCTTCCTGGCCCGCTCCGAGAGCTATGCGGCGGCCCGTCACATCCCGCGTCTGCTCCTGCTGGTGGCCACCCGCGAGGCGTCCGCCGCACCCGCCGCGGCGACGCCCCTGAGCTGCGCCTGAGCGGCGCCCGACGCAGATCTCTTCGTCCACCCGACCCGTACCCTGGGCCGTGTGGTGGACACCGCGGCCCGCACGGAGTTCCTGGTCGTCACCGGCCTTTCCGGCGCCGGGCGGTCGCAGGCAGCCAACCACCTCGAGGACCTGGGCTGGTTCGTCATCGACAACCTGCCCCCCAGCCTGCTGGGAAAGGTTGCTGAGCTTGCCCGCACGCCGGGCGGTACCACCGAGCGTATGGCCCTGGTGGCCGGGGTCGGCCGCTACCACGACGAGCTGCTCCCCGCGCTCGACGCGCTGCGGGCCACCGGGGCGCCTGTGCGGATCGTCTTCCTGACCGCCCCACTCGAGGTCCTGGTGCGCCGCTACGAGGACACCCGCCGCCGCCACCCACTCACCGAGGACCCCGACAGCGGCGTGACCGATGCCATCCAGCGCGAGCAGGTGCTGTTGGAGGAGGTCAAGGCCGAGGCCGACGTGGTGATCGACACGGCCGACCTGACGGTGCACCAGCTCCGCCAGCGCATCGTGGACCTGTTCGGCGACGGGGCGGCCGAGGGGCTCATGCGCACGACGGTGGAGTCCTTCGGCTACAAGCACGGTCTGCCCCGCGATGTCGACATCGTCCTGGACTGCCGCTTCCTGCCCAACCCGCACTGGATCGCCGAGCTGCGCCCCCGCACAGGCCTGGACGAGCCCGTGCGCCAGTTCGTGCTCGGACAGGCGACCACGCGGGAGTTCCTGCGCCGGCTCGACCACCTCTTCGACCTGCTGCTACCCGCCTTCGTGCGGGAGGGGAAGAGCTACCTGTCCGTCGCCTTCGGCTGCACGGGCGGCCGGCACCGCAGCGTTGCCATCGCAGAGGAGGTGGCCCGCCGCCTCAGGGCCAGGGGCTACGAGCTCGTGGTCCACCACCGAGATCTCGATCGCTGAACACAGCCCCGGGGGGGAGGCTGGCGGGGCCGCACCTGGTAGACACCACCGCATGACTGTGCGTGTGGGGATCAACGGTTTCGGGCGTATCGGCCGCAACTTCTACCGGGCCGCCAAGGCCCAGGGCGCCGACCTGGAGGTGGTGTCGGTCAACGACCTGGGTGACATCGCCACCATGGCGCACCTGCTGGCTTACGACACCGTCCTGGGCAAGCTGCCCTACCAGGTGACGGCCGGCGAGGACGGCATCCACGTCGACAACGACGTCATCGGTGTGACCAGCGTCCGCGACCCCAAGGAGCTGCCCTGGGACGAGCTGGGCGTCGACGTCGTCGTCGAGTCGACCGGTGTGTTCACGGCCAGGGAGAAGGCGGCCATGCACCTCGACGCCGGGGCGCCACGGGTGGTGGTCTCGGCCCCTTCCAGCGGTGCCGATCACACGATCGTGATGGGGATCAACGACGACACCTACGACCCCGACCGGCACCTCGTGATCTCCAACGCCTCGTGCACCACCAACTGCTTCGTCCCCCTCGTGAAGGTTCTCGACGACGCCTTCGGGGTTCAGAAGGGCCTCATGACCACCGTGCACGCCTACACCGGTGATCAGATGATCGTGGACGGCCCCCACGATGATCTGCGCCGCGCTCGGGCCGCAGCCGTGAACATCGTGCCCACCTCCACGGGCGCCGCCCGGGCCACCGGTCTGGTCCTGCAGTCCATGGACGGCCGGCTCGACGGCACCTCGCTGAGGGTGCCCGTGCCGGTTGGTTCGATCACCGACTTCACCGCAGTGGTCGACTCGGAGGTGAGCGTCGACGACGTCAACGAGGCCTACCGCCAAGCCGCCAGCGAGGGTCGGCTGGCCGCGGTGCTCGACTACTCCTCCGAGCCGTTGGTCTCGAGCGACATCGTCGGCACCGAGGCGTCGTGCACTTTCGACGCCGGTCTCACCATGACCATGGGTGACATGGTCAAGGTGAACGGCTGGTACGACAACGAATGGGGCTTCTCCCACCGCCTGGTCGACCTCGTGATGCTGGTCGGCCGCCGGTGACCGAACCCGTCCCCGTCCTCGAGGACCTCGGGGACGTCGACGGCAAGCGCGTGCTGGTCAGGGTCGACTTCAACGTTCCGCTGGAGGACGGGCGGATCACCGACGACCTGCGGATCCGCGCCGCTGTGCCGACACTGCAATGGCTCGGTGACAGGGGCGCAGCCGTGCGGGCATGCAGTCACCTGGGCCGGCCCGGCGGGAGACCCGATCCTGCCTACTGTCTCGACCCCGTCCGGGAGCGGCTGTCCGAGCTCGTCGAGGGGGTAGAGCTGATGGAGAACCTCCGCTTCGATCCTGGTGAGACGGCCGATGACCCGGGCTTCGTGGCCCGTCTCGTCGAAGGGTGCGACGCCTACGTCAACGACGCGTTCGGGGCCTCCCACCGCGCCCATGCCTCCATCGTGGGACCGCCGCGGACGCTGCCGAGCGCCGCCGGGCTGCTTTTGGCCCGCGAGGTCGAGATCCTGGGAGGGATGAGGGACCGGCCCCGGCGGCCCTTCGTGGCCATCCTCGGCGGCGCCAAGGTGTCGGACAAGCTGGGCGTGATCGACGCGCTGCTGACCGTCGTCGATCGCCTCCTCATCGGGGGCGGGATGTGCTTCACCTTCCTCGCCGCTCAGGGCCACACCGTCGGGGACTCGCTGTGCGAGCCCGACCGCATCGACGCCTGCCGTTCGTTGCTCGAGTCCGGGGCTCCCATCGGGCTGCCCAGCGACATCACCGCCGTCGGTCCCCAGGCCGTCGAGGTGCGCCAGCTCGGCGTCGACGTACCCGACGGCTGGCGGGGCCTGGACATCGGGCCGGGGACAGCCGCGCACTTCTCCGACATCGTCTTGGAGGCGCGCCAGGTCTTCTGGAACGGGCCGATGGGGATGTTCGAAGACGAGCGCTTCGCGGCCGGGACCAAGGCGGTGGCGAGGGCACTGGCCGACACGCGAGGCTTCACGGTGGTCGGGGGCGGGGACAGCGCAGCCGCCCTGGCCCAGTTCGGCCTGGCCGAGGAGGTGGACCACGTGTCGACCGGGGGCGGTGCGTCCCTGGAGCTGCTCGAGCACGGCGATCTGCCCGGGCTCGAGGCCCTCCGCAAGGCGCCCAACTGGCAGGCCGAGTCGAGGAGCTGAGCCATGACCGAGCGCAGGCCGCTGATAAGCGGCAACTGGAAGATGAACCTCAACCACCTCGAGGCCATCCAGCTCGTGCAGAAGCTGTCCTACGAGCTGGCTGGCCACGACTACGCCGCCAATGAGGTGACGGTGCACCCGCCCTTCACCGCCCTGCGGTCGGTGCAGACGGTCATCGAAGCCGACCGCATGGAGTTCGGTCTGGGTGCCCAGGACTGCCACTGGGAGACCGCAGGAGCCTTCACCGGCGAGGTCAGCCCGACCATGCTGGCCAAGTTGAGCTGCCGCTACGTGATCGTCGGGCACTCCGAGCGACGCCACCTGTTCGGTGAGACCGACGAGACCACCAACCGCAAGGCGCGGGCGGTGCTGGCCGCCGGCATGACGCCCATTGTCTGCGTGGGCGAGACGCTCGACCAGCGCGACGCAGGCGATGCCCACGGAGTCGTCGAGAGCCAGCTGCGCGGTTCGCTGGCCGGCTTCGACGGCGCGCAGCTCGGCGGCCTGGTGATCGCCTACGAGCCCGTTTGGGCCATCGGCACCGGTCGGGTCGCCGCGCCGGAGCAGGCGCAGGAGATGTGCGCCCACACTCGCGCCGTCGTGGGCTCGCTCGCCGCCGGGACGGCCGACACGGTGCGGATCCAGTACGGCGGCTCTGTCAAGCCCGTCAACGCCGGCGAGTTGCTCGGCCAGCCGGACATCGACGGGGCACTTGTCGGCGGAGCGTCGCTCGAGGTGGACAGCTTCGCCCGGATCGTGGCAGCGGCCTGACGAATCGTCCTCTATGTAGCCGTTTGGTTGCGGCAATGTTGCGTGACGGGGGCATGCATGGACACGTGTTGCGGCCGTGATTAGCCTGCCCGCCGTCAAGCGAGTACACCCGGGACCGTTTTTCCCGGGCCATGGACCCGGCAGCTTCTGATTCGGAGGGTTCAGGTCGGCAGCCGGTGCGTCGTCGGAGCCGTTGCGGGGGGTCCATCGAGATCGTCCGCGGCAGTTGTGCGTCGTGTCGGGTGTGGCGTCCCATCCTCCGCGCCGAGCCCCGGCGTCCACCCAATCGAGCTCCAGGAGGACACTCTGTGAGATCCAAGCGACGGCTGTTCCAGCTGCTCGCGCTGCTCTTCGCCTTCGCTCTCGTCGCCGCGGCCTGCGGTGACAGCGACGACGACGGCGGCGGCGAGTCGACCGACACGACGGCGGCAGGCGGGGCCGACACCACCGAGGCGGGCACCGACACCACGGCCTCCGACACCACAGCCGCAGACACGGCCACGACAGCCGAAGGCGGAGCTGCCGGCGTCGAGGGCGGTGAGGCCATCCTCGCTGCCGAGCAGTGGCCGGAGTGCCTCAACCCGCTGACGAGCTGCGCCAACGCCTCCTGGCTGGCCTGGTCGGTGCACACACACATCTTGCCCAGGGCGATGGAGCTCGATCCCGAGAACAACTTCGCTCCATCACCGGTGCTCGTCGAGGCGCCCAGCCTGGACAACGGCGGGCTCGTCGTGAACGACGACGGCACCTTCGTGCTGACCTTCCAGATCAGCCCTGACGCGGTGTGGAGCGACGGCACACCCATCACCTCCGAGGACTTCCGCTTCACTTGGGAGGCGACGGTGGGGACCACCGGCACGTTGGACACCGGCGGCTTCGACCTGGTCACCGATGTCGACACCACCGACCCCAAGACCGCGGTCATCACGTTCTCGGAACCGTACGGCTCGTGGGCTGACATGTTCGGTGGCACCACCCGCTACCTGTTGCCCGCCCATGCCTTCACCGGCCCGGACATCTCCGCCGAGTGGAACGACGCCATCGACGTCTCCGGTGGCCCCTGGCTGCTCGAGTCGTGGGGCGCCGATCAGGCGATCCTCGTACCCAACGACACCTACTGGGACGAGGAGCGGGTGCCGGTCCTGGATCGCGTGGTCATCGTGCCCCGCGAGGACACCGACACCGAGGTGACCGCCCTGCAGACCGGCGAGGTCATGGCTGCGTTCCCGCAGCCGTTCCCCGGAGCGAGTGATCGCCTCACCGATCCGGTCACCTTCACCGGTGGCGGCGGCACCTTCCTCGAGGGCCTGTGGATCAACCAGATGGCCCCGGCCGCAAACCCCGGTGCCACGGCGGTGCAGAGCCCGGCAGTACGCCAGGCCCTGGCCTACGCCCTCGATCGCCAGCAGATCGCAGACACGGCGCTGGGTTCCATCATCGAGAGCCCCGAGGTGCTGAACTGCCTGGGCTGGAACCCGACCTTCGGCGACTGGTGTGATTCCACCGACTTCGAGGGCTACACCCAGGACGAGGGCATGGTGAGCCAGCTGCTGGAGGCCGACGGCTGGACCCGTCCGGACCCGAACGGCCTGTGGCAGAAGGACGGCCAGGACCTGGTCCTGCACTGGAACACGGTGGCCGGTAACGCCCGCCGTGAGGACGTCCAGGCCCTCGTGGTCGAGATGACCCGACCCTTCGGCATCGGGTGGGAGATCCAGAACTACGACGCAGGTGAGCTCTTCGAGAACCGCCTGCCGCAGCTCAACTTCGGGCCGGTGGCGCTGTACGCCAACAGCACCTCGCCGGACCCGACGGTGTCCACCCTGTACGACCAGGAGAACATCCCCACCGAGGCGAACCAGTTCGCCGGCCAGAACGTCATGGCCTACGACAGCGACCAGGCCACCGAGCTGGTCCGGGCCATCGACCGTGAGGTCGATGAAACGGCCCGCCTCGAGCTCGTCCGCGAATTGGGCGACCTGCTCGCCGAGGACGTGCCCTGGATCCCGTTGTACCTGCTGCCCAACCTCACGGCTTGGCGCACCGACATGCTCACCGGGCCGGTGGGGGACTACTACTCCCACGCCTACGGCGGGTTCGCCAACATGTACGACTGGGAGCGGGTCGGCTGACCCACTCCTGAAGTGATGGACTAGCGTTGTGGGTCCGGGCAGGGGCTTGTCCCAGGCCCGGGCCCACACCATCACCGAGTGGCCCCAGGGGGATTGCACCACGACGCGGAGGACCGGTGCTCCGTTACACCCTCAAGCGCATCCTGATCGCCATCCCGACGCTGTTCGTCATCAGCATCGCGGTGTTCTGGGCCGCGAGGGAGATCGCGAGCCCCGAGGGCCAGCTGGCCCTGAACCCCCGCATCTCGACGGAGGACCGCATCCGCTTCCGCGAAGCGCTCGGCCTCGACAAGTCCCAACTCGAGCAGTACACGAGCTGGCTCGGCAACTTCGTGCAGGGGGACCTGGGGGAGTCCCTCATCAGCCGCGAGCAGGTGTGGGACGTCATCCAGCCCGCCCTGGCCAACACCTTGGTGCTGGTGGTCTTCGCAGCCGGCTGGTCGCTGCTGATCGGCATCACCGTCGGCACCATCTCCGCGGTGAGGCGGGGGACCTTCTTCGACCACGCCACCACGGGCTTCGCCTTCTTCGGTTTCTCGGTGCCGACGTTCTGGATGGCGTTGATGGTGCAGCTCTTCTTCGGTCTGTACCTGGCCAACTGGCTGGGAGTCACCCCGCCCCTGCTACCCACCGCCGGCCTCTACCCGCCGGGCCACCAGGGCTTCGACGTGCTGTTGCGGTTCAAGTACCTGTTGCTGCCGTCACTGGTGTTGGCCGTGCAGCTGGTGGCCGTCTACAGCCGGTACATGCGGGCCTCGATGCTCGAGGTGTTGAACTCCGACTACATCCGTACCGCCCGCTCCAAGGGAGTGGGCGAGACCCAGGTGATCGTCCGCCACGGCGTGCGCACCGCTCTCATCCCCGTCACGACACAGTTCGCCGTTGACATCGGTGCGCTCGTCGGCGGCCTGATCATCACCGAGCAGATCTTCCAGTACCCGGGCATGGGGAAGCTCTTCCTCGACGCCCTGTTCAGCGGCGACTACGTCATCCTGCTCCCGTCGATGATGATCGTGGCCACCGCCGTCATCCTGGCCAATCTCGGCGCCGACCTCCTCTACGCCAGGCTCGACCCGCGGATCCGCTATGTCTGACCACCGCGACCCTCGCGACGAGATGATCGGCCAAGCCGGCCAGATCACCATCGAGCCCGACGACGTCGACCCTGCACTGTTCGTCGACGACGACGCTGTCATCGACGAGGACATCGCCACCGAGGGCTTGGTTGTCGAGACCATCCCGCAGTGGCGCCTGGCGGTCCGCAAGTTCCGCCGTCACAGGGTGGCCATGGTCGCTCTCGTCGTGCTGGGCCTCATCGTTGCCGGCGCCATCCTGGCCCCGTGGATCGCCCCCTACGGCGAGACCGAACAGAACCTGCAGAACTCCTTGGAGTCGCCGAACGCCAACTTCTGGCTCGGGACCGACAACCTGGGGCGTGACAACTTCAGCCGCATCCTCTACGGCGGGCGTGTCTCGATCGCGGTGGGCGTCGCCGTCGCACTCATCGTGGGCACGCTGGGCACCACCGTCGGGGTAATCGCCGGCTACTTCGGTGGCTTCGTCGACAGCGCCCTCATGCGCGTGACCGACACCCTGCTGGCGCTGCCGTTCCTCATGATCGTCATCGTGCTGGCCCGCATCCTGGGTGACGGGGTGTGGGACATCGTGCTCGTCCTGTCGCTGTTCGGCTGGATGACCCTGGCTCGTATCATCCGCGGTCAGGTGCTGTCGTTGAAGCAGCGCGAGTTCGTCGAGGCGGCGCGCGCCCTGGGCACACCCAACCGCCGCATCATCTCCCGCCACCTGCTGCCCAACCTGGTCGGGGTAATCACCGTCAACGTGTCGCTGACCGTGGCCGTGGCCATCCTGGCCGAGTCGACGCTGTCGTTCTTCGGCCTGGGCATCGACCCCACCCAGACCGCCACCTGGGGCAACATGCTCGGCGGCAACGAAGGCTTCGTCACGACGGCGCCCTGGCTGGTCTGGTTCCCGGGCCTCGCCATCGTGATCACGGTGCTCAGCATCAACTTCATCGGTGACGGGATGAGGGACGCGCTGGATCCCACCCAGGGGAAGCACTGATGCCGTCGCTCATGGAAGGGGCCGCCGACCCGGTCCTGTCGGTGCGAGACCTGCACACCACGATCGACACCGAGAACGGCACGATCCACGCCGTAGACGGCGTGAGCTTCGACCTCTACCCCCGTGAGGTCCTGGCCATCGTGGGTGAATCAGGGTGTGGCAAGTCCATGACCGCGCTGTCGATCCTGGGCCTGCTCCCCAAGCGGGCAGGCCGTATCGAGGGTGGCCAGGTGATGTTCGGCGGTCGCGACCTCACCAAGCTGCCCAAGCGTGCTCTGCGGCGGGTGCGCGGCGACCAGATCGCCATGATCTTCCAGGACGCCCTCACCGGCCTCAACCCGGTGCACCGGGTCGGGGACCAGATCGCCGAGATGATCCTGGCCCACCGCGACCTCTCCAAGCGCAAGGCCAGGGAGCGGGCCGTCGAGCTGCTCGACCTGGTGGGCATCCCCAACCCCGCCCACCGAGCCCGCAACTATGTGCACGAGTTCTCCGGAGGGATGCGCCAGCGGGCCATGATCGCCATGGCCATCGCCCTCGAGCCCGACATCCTCATCGCCGATGAGCCCACCACCGCGCTCGACGTCACCGTGCAGGCCCAGGTGATGGACCTGCTGCTGCGTCTACGTGAGCAGCTCGGCATGGCCATCATCCTCATCACCCACGACCTCGGGATGGTGGCCGGTGCCGCCGACCGGGTGATGGTGATGTACGCGGGGCGCAAGATCGAGGAACAGGGCATCCTGCAGCTCTTCGCCAATCCTCGCCACCCCTACACGTGGGGCCTCCTCGGTTCGATGCCCAGAGCTGACGAGATCACCGACCGGCTGAGCCCCATCCACGGCGCGCCCCCGAGCCTCATCGCCCCTCCGGTCGGGTGCCGTTTCGCTCCCCGGTGCAAGTACGCGCAGGACGTGTGCCGCACAGACGAGCCTCCCCTACGAAGGGTCGGTGACGGGGCGCTGGCATCCTGCCACTTCGCCGATCGCCCCGACTGGACGCCGGAGCTGTCACCTGCCGACTTCGCCGAGGAGCTGCAGGGAGTCGACGAGTGACGGTGACCGAGCCCACCCAGGCTGCATCGACGACTGCCCGCCGCGCTCCCAGCGAGCACGACCTCATGGTGGTCGACGACCTGGTGAAGCACTTCCGGGTGCCGTTGGGCGGCACCATCAAGCGCGAGTGGGGTCTGGTGAGGGCCGTGGACGGCGTGTCCTTCACCGTCCGCTCCGGTGAGACGCTCGGGCTGGTGGGGGAGTCGGGTTGCGGCAAGTCCACCACCGCCCGGCTCATCCTCCGCCTGATCGAGGCGACATCGGGGAGGGTCTGGTTCGACGGGCGCGAGGTTCTCGACCTCGGTCGCCGCGACCTGCGCAGGGCACGGCGAGACATGCAGATCGTCTTCCAGGACCCCTATGCCAGCCTCAACCCGCGCATGACCGTGCGCGACATCGTGGGTGAGGGCCTCAAGGTCTGGGGCCTCGACAAGCACCTCGACCGCACGGTCGGAGGCCTCCTGGACCGGGTGGGCCTCAACCCGGCCTTCGCCAAGCGCTACCCGCACGAGTTCTCCGGGGGGCAGCGCCAGCGCATCGGCATCGCCAGGGCCCTGGCCCTGCAGCCCAAGCTGATCGTCTGCGACGAACCTGTGTCGGCCCTGGACGTGTCGGTGCAGGCCCAGATCCTCAACCTCCTCAAGGACCTTCAGGACGAGTTCGACCTCACCCTGATCTTCATCGCCCACGACCTGTCGGTCGTGCGTCACATCTCGGACCGGGTGGCGGTGATGTATCTGGGCAAGATCGCAGAGATCGGTGATCGCAACACCATCTACCAGCGACCTGAGCACCCCTACACCCAAGCGCTGCTGTCGGCCGTCCCGGTGCCCGATCCCGTCAAGGAGAAGGTCAGGACCCGCATCCCCCTCCAGGGCGACGTGCCCAGCCCCATCGCCCCGCCCAGCGGATGCCACTTCCGCACCCGCTGCTGGAAGGCCACCGAGAAGTGCGCGGAGATCGAGCCGCCCCTCCTGCCGGGGGCCGACGCCAACCACTTCGCGGCCTGCCACTACGCAGCGCCGCCCACGGAAGCGTTGATCTGACCCTGCTGTTCGGGGCCGTCCTGGTACCCTGCCAGCAGTGTTGACGGCCGTTCTCGTCCTGTTGCAGCTCGCCTCGTCGGTGGCGCTGATCATCCTCGTCCTGCTCCACAGCGGGAAGGGTGGTGGCGTCTCGGACATGTTCGGCGGCGGCGTCGGGGCCACGGCGGCGGGGTCGACGGTGGTCGAGAAGAACCTCAACCGGATCACCGTCGTCGCCGCAACGGTGTTCGCCTTCACGACGATGTCCCTGGGCCTGGTCCTGGCCTGATCCCCGGCGCCCGCGGGCGCGCCCGGAACGAGGCCACCTCCTCTGGGTGTGCGCGGCGCGCCGTTCGTGCTTACGTCGTCGTCCTCGTGGTCGCATGCGTGGCGGGTGCCGTGGCCACGGCGGTCCTGTGGGCGGCGCCGTGGGACCGGGGGTCAGGGTCCCAGGCGGTGGCCGTACCCGACGACCCGCTCGGCGGTGCCCTGATCCGCCGTGTGGGATCGACCCCGACAGCGACGTCCACGGTGCCGCCGTCTGCGGCGGAGTCCACGACGGTGCTGCCCACGACTGTGCCGCGGTCGGCGGTGGACTCCACGACGGTGCCGCCGACGACTGTGCCGCGGTCGGCGGTGGTGTCCACGAATGTGCCGTCGACAACTGTGCCGCCGACGACGTTGGTCCCCGACGACGGGCGCACGGCCGCCGATCGTCAGCTCGAGCTGGTGACGACCATCGGTGGGGACATCGCTCCCAAGTCGATCGTGCACTCCGGGGGCGGCCGCTTCATCGCCCAGAACATGATGTACCGCCACACCGTGACGGTGTACGACCGCAGCCTGGTCGAGGTGGCGACGATCCCCGACAGCGTTGACCTCTCGCAGTACGGCTTCGCCGACGCGCCGGGCGCGTGGCAGGGCTCACCCGTCGAGGCGGCCTTCACCGGCGACGGTCGGTACGCCTATGTCAGCAACTACCAGATGTTCGGGCCGGGGTTCACAAACGCCGGCAGCGACGGCTGCAACGCAGGCGAGTGGGACGGCAGCTTCGTCTACCGCCTCGACCTGGACGCAGCGAGCATCGACCAGGTGATCCCCGTCGGAGCGGTCCCCAAGTTCGTGGCCGTCACACCCGACGACAGGCTGGTACTGGTGACGAACTGGTGCTCGTTCGACATGAGCGTCATCGACACGGCCACCGCCAGCGAGGTGGCCCGGGTCCCGCTGGGGCGCCACCCGCGGGGCATCGCCGTCACCTCCGACTCGGCTATCGCCTACGTGGCGGTCATGGGCTCCCAGGACGTGGCCGTCATCGACCTGGCCGACCTGACGGTGACGTGGATCTCGGGCGTGGGCATCAGTCCCCGGCACGTCGTGCTCGATCCGGACGATCGGTACCTCTACGCCACTCTCAACGGCGAAGGAACGGTGGCCAAGGTCGACCTGGCCACCGCCGCAGTTGTGGCGAAGGTCGCCACCGGCTCGGCGCCGCGGTCGATGGCCATCTCCGACGACGGCACCGCCCTGTATGTCGTGAACTACACGAGCAACACCGTCAGCAAGGTGCGGACCGCCGACATGACCGAGACCCAGGAGGTGGCCGGTGCCGGGCGACCCATCGGGATCGCCTATGACGCCGCGGCCCGCCAGGTATGGGTCGCGAACTACACGGGCAGCATCCAGGTCTACGCCGACCGCTGAGCGGGGGGACCAGGCAGCGCCGCGTGGTCAGATGCCCAGTACCTGCTTCTTCTTGGCCTCGAACTCGGCGTCGCTGAGGATGCCCTCGTCCTTGAGCTTGCTGAGCTTCTCGAGCTCGGCCATGTAGTCGTCGTTCGCCGGCGGGGCCGCAGCGGGAGCCTGGGTGGCCTGGTCCTTCGCAGCGTCGTCGCCGGCCTGGTCGGCAGCGTCCTTGCGCCGGTCCATGCGCCGGTTCGTTCGACGCGCCGCCCGGCGGCCTCCCCGTCGACCCGACCGACGACCCGTTCTCCTCATCATGCGGATACCCCCCCATCTTCCAGAACTGTCTGCAGGATCTTGGCATCGATCACGGCCTCCGTGGCCGCCCCCGCTTCGGAGCCCTCGATGAAACCGGCCTCCACGAGGGTGCGGACGGTCTGCGCGGCGATGGCCGCCTTCAATTCGTCGGTGGCGTCGATCACTGCGAGAGCCTCCAGCTCCCGGAGTGTCGCCTCCGCCTCGGCCGCGTCGGCTTCCTCGATGGCGTCCACTGCGTCGGCCACCGCCGCCAGCTCCGTGCCGAGCGTCATGAGACCGTCGGCGCTGACGAAGCCCTCGGCGAGCAGCCGGCCGCCGGCGTCGATCACCGCGTCGCGGAACCCCTTCGCCCAGCGGTGCTCGACGAGGAGGACGGCCGCCGCCGTTCCCGGTTCGAGATCCAGGCCGATGTCCTGTATGTCCTGCAGGGACAGGCCGGCGTGGGCGCCCAGCTCCTCGGGCGACACCGAGCCGAAGTCGTCGCCCTCGAACTCGAAGCCCATCAGCGCTCCCACCAGCTCACCGAGGTCGTCGTCCTCGTCGACGTCATCGTCTTCGAACTCGAGCGCTACGAGGTCGCCGTTCTCCTCCTTCATGACGAAGAGGAAGTCCAGGATTCGTACGGTGCCACGGCTCTCCGCGGCTTCGATCTCGTTGATGATCTCGCCGCGAAACCGGTCGATGCGGTCGAAGCCGATCGCTACGAACTGTACGGGGCCAATTGTCATGGCGTCACTATGCCTCACCGCTGAGCGGTGCGCTGTCGCCACCACCCGGTGGCGTCACTGATCGGGGTCGATGCGATCCTGCGTGTGAGGCTTCGGGTCGTCCGCTACGTGATGGGAGTCGGTGAAGTGATCGTGCTCCTCGTCGCGTCGGAGCTCGTTCGTCTCCGACCGAGTGAAGATCGCCTTGATCCGGTCCATGATGCTGGCCACGAGACCTAGTCTGACCGACGGCTCGGCTGGCCGCCACCGCTTCCGTCGGCCCCCAGGGGGAAAGCAGTGGAAACCACACCCGACGGTGGAGGCTTCGAGGGAGCGGACGCCGCGTTCGCGGCCACGCACGCCCGAGCGCCCAACGAGGCGCCTGCGCGGGTCCGCGTCGTGTTGGCTGGCGCCGGCCTGGCCATCGGCGGCGCCCTCGTAGCCCTGGGTGCGCTCATCGGCGGTGAGGCGCTGGGCTGGATGGCCGGCTGCGGTCTGATCGTCTTCGCCGCGGTGGATCGGCTCGGCGTGCGGTGGACTCGACGCGAGCGGCGGCTGCTCTTCCCGTTGCTCCTCGCCGGTGCCGGCGTGGCCCTGATCGTCATGGCGGAGGAGTCGGAACACACAGTGGGCAGGGTGCTGGCGGTGGCAGCGGTGCTAGTGGCGCTGCGGTCCACCGTGGAGGCGGCGCGGGCCCGTCCCGGTGACCGCGCATGGCATCTGGGAATCGGGTTGGCGTTCGTGGTGGCGGGCTGCGGCTTGGTGGTGTGGCCCGTGCCCGTGTCGACGATCGTGTGCGTGCTCATCGGGATCGCCGGGGTGGCCGCAGGTCTGCTGGTGCTGGCGAGGGCCGATCGCTCCGGCGTCGTCACTGACAGCACGGTGGTCGACGATCTGACCGCATGGCTGCACGAGCGGGTGTACACGGAGGAGGACAGGCGCCGGCTGGTCGATGCCGTCTACATCGAGGGTGATGTGGCCACCAGGACCGCGCGGGCGACGAGGTTGGCGGTGCTCCTCGCACTGGCCGCGGTCATCGCCTCCCTTGGTCTGGTGCAGGACAACAGCGCCGTGGTGATCGGGGCCATGTTGATCTCGCCGATGATGGTCCCGATCATGGGCCTGGCGGCGGCCGTGACGATGGGCTGGCCCAACCGGGTCCTCAGCTCCATCGGCAACCTGGTGCTCGCAGGGCTGGGTGTGCTCATCATCTCCGTCCTGGTGGGCGCCGCCTTCCCGGACTCGATCATCGAGGGGAACGGGCAACTCGCCACGTTCTCGTCGCCCTCCTTGATCGATCTCGGCATCGCCCTTGCTGGCGGCGCCGCCGGCGGCTTCGCCTACTCGCGCCCAGACGTCGCCAACTCCTTGGTCGGCGTGGCTGTCTCGCTCAGCGTGATGCCGGCGCTGGCCACGGCCGGGATCCTGCTTGCCCACGGCCTCGGCGACCTCGCTCTTGGCGGTCTCCTGACGTTTGCCACCAACGCCGTCGCCATCGTGCTGGCCGCGTCGGTGGCCTTCGTACTGACGGGCTTCGCGCCGTTGGCCCGCTTGGAGGCCGCGGCCCGCCGGGTGCGCTTGGGGTTCGTGGTCATGGTATTGCTAGCCGTCGTGTTGGCCATCCCCCTCACCAAGCAGATCGAGCAGACCTTCGGACAGTTCTCCGTGCACCGCGAGGTCGAGGACGCCACCGAGCAGTGGCTGGGGGTCGATTCGGACTACGAGGTCCTGGACGTGACCGTGACGGCCGGAGGGGCCGAGCTGCGCCTCGCCGGTAGCGGCGACGACCTCCCGCCGGTGTCGGAACTGCTGTCGCTGGTGAACGAGGACCGGGCCCGCGAACTGGATCTGGTGGTGAAGCTGGTGCCCCAGCGAGTGCTGACGCCGTGAGTGCGGTAGGGGCTGGGGCGATGGCATACTGGCTGGCCCCTTCCGGGGCTCCCG
>Ga0299914_10000801_pt1 | contig 19678 bp, 21 predicted proteins | sample RVTome_10_FD_201361 | JGI IMG/M metagenome (GOLD analysis project Ga0299914, IMG submission 201361) | Soil microbial communities from uranium-contaminated site in the Upper Colorado River Basin, Wyoming, United States - RVT153D57 (version 2) ...
TCCTGATCGCCGAGCAGCGCCGCTACGGGCATCCGTTCACGGTCGCGCTGATCGACGTCGACGGGCTCGACCGGGTCAACCAGGCATACGGCCGATCGGCCGGAGACAGCATGCTCGCGGCCGTGGCAACCGTCGTCGGCCGCCGGGTTCGCGACATCGACCAGGCGTTTCGGACCGGGGACGACGAGCTCTGCGTGCTCGCCCCCCACCAGGAAGCCGACGGCGTGGCCCGCATGGGCCGGCGGCTGGTCGAGCTCTTCGCGAGCTCCCAGATGCCCGACGGGCCGCGGGTGGCGATCACCGTCGGCGTCTCGAGCTGCCCGCGGGACGGCGACACCGCCGCGGGCCTCGTCGACGCGGCCGAGCAGGCGAGCTACGCCGCCCGCGCGGCGGGGCGCGGCGTCGCGACGGCCTCCTGAACGCGGCCCCGGGTTGCAAGATCGGTGACGAACGTGGCCGGATAGTTGAGCTCCGCTGCACAAACCTGCTGAGATCCTGTGCACGGCCGATCGGCAAAGAGAGTATGGGCGGTATCCGGATCAACGCGGCAGCCGAGTTGCTCGGCGTCAGCACCAGCACCCTGCGGAGTTGGGAGCGCCGGCTGGGCTACCCGCATCCCCGCCGGACGCCCGGCAACCACCGCCTCTACGAGCTCGACGAGCTCGAGGCGCTGCGCGAGGCGCTGCGCGAGGCACCGAACATCTCGAGCGCGGTCGAGATCGCCCGCCGACGCGGGCGCGGCCCGGCCTCGGCCGCCCGCCTGCTGTCGACGTTCGACCACTTCGACGAAGCCGCCGCCGATCGCGAGCTCGAGGAAAGCCTCGCCGTGCGCTCGGTCGACCGCACCGTCACCGAGATCATGCTTCCGGCCCTCGACATGGCGACGGGCCGGCCGGGGATGGACGCGGAGCTCGAGCACGCGTGCCGCTGGGCGGTGGGCTGGCTTCACCGCGCGCGAAGGCTGGCGCCGTCGGCGAGCCGTGACGAGGGCGTGATGCTGCTCCACTCGGGGTCGGCGCTCGGCGTCGAGGCCGTCTACGTCCAGGCGCTCGAGCTCGCTCTCCGGCGCGCGGGACTGCGCGTCCTGCTGCTCTCCACCGGCCTGGCCGAGCGCCGCTTCCGCAACGCCCTGCGAGCGCTGCGGCCGGCGGCGATCGTGATCTGCGGCGACGAGGCGCGGCTCAACGTCCTCGCGGGCCCGCTGCGACGCATCCGCTCCGAGTCGCCGGTCTCGCCACAGGTGTTCGGCTACCGGGCGGCGCGCCTCGTCTCGGGACGCCAGGGCCTGACCTCGCTCGGCGACGAGCCCACGGGCGCGACCGCGGCGCTGCTCGCCCGGCTCGACTGACGGGGGGCGGCGCGCGAAGCCCCTCGCCCGCCGCCTGCACGCAGCCGCCGTTGCAGGTTGCGCACTCCGTGCAGGTTCACACGCCCGAACTTGCGCATCGCTTCGCGCCCCCGCCGCCGGCCGTTGTCGCGGGACGCGGATCGCCCTAGAAATGACAGCCCGTTGCAAGTTCCCGCCGGTTTCGTGCGGGTTTCCAGGTCAGGAGAACGAGATGGAGGAAACCAATAGGCTGCTCAACATCAGCGAGGCGGCCAATCACCTCGGCGTAAGCGCAGCGTCGCTTCGCAAGTGGTCCGATCAGGCGCTGCTGCCCGTCTATCGGACGCCCGGGGGCCAGCGACGCTACGCGCTCGCCGACCTCGACGACTTCATCGCCTCGATGCGCCAGCCGGCGACGGCGGTGCCGCGCTACGGGCGCAGCGTCGACTCGGTCCGGGGCTGACGCGACGACGCCTTCCGCGACCGCCTAGAACCCCGGAGACCGATGGCAGCGCGTCCTTCGAGATTCGCGATCGGAGCGATGGCCGCCGGCCTCGTGGCGGCGCTCGTCGCCGCGGCGCTGCTGGCGCCGGAAGGCGACTGGGACGTGGTGCTGCTCGCGACCCTGCTGGCGCTGTCGGTCGCCAGCGACATGGTCGCGATCGAGACCCGCATCCACCGGGTGCTGGTCTCGGCGAGCTTCCTCGCGATCGTCACCGCGACCGTTCTCCTCGGCGCGACCGCCGGCGCGGCGATCGGGGTTGCGACGATCCTCGCCGGCTGGGCTCGGCAGCGCTACCAGGCCGACTACCTGCTGATCAACCTCGTCACCTACGCCTGGTTCCCGCTGATCGGCGGGCTGGCGTTCGCCGAGCTCACGGGCGCCGCCAGCCTCGACGCGTCCGAGCCCGTCTATTACCTCTATGTCCTGGCGCTGTTCGTCAGCGCCCTGGCGATCGACTTCCTGCTGATCGCCGGCTACTCCTGCTACGTCGAGCGCTCGCGGTTTGCGACCAAGGTCAAACGCGGCCTGCTGCCGGTGCTCCCGTCCGAGCTCGCTGCGGCGATGCTGGTGCTCGGTTTCGTCTACGTCCACGACCGGATCGGCGACCCGGCGCTGGTGCTGTTCGCGATCCTCGTCGTCGTCTTCCAGGCCCTGGTCCGCGCGCTGCTCGTCTCACAGGATCGAGCCGACGAGCTCGAGTTGCGGGCGCGCCAGCTCGCCGGCTTCCAGATGGCGCTGCTCTCGGCGCTCGTCCGGACGCTCGACCTCCGCGATCGGATGACCGCCCGCCACAGCGCCGCCGTCGCCCGCTACGCCCGTGCCGTCGCCGCCCACGTCGGGATGTCGAAGGAGGAGCTCGAGCTCGTCCACACCGCCGGGCTGCTCCACGACATCGGCAAGTTCGTCCTCCCCGACTCGATCCTCAAGGGAGGGCGGCGCCCGCTGACCGACGAGGAGTGGAAGCAGATCCGCCGCCATCCGACCGAGGGGGCGCGGATCGTGAGCAAGATCGACGGCTACGCGCCGATCGGCGAGATCATCCACGCCCACCACGAGCGGATCGACGGCCAGGGCTATCCGCGTGGCCTGCGCGGCGACGAGATCCCGGCGCTGGCCCGAGTGATCGCGGTCGTCGACACCTATGACGTGCTCACGGCGCGCGACTCCTACCGCGAGCCCGTGAGCTCGTACGAGGCGATGATCGAGTTGCGCCGCGTCGCCGGCACGCAGCTCGACGGCCGGTTCGTCGAGGCGCTCGCCGAGGTCCTGACCGACAAGGACCTCGCCTACCGGCACGGCGAGGACGTCGACTTCGAGCAGGAGCTCGCGATCGACAAGCGGATCCACGACTACATCAGCGGACCGCGCTCCCGCCACCCGCTCGAGGCGGGGACTCCGAAGCCAGACGGCCACTGAGCTCGACCGGCGCCCTTCGCGCCTCGGGCCTCCAGCGCGCGACGGCAGCGCTTCGATGCGGGCGGCGGACGCCGCCACAACGAGAACGAGGGCCTTATGGCCCTCGTAGCTCTCCCAGTTCTTTATCAGCCCTTGCGAAAGCCCATGGCGTCTCGCCTCCCTCCGTGAAGTGCATAGTGGTTGGAATTTCTTATAAGAGTCTACACAACATTGGCAAAGTTGTAACAGCCTTTCCGGCATCGCGGTAGGTTGCGCGTCCGATGCGTTCCGCCCTTCGCCCCCTGCGCCTGCCGGGATTCAGGAGCCTCGGCGGCGCGTACCTGGTCAACGAGGCCGGCAACTGGCTCGGCGAGATCGCGCTCGCGGTTCTCGTCTTCGACCAGACCGGGAGCCCGCTCGCGACCGCCGCCCTGTTCCTCGGGATGCAGTTCGCCCCCGCCGTGCTCGCGCCGCCCCTCGTCGCCCGGATCGAGCACCTGCCGGCGCGGGTGGCGCTGCCGGGGCTCTACGCCCTCGAGGCCGCCGCGTATGCGGCGCTCGCGCTGCTCGCCGGGGAGTTCGCGCTCGTCGCCGTGGTCGTCGTCGCCACCCTCGACGGAGCCGTCGCCTCAGCGGCCCGGGCGCTGACCCGCGCCCTCGCGGCGCGCGTGCTCGCCCCCGCGGACCAGCTCCGCGAGGGCAACGCGCTGCTCAACCTCGCGTTCACCGCCGGCGCCGCGGGGGGTCCGGCGCTGGCCGGGCTGCTGGTCGCGGGTGCCGGCGTTCAGGTCGCGCTGCTCGCCGACGCGGCCTCCTTCCTCGCGGTCGCCGCGCTGCTCGCGTCGACCCGCAGCTTGCCCCGGGCCGAGGTCGACACCGGGACACAGGGCTGGGTCGATCGCCTGCGCCGCGGCGTGCGCTACGTCACCGAGCGCCCGTCGCTGCGCCGCCTGCTCGTCGCGCAGGCGGTGGCGTTCGTGTTCTTCGCCCTGGTAGTCCCGATCGAGGTCGTGTTCGCGAAGGAGACGCTCGGGGCCGGCGACGCGGGCTACGGACTGCTGCTCGCGAGCTGGGGCGTCGGAATGGTGATCGGCAGCCTCCTGTTCACCGCCCTGCGCCGGGCGTCACTGCCGGCGCTGCTGGTCGGGAGCACGCTGGCGATCGGCGTCGCCTACCTGGGCACCGGAGCGGCGCCCTCGCTGGCGGTCGCCTGTGCCGCATCGGTCGTCGGCGGGGCCGGGAACGGGGTCCAGTGGGTGGCGCTGGTCACCGCCGTCCAGGAGCTCACCCGCCCCGCCTTCCAGGCCCGGGTGCTCTCGCTGCTCGAGGCCCTGGCGAGCGCGATGCCGGGGATCGGGTTCCTCGCCGGCGGCGCGATCACCGCGGCGCTCGATCCGCGCGCCGCCTATGCCGTCGCCGGCGCCGGCGTGATCGTCGTCTTGGTCCTGGCGGTCACGCGCCTGCGCGGGCTCGACTGGCAGGGCGAGCTGCGCGCAGGGGCCGAAACGACGCTTGCAGGTTCTCGTGCAGGTCCCGAGGACGAGTCTGGTACTGCGCTCATCCAGTCCTAACGATTCGCTAGCATCCGCGCCCGAGCACCGCCGAGTCGTCCGGGTCTGCCGGGCGAGCGGGGGAACCGTTGGCGCCCGAGACGGGTCGCCAGGGGCGAATCGCGACCCGCGTAGCGCCAGCCCACCGGCGCGAGCCCGCCAGCTAACCCCGTAGGCGCTTGACGATGGGCAACCCAGAGCACCGATATCCCCCTTCCGCCCCGCCCCGCCGCGGCCCGCGCCTCGCGCTCGCCGCGCTGGTCCTGCCGATCGCCGCCGCGATCGGAGCCGCGACGTCGAGTGCGCAATCGGTCGACGACCTGAGTGCGAAGATCTCCTCCGCCCAGGGCGAGGCAGAAGCGCTCGCGGCGCGGGTCGACGCCCGCAGCGGCGAGCTCGCGGCGGCATCGGAGCGCGCCCAGGCAGCGGCCCACCGCGAGGCCGAGCTCATCGCGGTCCTCGCACGCAGCCGCGAGCGCGAGGCACAGCTCGGCGCCGAGGCCGCCGTCGCCGAGGACGAGCTCGAAGCGGCGCGCAAGCGACTGCGGCGGGCGACGGCCGTCCTCGCCGCCCGGCTGGTGGCGATCTACAAGAGCGGCGTCCCCGACGCTGCCTCGGTGCTGCTGAACGCCGACGGCTTCGACGACCTCGCAACCCGCGCCGACCTCCTCGACCGGATCCAGGACGCCGACGCCAGCCTCGTCGAGCGAGTGCGGGCGCTGCGCGAGGAGGTCGCGGCGACGCTCGCCGAGCTCGAGAGCGCGAGGGAGCGAGCCGAGGAGCACACCGAGCGCGTCGCCGAGGCTCGCGCCGAGATCGCCTCGGTGCGCGCCGCGGCGGAGTCCGAGGCCGCGGCGCTGCTGGCCGCCCGGCAGCGCCAGCGCGCCGCGCTCGACGAGCTGCGGGCCCGGGTCGGCGACTGGACCGCTCAGGTCGAGCGGCTCGAGCGCGTGCCGACTACGCAGGCGCAGGAAACCGTCGCCGACTGGGTCGGAGACTGGGCGATCCCGGAGTCGATCGTGATGTGCGAGTCGGGCGGGAACTTCGAGGCGCTCAACCCGAGCTCGGGCGCGGGCGGCGCGTATCAGATACTCCCGTCCACCTGGCGCGCCTACGGCGGCAAGGGCCTCCCCCACCAGGCCTCGCCCGCCGAGCAGCACCGGATCGCGGCGATGATCTGGCGCGACTCCGGCTCCGCCGCCTGGGTCTGCTGACCCGGCGGACCCGTCCTCGCCCGAGTGCTCCGCGCGGCGGCGGGGAACCGTAACCCTCGCGGGCCCGCGCGCGCTATACAGGCTGAGCGATGGCGCTCGCCGGTGAGCCCGAGACTGCGCCCCAGCCGACGGGGGACCTCCGCGTCGACCCGGTCGCGCGAACGCGATTCGGACGCCTCCTCGGCGCCCTCTACGTGATCGGGGGGCTGAGCTCGATCCCGTCATCGCTCCTGGTCGAGCCGCCGCCGACGCCGCTGATCGTGCCGGTGACCGCGTTCGCGATCCTCGGCGGCGTCGCCTGGATGGCCTTCCCGTGGGTGAAGGCGGGCCCGGGCTGGATGCACGCCGCGGTCGCGGCCGGCACCGTCGCCGTCGGCCTGGCGAACGCCGCCGCCGGACCGACCTACGCCTTCTACGGAGTCCTGGTCGCGGTATTCGCCGCCTACGCCTTCCGCAGCCGGGCAGCGATCGCGGCGCACCTCGGGCTGCTGATCGGGGCCTTGGTCGTCGCGATCCCGTTCTCGCCCGCGAGCACCCGCGAGGTGCTCCAGGTCGAGGCGCTGGCGATCCCGAACGTGATCATCGCCGCAGTCCTGGTGGCGTTCCTGCGCGAGCGCTCCGAGCATCGCGAGCGCTCGCTGCATGATTTCGCCGAGGAGGCGATGGCGCTGACGGGCCGGATCAGGACGAGCCACCGAAGCCGGGCCTAGGCGATCGAAACACTCGTGCTCGCCGGCGAGGGCGGCTCGCCGCCCGGACCGGCCGGGGCGGAGTCAAGCTCCGATCCCCGGCGACCGATTAATGGAGCATGATCGTCATCAGCAAGCGAGAGCTCCCGCGCCGCGATCCCATCTCCTCCCAATCGGTTGCTGGTATCGTCATCCGCAGGGCTCTCGAGGCTCGAGAGGGACGGTTTTGAGCGGTACACGTGGGGTTAAGACCGGGAGCCGGTCGATGAACCGGGGATCGACGCGCCTGACATCGCGCGAGCGCGAGATCGTCGCTCTGCTCGGACAGGGGATGAGCGGGGCCGAGATCGCGACGCACCTGGTGGTCTCCCCCGAGACCGTCCGCACGCACATCCGCAACGCGATGCGCAAGCTCGGCGCGACGACGCGCTCGCAGGCCGTCGTCCTGGCTTTCGAGCGCGGTGAGATCGGCGGTCGAGGCGACGGGCCGAAGCATGCCACCGATGCTTCCGGATCCCGCGTCCGGCGTCCGAGCGATGGTGAGGTCGACCGCGCCCTCGAGCGGATGCTGGCGACCCTCGCCGCCCTACCCGACGTCGAGGCGGCGATCGCGCTCGTCGCCGAGGACGACGGCCTCGGGCTGCGGCGAGCAGCCGTTGTCACCAGCAACGCGGAGCCGCCGCGACTCCCTGCCCGGCTGGCGCTCGGGGAGGGGGCGCTCGGCAAGGTCGCGCTCAACCGTCGCGCGGTGCTGCTGCCGAACGTGACCGGCGACGCGGCATCGCAGACGGCCGCCCTCGCCGCCCCGATCCTCGACAACGGGCACCTGCTCGGCGTCCTCGCGCTCGCCATCCGCCCGAGCCGCCCCGCTCGGCAGAGTGAGCTCCTCGTCCTGCGGGCGCTCGCCAACCGCGTCGCCGAGATCCTCCGTGACGAGGACGATCCCGCCCCTACCCTGGAGCAGACCGCCGAGCGATTCGCCGCCTCGTGGTCAGCGGCGAGCGCGTAGGGCTCTCAGCGCGTCGTCGAGGTCGGGATCGAGCGGGGCGACGGCGCCGATGTCGGCCAGCTCGAGCACCCGGCGCGTCGGCGCCGACTCCGGGACGACCAAGCGCATCGCCTGCCGGCGCGCGCCGAGGCGGCCACCGAGCTCGAACAGCAGGTGCAGCCCGGCGCTGTCGAAGTAGGGCACGCCGGAGAGGTCGAGCACCAGCGCCTCGACCGAGCTCGGCAGGTGCTCGGTCAGCGCCAGCCGGAGCTCGGTCGCGTTCGAGCTGTCGACCTCGCCGTGCAGCCGGGCGACGACGATCCCGTCGTCGTCCTGATGGATCTCGATCTCGGCCAACCGCTCCCTCATGTTCCGCTCCCGGTCCCGAGCTTACGCCGAATCGTGACGATCGTTCCGGCGCTGCCACGGTCGATCTCGACGTCGTCGACGAGCTGCCCCATCAGATCGAGCCCCCGACCCCGTGATCCGGCCCTGGGCGGGCGCCATTTGCCGTAGTCGCGGACCCGGACCTCGATTCCGCTGTCGAGCCGCCGGGTGCTGACCTGGTAAGAGGCCTCGCCGGGAGGGTACGCGTGGGCGACGGCGTTAGAGCACGCCTCCCCGCAGGCGACGAGGATCTCGTAGGTCTCGGCGTCGCCGGCGCCGAGCGTTCGTAGCCAGCGGCCGACCGCCCTGCGCATCGACGCCAGCGACTCCGGCTCGGCCGGGAGGTCGATCTCGATTCCCTCCTGGAGCAGGGGCTCGAGGCTGACCGCGAGCAGCGCGACGTCGTCGCGCGGGCGCGCCGAGCGAAAGCAGGCCGCGAGCACCGCCTCGCAGAGCTCGTTCGGGCGACCGGCGAAGTCGCCCGCGAACTGGCGCAGCCATTCGAGCCCGGCGTCGAGCGGGGCGTCGGGCCGCTCGATCAATCCGTCGGTGTACAGCAGGACCAGCGACTCCGGCGCCAGGGCGACGATGCTGTCCTCGTAGGTAGGCAGCCGGCGGACGCCGAGCGGGCTCCCGGTGCGCCCGTCGGCGTAGTCGGCGTCGCCCGACGAGGACAGCACCAGCGGCGGCGGGTGGCCGGCGGAGGCGATCGTCAGCTGGCGCTCGTCCGGGTCGACGATCCCGTAGAGCAGGGTCGCCATCACGCCCGGGGCGAGCTCGCGCGCGAACTCGTTCATCCGCTCGAGCACGACCGAGGGCCGCAGCCGCTCGAGCGCGTACGCCCGCAGGGCGCTTCGCAGGTGCGCCATCCGGGTGGCGGCATCGATGCCGTGACCGACGACGTCGCCGATCGCGATTCCCGCCTGGCCGCCGCGAAGCGGGATCACGTCGTACCAGTCGCCGCCGACCTGGGCATCGGCGCTGCCGGCCTGGTAGCGGGCGGCGAGCCGCAGGCCGACGATGTCCGGCAGTCGTTCGTCGAGCAGGCTCCGCTGGAGCGTCTCGGCGATCGCCGCGATCTGCTCGACCTCCTCCGCCGCCCGGCGCAGGCCCTCGAGGGTCGCGCCGATGATCGCGTCCTCGGTGCTCATCCCTGCCGGGTCCTCGCCACCGGGCGCCGGCGCCGGATCGCCTCGCACGGTTCGATCGTCGTCGTCGTTCGGCAACTAGCCCTCGGGCGGCTCGCGACGCGCGAGCAGGTAGCCGCCGACCACGGCGGCGGCGACCCCCAGGCCCGCCGCGATCCTGATCTCGCGGCCGTAGCGCAACCAGACCAGGCGGACCACCAAGCGGCCGATCAGCTCGTAGATGCTCGAGGTCATGGCTCAGCCCTCCTTGCCATTGTCGCCTACCCCCCCGACGCGCGATCGAACCCGATGCGCCATCCGGCTCTGGAGGGTAAACAGCTCGATGAACCCCGGGCTCGCCGCTTGGCTGAACTCGCCGCCGGACTCGCCGAAGCTCGCCAGCGAGCGGTCGTAGAGCGCGTACGGCGAGCTGCGGGCGACCACCGTCGCCCGGCCCTTGTACAGCTTCACCGTCACCTCTCCGGTCACCGGCTCGTTGGCCGAGTCCATGTACGCGTCGAGGTCGCCGCGCAGCGGGTCGAGCCAGAGGCCCGCGTAGCAGAGGTAGGCCCACTTGCGCTCGAGGACGTGCTTGAGCTCGTTCTGGTGAATCGTCGAGACGAGCTTCTCGAGCTCGCGATGGGCGGCGAGCACGATCGCCGCCGCCGGAACCTCGTAGAGGTCGCGGACCTTGAGCCCGACGATCCGGTCCTCGACGTGGTCGACGATTCCGACCCCGTGGCGGCGGCCGAGCTCGCCGGCGCGCTCGAGCAGCTCGACGAGCCCGAGGGGCCCGCCGTCGATCGAGACCGGGCAGCCGCGCTCGAAGCCGAGGGCGACCAGCTCGGGCTCGTCTGGAGCCTCCTCCGGACGGGTGACGAGCTGGAAGACGTCGTCGTGCGGCGGCTCGGCGAGGTCCTCGATCGCGCCCCCCTCCGAGGAGCGACCCCAGAGGTTGTCGTCGAGCGAGTACGGCGGTGCCTCGGTGCCGCCCTTGACCGGGATTCCGTGCTCGCCCGCATAGGCGAGCTCCTCCTCGCGGCCCATCCGCCACTCCCGGACCGGCGCGATGACGCGGAGCCCGGGGTCGAGCGTCGCGATCGTCGCCTCGATCCTCACCTGGTCGTTGCCCTTCCCGGTGCACCCGTGGGCGATCGTGTCGCAGCCCCTGGCGCGCGCGTGCTCGACCGCGAGCTTCGCGATCAGCGGCCGCCCGAGCGCGGTGAACAGCGGGTAGCCACCGCCGTAGAGGGCGTTCGCCTTGATCGCAGGCAGCACGTACTCGCGCGCGAACTCCTCGCGCGCGTCGGCGCGGATCGCCTCCACCGCCCCGAGGTCGCGCGCCTTGCCGACGACGACGTCCCAGTCCTCGCCCGGCTGCCCCAAGTCGACGGTCAGGGTCACGATCTCGGCGCCGTAGCGGTCCTGGATCCAGTGCAGCATCACCGAGGTGTCGAGGCCGCCCGAGTAGAGCAGCAGCACACGCTCGACCTCGTCCGGGTCGGCCTCGTACGAGGCGGTGCGGGGGCTTGGCTGACGGGGGTCGCTCATCTGTCGTCTCGGCGCGGAGAAGTGTGGCAGGCGGACGCCGGCTCCGCCGTCGGACCTGCGCCATCATGGTCACATGCACCGCGTCCTGCGAATCCTCTCGACGGCGCTGATCACGGCCGGCCTCGTCGTCCTCGTCGACGTCGGGCTGACGCTCGCCTGGAAGGAGCCGGTGTCGTCGATCTACGGCTCGATCCAGCAGCGCCAAGCCGAGGACGAGCTCGACGCCCTCACCGACCGCTTCCCCTCCCCGGAGGACGTCGACGCGGCCGAGGACGCCGGCGGCGCCGCCTCACAGGCGCGGATCCTCGCCGACAGGTTCGCCGACGAGATCGAGCGCGGCGAGGGGATCGGGCGGATCCTGGTCGACCGCATCGGCCTCGACGCCGTCGTCGTCGAGGGCACCGATACCGAGTCCCTGCGCAGGGGGCCGGGCCACTACGCTCGCGGCGACCGGATCGGCAACCCGGGACGCGGCGACGGCTCGGCCCTGCCCGGGCAGGGCGAGACGATCGGGATCGCCGGACACCGGACCACGTACCTGGCTCCGTTCCGGCGGATCGACGAGATCGAGGAGGGTGACCAGATCGTCGTCGAGATGCCCTACGGCACCTTCACGTACGCCGTCGAGGGCCACGAGATCGTCTCGCCCGAGGCCACCCGCGTCGTCCGAGACGTCGGCCGCGAGCGGCTCGTCCTCACCGCCTGCCATCCGCTCTACAGCGCCGCCCAGCGCTACGTCGTCTACGCCCGGCTGGACGGCATCGAGCTCCGAGCCCCCTAACCGCGCCGCTCGTCGTCGAGCCGGTCGAGCAGCCGGCGCTCGGCGGCGGCGATCCGGCGCGTGGCCTCGGCCGCGGCCGCGGAGGCCGAGTCGAGGCGCCGCTCCCAGTCGGCGGCGCGGGCCGCGACCTCGAGCGCTCGGCCGATTCGCCGTCCGGCGCCGCTGACGCGTTCCTCGACGCCGGCGATTCGTCGCTCGCTCTCGGCGATCCCCGCCAGCGCGCGCTCGGCGGCGGCCGCGACCTCGCCCTTTCCGCGATCCACCGCCAGCGCGAGCCGCTCGCGCTCGGCGGCCCGCTGGCGCGTGCCTGCCTCGCGAAGGTCCGCCAGCGCCCGCTCGACGGCCGTCGCGAGCTCGGATCGGATCGCCCCCAGCGCCTGCTCGAGCGCGACATCCGATCGCGTTCGAAGCTCGGCGACCGCCTCGTCGGCCCGGTCGGTCGCGATCCGCTCGACGCGCCCGGCGAGGTCCGCGTGAAGAGTCTCCTCCTCCCGCTCGACCTCGCCGGCGACCTCGCGCAGGCGCTCCGCGATCGCCTCCCGAGCCGCCGCGATGCGCGATTCCAGGGGCTCGCCGGGCGATCGCGAAGGCTCGCCCTCCCCCGGCTCTCCGGGCTCTCCGGCGGCGCCGGGTGGATCACGCGGCTGCTCGGGCACCTCGGCGCGAATGCTCCTACACGAGCCGGTCGCCAACCCGGAGGACGATGCGGCTCAGCGCCCGAGGATCTCGTCGACGATCGGGGCCGGCTCAGCGACTCCGAGCTCGGTGCGAAGCGCGGACTCGATCTCCTCGCGCCCCGAACCGCTCACCGCCATCTGGGTCGCCCGGATCAACGCCCGCTCGCGGAGCTCCCCAGCGCCCGGATCGCGGACCCCGGCCGTGCTCGCCGGCTCGCCGGCGGGTGGCGCGACCTCGGCGACCGGCTGCGAACCGCGCGGCTCGGGAACCGGGGAGAGCGGCGATGCCGGAGGTCGCCCCTCCGACGGGGCGGCGTCGCCGGCCCCGAGCCGCTCGAGCGCGCGCTCGACTTCGGCGACGAGCGCGGCCCCCTGGGCCTCGAGGCTCGCGAGACGCTCGCGAAGGGTCGTCGCCACCTGCTCGAGGAGCTCACGCTGGCCGGCCGCGAGCCGGTCGGCCTCGCGGCGGCGCTCGGCCAGATAGCGCTCGGCCTCGGCCTCGGCCTCGCGACGGACGTCGTGGGCCACCCGCTCCGCCGCGTCGACGATCTCCTGGACCCGGTCGGTCGCGGCGGCGACCGCCTCGCGCAGCCGCGACCCGCTCGTGCCGGGCGCCCCCTCCTCGCGCCCGGCGCCCCCGCCGGCCGTCCGCGACTCCCCCGGCCCCCGCTCCATCGCTACCTCACCCCTCGACCGCCCGCCGCTCGCCTCGGCTCGTCTGCGGGGTCATCGGCAGCAAGGCCCGCGGAGGCGCGCCGCAGGAGCTCGGCCGCCGAGTCCGCCTGGCGACCGAGCTCCGCCGCCCGGGCCGCGAGCGTCGCGCCGAGGTCGGCGACCCCCTCGACGTGCCGGGCGCCGTCGCGGTCGACCCCGAGCAGCTCACGGATGTCGGCCGCGGCCCGCTCGGCCACCACGCCGACGCCGCGCAGGCGATCGGCGGCGATCGCCAGCGAGTCAGCGAGCGACCGGCTCGCCGCCTCGCGGTCGACCGCCCTTCCTCCTCCCGCGGCCACCCTAGGGACTCGGCGCCTCGACGGTCGTCGTCTCGGTCGTCGTCTCGGTCGTCGTTTCCGTCTCGGTGACGGTGACCTCCTCGCCCGCCTCCGTCGTCGTCTCAGTCTCCGTGGCGGTCTCGGTCTCCGTCTCGGTGTCGGTCTCGGTGCTCGTGACGACCTCGTTGCCACCATCGTCGCCCGCGGCGATCACGGCAAGCGCAACGCCCATGCCGATCACCGCCGCGACGAGGACCGCGAGCAGCAACTTGATCCGGTTCGAGAGCCCGGGCTCCTCGGGCTCGTCCGGCCCCGCGTAGTCCGGCGACCGGCCCCGCGGCGGCGGCGGCTCCATCCGGCGTGTCGGGTCCTCATGCATGGCGTGGGGCCCGGCCCGCGGTCAGGGCGCCTCGACCCCGCCGCTCGAGTCGTCGGTCTCCGTCGTCGTGGTCGTCGTGTCGTCGGTCGTCGTCGTGTCGTCGGTCGTCGTCGTGTCTTCAGTGGTCGTCGTCTCGGTGTCCTCGGTCGGCGTCACCGCCGGCACCGTCTGCGCCGGCGTCTCGCCGTCGTCGTCGCCGCCGGTGGCAACGACGGCGAGCGCGACCCCGAGGCCGACCACCGCGGCGACGAGCACCGCGAGCATCAGCTTCATTCGATTCGAGAGTCCGCCGCGCTCGTCAGGCGGCGGATCGGGCGGCGGCTGCATCCGACGCGTGGGATCCTCGTTCATGCGCAGCAGCCTACGCGTCGGCGCGGACGGCGAGCGCCGAGCCGAGGCGCTCGAGCGCCGAGTCGACCTCGGCCTCGCCGATCACCAGCGGCGGCAGGAACCGAAGCATCCCGGCGCCCGGGATATTGACGACGAGTCCCGCCTCGAGGCAGCGCCGGCCGACCTCGGCCGCGTCGATCCCCCCGTCGAGGCTGACGCCGACGATCAGCCCGCGACCGCGGACGTCGATGATCCCGTCGAGGCCTGCGAGGCCGGCGGCGAAGCGATTGCCGAGCTCGTCGACCCGGGCGAGGAGGTCGCCGTCGTCGATCACGTCGAGTGCCGCAAGGGCGGCCCGAGCGGCGATCGGCCCGCCGGCGAAGGTCGATCCGTGGTCGCCGCGGCCGAGCACCTCGCCGAGCTCCGGCGTGGTGACGACGGCGGCGACAGGAAGCCCGCCGCCGAGCGCCTTGCCGGCCGTGATCACGTCGGGCTCGACCGGAAGCCGCTCGTACGCCCACAGCGAGCCGGTGCGGCCGACCCCGGTCTGAATCTCGTCGAGGACGAGCAGGGCGCCGTGCTCGTCGCAGGCCTCGCGCGCGGCGACCAGGACCTCGGCGGCGATCGGGAACACCCCCGCCTCGCCCTGGATCGGCTCCATCATCACCGCCGCTGTGCGCTCGCCAACCGCGGCGCGGAGCGCCCTCGCGTCGCCGCGCGGGACGGCGACGAAGCCCGGCGGCAGCGGACCGAACAGGTCCTCGCGCGCCAGCCCCGGCGTCGCAGCCAGGGCGCCGAGCGTTCGGCCGTGGAAGGCGTGCTCGAGGACGACGATCTCGGGGCGCTCGATCCCCCGATCGTGGGCGTGCTTGCGGACCAGCTTGATCGCGCACTCGTTCGCCTCGGTCCCGGTGTTGGCGACGAACGCCCGGCCGCCGAGGCTGGAGGAGACCAGCCGCTCGCCGAGCCGCAGCACCGGCTCGGAGTAGAAGAGGTTCGAGCTCCCGGCGAGGCGCCCGGCCTGCTCGCGGATCGCGTCGACGACGAGCGGGTGGCAGTGCCCGGCGCTGTGTACCGCGAGACCGGCGAAGAAGTCGAGGTACTCGCGCCCCTCGGAGTCCCAGAGCCACGCGCCCTGCCCGCGGACGAACTCGACCGGCGCGCGGGCGTAGGTCGGCATCGCGTAGCGCGCCTCGAGCCCCTGGAGCTCGCCGACCGTGGTCACGGAGTGACCTTCGTCCCGATCCCGGCGTCCGTGAACAGCTCGAGCAGCAGGCTGTGGGGGCGGCGGCCGTCGATGATGTGGGCCGACTGGACGCCGCCGGCGATCGCCTCGACGCAGGCGCGCAGCTTCGGCCTCATGCCACCGCCGATCCCACCGAGGGCCTCGTTGACGTCGCCGACGGTCGTCGTCGAGATCAGCGACCCCTCGTCGTCGGGGTCGGCGAGCCAGCCGACGACGTCGGTGAGGAAGATCGCCTTGTGCGCACGCAGCGCCGCGGCGACCTTGCCGGCCGCGGTGTCGGCGTTGACGTTGTACGAGCTCCCGGCGCGGTCGGCGCCGGCCGAGGCGACGACAGGTATGTAGTCCTCGGCGATGTGGTTGAGGACGTCGACGTCGACGCGGTCGATCTCGCCGACGAACCCGACTCGATCGGCGTCGGGGTGGGGGCTGACCTCGAACAGGCTGCCGTCCTCACCGCTGAGGCCGACCGCGGGCTGGCCGTGGCGGTTGAGGCGGCTGACGATGTCGGAGTTGACCTTGCCGAGCAGGACCATCTTCGCGATCTCGACCGTCTCCGGGTCGGAGACGCGGACGCCCTCGACGAACTCGACCTTCATCCCGAGACGCTCCATGTAGCTGGTGATGTCGGGGCCGCCGCCGTGGACGACCACGGGGTTGAGGCCGACGTACTTGAGCAGGACGACGTCGGTTGCGAACGCGTCCCGCAGCGCCTCCTCGCGCATCGCCGCGCCGCCGTACTTGATCACCACCCGGCGACCGTGGAACTCGCGGATGTACGGCAGCGCCTCGAGCAGCGTCTCGACGCTCGCGGCCAGCTGCGGTTGCTTGCTCGCGCTCACGACGTGTACTCCGAGTTGATCCGGACGTACTCGGGAGTGAGGTCGGAGAAGAAGACGTGGGCGGCGCCCTCGCCGCGGCCGAGGTCGACGCCGATCTCGGCCTCGGCCATCTCGGCGCCGAGCTCGGCGGCATCGATCCAGTCCGGGCTCGGCTCGGGGAGCTCGGCGCCCGCGAGCGCCATTCCGGTCGCCTGCGCGATCCGGCCCCAGTTCGGGTCGCGGCCGTAGAGCGCGGTCTTGACCAGCGGCGAGTTGGCGATCGCCCGGGCGACGCGCTCGGCCTCGTCCGCCGACGCGGCTCCGTCGACGTCCACGCGCCCGACCCTGGTCGCCCCCTCGCCGTCGGCGACGATCTCGAGCGCCAGCTGGAGCAGCACGGCGTCGAGCAGTCCCGGTGGCAGCGGCCGGCCGGCGGCGCCGGTGGCTTGGAGCACCACCATGTCGTTGGTCGACATCTGGCCGTCGACCGTGATTCGCTCGAACGATCCGGCGGCGGCGCCGCGCAGCGCCTCGTCGGGATCCGAAACCTGGGCGTCGGTCTGCACGAAGCAGAGCATCGTCGCAAAGCCGGGCTCGATCATCCCCGCCCCCTTCGCCTGGGCGGAGACGGTCACGCCGCCGGCACGCAGCGTGCACTGCTTCGGCCCCCGGTCGGTGGTCATGATCGCGCGCTCGAACTCGACTGCACCACGCGGATCGAGTCCCGCCGCCGCATCCGCGATCGCCGCCTCGATCCCGCCGGCGGGCAGCGGCTCGCCGATCACCCCGGTCGACGCGACTGCGACAGCCGCCGGCTCGAGGCCGAGCTCGGCGGCGGCGACCTCCTGGATCCGGACCGCGTCGCGGTAGCCGCCCTCGCCGGTGGCGGCGTTGGCATTGCCGGAGTTGACGACGGCAGCCCGCAGCGAGTCGAGCTCGCAGCGCTCGCGGCAGACCGTGACCGGTGCCGCGGGGGCGGCGTTGCGGGTCAGGAGCGCCGCCGACGCAGCATCGCCGTCGGTGGCGACGATCCCGAGGTCCGGCTTGCCCGAGCGCTTGATCCCGGCCGGTACTCCGGCCGCCCGGAACCCCGGAGCGAGCTCGGCCGGGTCCAGCTCCTCGACGCCTTCGGGCGCCCTGACCCAGCGCGAGCGCAGAAACGCGGCCGTGCCCGCGCCAGTCACAGTAGCCCCTCGGTCTCGGGCAGGCCGAGCATCAGGTTGAGGTTCTGGATCGCCTGGCCCGAGGCGCCCTTCCAGAGGTTGTCGATCGCGGCGAACGCGATCGCGCGCCGGCCGCCGTGGTCGAGGGTCGCGTGCACCCGGCAGAGGTTCGTGTCTCGCACCTCGCGGACGCCCGGCGGCCGGTCGAGCACCTCGACGAACGGCTCGCCCGAGTACCGGTCCTCGTACAGCTCCGCCAACGCGCCGGCGCCGATCGGCTCGGCGAGCTCGACGTAGCAGGTCGCGAGCAGCCCCTGGTCGAGCGGCAGCAGGTGGGGGACGAACGTCGCCCCGCCGTCGAACCCGAGCGTCGCCAGCTCCTGGTCGATCTCGGGGCTGTGGCGGTGTCCGTCGGTGCCGTAAGGGGAGAAGTTCTCGTCGACGTTGACGAAGTGGAGCCGATCGCCGCCCCCGCGCCCCGCCCCGGAGACGCCCGACTTGGCATCGATCACGGCGCCGTCGACCAGGCCTCGCCCGGCGAGCGGGGCGAGCGCGAGCAACGCCGCCGTCGGGTAGCAGCCGGGGTTCGCGACCAGGTCGGCCTCGCGGACGCGGTCGCGGTAGAGCTCGGTCAGCCCGTAGACGGCGCCCTCGAGCAGATCGGGCTCGCCGTGCGGTCCGTACCAGCGCTCATAGGTCGGGACGTCGCGGAGGCGGAAGTCGGCCGACAGGTCGACCACCTGGATGCCGAGGCCGCGCATCTCGGCGACGACCGGCGCCGAGGCCCCATGCGGATAGGCGACGATCGCGGCGTCGACGCCTTCGAGCACGCCGAGGTCGAGCTCGGCGAGCTCGAGCGGCACCCGGTAGCGCGGGTAGAGCTCGGCCAGCGGCTTGCCGGCGTCGGCGCGGGCGGTTATCGCCGCGAGCTCGAGCTGCGGATGGCGCCAGGCGAGCTCGGCCGCGAGCGCGCCGGCGAATCCCGAAGCCCCGGCGACGATCACGCGCGCCGCCGGATCGCCGGCGAGCGGCTGCTGAGCGCGCTCATTCACGCAGGGACCCTCCGATCTCGGCGAGCGCGGCCCTGATCGCCTCGCGCCGCGCGGCGACCTCCTCGTCGGTGAGCGTGCGGTCGGGGGCGCGGAACTCGAGCCGCAGCGCGAGGCTCTTGCGCCCCTCCCCCACCTGCTCGCCACGGTAGAGGTCGAAGACCTCAGCCGAGGCGAGGAGGTCGCCGCCGCCCGCTCGCACCGTCTCCCGGACCCGCTCGGCGGGGACGTCCTCGTCGACGACGACCGCGAGGTCCTGGCGGACGGCGGGATGGGTGGTGACGTCCTCGTAGCGCTCGACGCCGAACCGCGAGGCGGCCGCGAGCGGCGCCAGGTCGACCTCGAAGCCGGCCCCGCCCGGCAGGTCCCACGCCCCGGCGACGAGCGGATGGAGCTCGCCGACCCAGCCCGCGGGGCGCCCGTCGACCTCGATCCGGGCGGCGCGGCCCGGATGCAGGAACGGTTCGCTCGCGCGCACGAGCCGCAGCGGCGCCCCGAGCTGGGCGCTGAGCACCTCGAGCATCCCCTTCGCGTCGTAGAAGTCGGCCTCCCTGCTCTCGCCGCGCCACGACGGCGGCGCCGGCGGACCGACCGCCAGGCAGCCGATCCGGTGCGGTTCATAGGCGGGCGGCGGGATCTCGCCCGCGAACGCGCCGGCGAGCTCGCCGTCCTCCCCGGGCGCCGGCATCCGGAGGTACGCCCGGCCGGACTCGAACAGGACCGCCCTGTCGGCGTCGTGGGCGAGGTTGTGGCGGGCGACGTCGAGCAGGCCGCCGAGCAGCGTCGTCCGCATCCGCGAATGCTCGGTGTTGAGCGGGTTGTGGGTTGCGATCGCGGCCCGGCGCGGATCGTCGGTCGGCAGCCGGAGGCGATCGGCGAGATCAGGGGGGACGAACGCCCAGGCGACGATCTCGCTCGCCCCGAGGTCGCGCATCACGTCCTCGGCGTGGCGGCGAAGGAGCTGCTCGCGGCTCAGGCCGCCGACCCTGTCGCCGTGCGCCGGGAGGCTGCGGGGAAGCCGGTCGAAGCCGTGGAGCCGGCCGACCTCCTCGACGAGGTCGGCCTCGCGGGTGACGTCGTAGTGGCGGTGGACGGGGACCTCGGCCCGCAGGTCGGCCTCGCCGGCTGGCTCGACCCCGAACCCGAGCCGCTCGAGGTGCTCCAGCGCCTCGTCGCGGTCGACGTGGACCCCGAGCAGCGAATCGAGGCGGGCGCCGTGGAGCGAGATCACGTGCGGAGCGGGTGGGTCGGTCGCCTCGTCGATCGTCCCCGGGACCAGCCGCGCCCCGGCAAGCTCGACCAGCAGCCGCGAGGCGACCCGCTGGGCGCGGTGGGCGAGCTCGGGATGGAGCTGCTTCTCGAACCTGGTCGAAGCCTCCGAGCGCAGGCCGAGCATGCCCGACGTCCGGAGGATGTTCACCCCGTCCCACGTCGCGACCTCGAGCAGGACGCGAGTGGTCCCGCCGGAGACCTCGGAGACCTGGCCGCCCATGATCCCGGCGATCCCCGA
>Ga0299914_10000802_pt1 | contig 19670 bp, 15 predicted proteins | sample RVTome_10_FD_201361 | JGI IMG/M metagenome (GOLD analysis project Ga0299914, IMG submission 201361) | Soil microbial communities from uranium-contaminated site in the Upper Colorado River Basin, Wyoming, United States - RVT153D57 (version 2) ...
GTGCCCCGACGGTGAAGGCGAACACCCGATCGGGGGCTGCGGCCGCACGCCATTGGTCGAGGTCGGTGTGGACGGTCACGTTGGCCTTGTCCCGGTAGTCCAACCCGGCCCGACGTAACCGAGCATCGTCCATCTCGAAACCCAGTGGCCCGACCAGATGCAACCGGCAACCGGTGACCGCGGCGAGACGCATGGCGTTGCCCGTGTTGGGGGGGATCTCGGGCTGGTAGAGGACGATGTCGAACACGTCAACGGAGGTCGAAGAGCCGGAGCTCGGTGTCCTCGATTTCGCGCAGACCGTCGTAGTCGACCTCGACCGTCTCGATCCCCCGATCCCGGGCGAGGACCCGCGCCTGTGGGGTTATCGCCTGGGCGACCAGCATCCCTCGCACCGGCCCAAGGCGGGGATCGTTCTGCAGTCTCCGCAGATAGCGGGACAGTTGTTCGACACCGTCGATCTCCCCCCGGCGCTTCACCTCGATTGCCACGGTCCGGTGGTCGCCATCGACACAGAGGAGGTCGATGGGGCCGATATCGGTCGGGTACTCCCGCCGGATGAGGGTCATGCCCTCTTCGAGGACCCAGGGGCGGGATGCAAGCAGCTCCTGGAGATGCGCCTCCACGCCGTCCTTCTGCAGGCCCGGGTCGTCACCGAGGGCATGGGTCACATCCTCGATGACCTCGTGGATCGAGATGACCAGCTTCTCCCCTTTGCCGTTGCTCACCTCCCATCGGTCTTCAAAAGTCTCCAGGACATTGGGCGCCACCATCCAGTTCAGGGGTTTGGAGGCATTGCCGTCGGAGTGAATGGCCAGGGTGCCGTCCTCCTTGACCATGATCAGCCTGACCGCCTCCGGGAGATGGGCGGTGAGCCGGCCCGAGTAGTCGACCGTGCACCGGGCGATGACGAGTCTCAAATGTGGGCGAGGGTACCGGTGCGATGGATCCTGCCGGCGATGACCGCGCTGATAGCGAAGAGGAAAACGATGGCCACCCAGCCGGGCGTGTAGGCGCCGATACGGTCTACGGAGAGACCCATCAGCGGGGCGCCGAGGCCGACACCGGTGAGGAACCCGAGCATGGCGAGCCCGGTGCCGCGCCCCACCAGTTCGGGGGCCGAGTAGTCCATCACAGCAAGCATCCCCACAGCGTTCCAGGCAACCGCACCCGACCCGAGGAGGACAGCGCTTACGACGAGGACCCAGCTCGGGGCGCGGCCATCCGCCGCCAAAGCGAGAAGCGACGCGCCGACCGCTGATTGCGCACCGAGCAATCGCAGGGTGCGTCCATGGCCCAGCCACTTCTCGGACACCGAGCCCCAGGTGATGCGGGCGATCACCCCGACCAGACCCACTCCTGCGATCAGGAGGCCGGCCCGAGCGGTGGTCCAGCCCTGATCCTCCTCGGCGAAGAGAGGAAGGAAGGTGATGGTCGCGGAGACACCTAGTCCGGTCAGGGTGCCATAGACTGCGATCCACTTCACCGCTGTAGGTATCGGGGCTCTCGGTTGGCCGACGGCTGGTCGTATCCGCTCGACCACGGGTCGCCGCCACATTCCGACCAGGGCCGCCACAGGGAGAATGATAAACGAGGCGTAGGCCACTCTCCATCCCGAGCGCTCGGACAAGGCGGGAAGGAGTAGTCCGCTGAGGAATGCGCCCACCTGTACTCCAGACTGCTTGACCCCGGTGACGACACCTCGGGCCCCAGCGGCGACGTTGTCCACGATGAGAGCATTGGTCGCCGGGTTCGCCCATCCGTTGGCCATTCCGCTCAGTAGTGCAGCCGCGAGCACGACGAGGTAGCTCGGCGCGACCGAAACAGCGATGACGGCGACCATTCCGACCAGGAGCATCCCTCTGACTGACGCGACACTCCCCAGACGATCGGTTACACGCCCGAAGAATGGAGAGAGCAGGCCGCCGGTAAAGCCTATACCTGTGACGAGCAGGCCGATCTGCCAGCGCTCCACGTCGAATTCGGCGATCAAATGCGAGGCCAGGATCCCGAAGGCGTTCTGGCCAAAGGTAGCGATCGCCATCGCAGTCGCGGCCACCACGGCCAGGGATGCCGGGGTAAACCTGCGCATCAGCCCCACGCCAGAAGACCTGTCGAATGGTCCTGACGGTCGCGAGGAAAGAGAACGGGGCGGTGGCCCCACACGACCGTCACCGCAATGATGGAACCGTCAGACCTGGCGAGCAGCGAATTCGCGCCCTCCAATCAACGCTCCGCGCAAACGATCTCAGACGCGGTCCTCGGGCATGAAATCTCCCGGGGGCATTCCAACATAGAAGGCAAAGACGCTGAAGGCGTCGGAGCGTGCTTGATCCGACAGTTGGTCTTTAAAGACGCCTACGTGCATATGCACGCGGTCGTTTATGCGGTCGAGCAGCTGAGCACCCTTGGTGGTGATCCTCACAAGGGTCACGCGCCTATCCGAGTCGGATCTACCACGTGTAACCAGACCTTCCGTCTCCAGATTACGAACCAGCCGAGAAGCGAAGGCTGGAACTATGTCCAGCCGCTCAGCCAGCTCATTAATGCGGATCGGGCCGCCTTTGGCTCCACATACCTGAATCAGTGTCTGATGCTCGAGAGGTTCGAGCATCTCACGCTTTGCTTGCTCATCAACGATCCTCATAACCCGGCGAATCACGTAGCGGGCGTGTGCTACGGCTTGGAAGTAGCGCTGAGTTTTCTCTAGATCGGATTCTTCGATCTCTGACTGCATGTCTCCGCTCACGTTGAACCGGCCTCCCCTATCCATGCCAAGCCTTCCTGGGGAGGAACGCTCGCAACGTTGAACCAGTCTGGATACTCAGGAATCGCCGACAACATCAGTCTTCACACAATCTCCAACACAAGGTCACCCTAATAGCGAGAAAGCCACCTGGCCGGGAATCCACTGTAGGGCGGCAACCCGTTGCTCCAATGACCTCGATCGGACTCAGCAGCCAGAACGGGTTGATGATCGTGACGACACCTGGTTTCCCCGGCGAGAAACGTTGTTTGCCAATCTCCAACAAGGACGCTGCGCTACTCGGCCCCGGTAACGGTTCTAATCGCCGCCCGGGAAACCCTGACTCGAGGTTTTTCGGCCGCGACGGGTCCCGGGGACGTTGGCCTTCGTGTGGTGATGAAGCGATGCAAGTGTGACGGGTGCGACTCTAGAGTCGCACTGCTGACTCTTAGACGCTCGCCGATCCCTGGAGGACCAAAGATGGACCAGTCGACTTCGATCGATCTGCCCAAGAATGTCACGACCTCGATCGGGAGCCCTCGCTGGGGCTCTGATTTGATCGTCGATGTCTTGCGTCTGCTCGAAATCGAGTATGTGACAGTTCTCCCCGGCGCAACGACCCGAGGAATCCATGACTCAATCGTCAACTATGCGGGGAACTCGTGTCCTGAGCTGGTCTTGTGTAATCACGAGATGATTTGCGCATCGATGGCAAGAGGATATGCCCGAGTAACTGGTCGACCAATGGCCGCTTTGATCCACGATTCGGTCGGCTTGATGAATACTTCGATGACGATATACGACTGCTGGTACGACCGCTCACCCGTCCTCTTGTTGGGAGGGACCGGCCCGGTGGACAGCCAACATCGCCGACCATGGATCGACTGGATCCACACCGCCAATGTTCAGGGCAATCTGGTTAGAGACTTCACAAAGTGGGACGACCAACCGGCATCAATTGCTGCGATCCCGGAATCGATACTGCGCGCTTACCGAATCGCGACAACTGAGCCGAAAGGACCAGTTTACGTCTGCTTCGACGTCGATTTGCAGGAGGCACTGGCCGGCACGACGCCTCTTCCACAGGTGGCCCGCTACCGCCCAGCCAAGCCACAGGCTCCTGATCCGGCTGCCCTGCAGGAAGCCGCTGCCTGGCTCGTTTCCGCCGAGTTTCCCATCGCGTTCGCCGATCGGGTGGGGCGCAATGCCTCCGCCGTCCAGGCACTGGTCGACCTGGCCGACTTGCTAGCCATGCCTGTGATCGATACGGGCGGGCGGATGAACTTCCCGACCCCTCACGAGCTGGAGTTCAGCCCCATGTCCAAGGCTCTGCTCAAGGACGCGGATGTCGTACTCGGGTTGGATGCTCTGGACCTCTTCGGCGCGATGCGTACCCCGGCTGACCCTGCCACGCGTCGCTCCAAACCGATCAACACACCTGGACAACGGGTCGTGACCATCTCTTTGGATGAGCTGCTACATCGTGGGTGGTCGACGGATTATCAGGGACTTCCTGCTGTGGACCTTCCAATGCTCGCCGACACAGGCGTGGCATTGCCCATGCTGCTCGAGCAGTGTCGCCGGCTGCTCGACGGTGAAGACCGGCTGCGCGTCGAGGCGCGACGTCGAGCTCTCACGTCCCAACAGTCGATCATGCGTGCCAAGCAAGAGTCGCACATTCGAGAGCAATGGGATCATCCTGGGATCACCGAGGCGCGCCTCCTCGGTGAGCTGTGGAAAGTCATCAAAGACGAGGAGTTCGTGTTCACCTCCGCCCCCCTGCGGCGCATGGCGCCGGGAGTGGTGCACCTCTCCACGCCCGACCAGTATGTCGCGGGACCGGCAGGGGGAGTCGTAGGCGCCGCACCAGGGGTTGCACTTGGAGCGGCACTTGCCCTGAGGAACAAAGGCAAGCTGGCGGTAGCGATACTCGGTGATGGCGCGCTCCTCATGTCCATCCAGGCGCTGTGGACCGCCGCTCACTATCGCATTCCCTCGGTGTGGATCGTTAACAACAACAGGTCGTACCTCAACGACGAGGATCACCAGGACCGAATCGCCAAGTTTCGATCGCGCCCAGCGGAGAACCGCTGGATCGGCCAGCGAATGGAAGATCCGGTCGTGGACTTCGCCGCTGCCGCGCGTGCATTCGGTCTGCCCGCAGAGGGGCCGATCCGATCTCCGGCCGATCTCGAGCCGGCGTTGCGACGCGCCGTCGAAGCGGCGAAGAACGGAGACCTCTACGTGATCGACGTATGGACGGAGAATCGCATCATGGGTTGATTACGCCTGGGATCCGAACCGACCTGAGTTGGCTCTCATGCCACGCCATACCGCCTCGGCGGTAATCGGCAGATCGAAGATGCGGACACCGACTGCATCGTCGATGGCGTTGGCGATGGCGGGGGCAACCCCCAGGTTGCCGAGCTCCCCGATGGCTCGTATCGAGTAGGACAAGTCGCGGTCGAGGTCCGCCTCAATGGGCAGCAGCTCGATCTGAAGCGGGGGTATGTCTGCCGCCGTCGCCATTTTGTAGTCCCCGAGGCTCGCACCGACGACCTGGCCGTCCTCCAGTCTGAGCTCTTCGAATAGAGCCTGGCTCAGTCCAAACACGAAACCACCCTCGAGCTGGCCGCGATGACCGACCGGGTTCAGAATCGGTCCTGCACATACGGCCAGCGCCGCACGAGATACCATCACCTTGCCGGTCAGGGCGTCCACCGAGACCTCGACACACAGCCCGCCATGAGTGGCCGGGTTGCGCCCGATTTCATCGCGCCCAACGGACCAACTCCCTTTCGCGGTCACCGTTGCCCTGCCCAAATCTCGTAGACGCGAGGCGATCCAGTAGACGCCACTATTCGAACCACGCGGAGGGCCTCCCAGCTCCGTCATCAATGACCTGCATGCCTCGATACAGGCCCTGCCTGCTATCGAGGTGACACGGCTGGCGCCCGCCCCAGAGTCTGTTAGGTCTGGGTCGGCCCCTAAAGCAAGTACGGACACTTGGTCGCCCGGGATCATGAGCGTCTCGGCCACCAGGCTCCGAAGTGCCTCGTAACTCCCGGCTCCCTGATCAGGCACACCGACCGAAACCTCGACCCCGCCTCTGCCTGCCCGACACAAGACCGTTGTCTGCCCCGGACCGGCCTTTCGGTGGAATAGGGCCACCCCGAGGCCGACCTGGTCGGAGTCGGATCTCCACGCCGATCTGATCCTGCCGATCTCTTCGAGGACCCGCCTTGCCTCGGGATCTGACAAATGCCGCAATCTGAACTCCACGGGATCCTCGCCCCGGGCACGAGCCATGAGATCGATATGGGACTCGCCAGCAAAGGTCGCTTGAAACTCGCCCGGAGACCGTACGTGCGCACCAGGCAGTGTGTTGGTGTAAACCGCCTTCGAGCTCTCGTACCGGTTCGGAGCATGATAAGGACCCAGAGGCACTCCCAACACCGACACGATATGAGTGGGCCTCGGTTTCAAGGCCGCAAAGGCACCGCCATCGAAGAGAGTGTCGGCCTGGTGGACATGGATGGACCCCTCCCTTAGCCCGGTCGTGAGCACCATCCTTCCCGGGTGTCGGGCGCCAGTGGTAGCGAGCTCCTCGAAATATGACATCGTGGTCCGAACCGGATGTCCGCTTTCGTTGGCTAGGAAGTAGCAAGCCCCCTCGACGTAGGGAGCCCCCTTCGCCCCAAAGTCGCCGCCGATCGGCACCGGGTGGACCACGAAGTCTCCTTCGGGGCGACCTGAGATATGAGCGAGGTCGCGTCTCAGCTTGTATGGCTCCTTGTGTGTCGAATAGACGTGCACTTGTGCTCCCGGCACGACAAGGCAGCCGTGAGTCTCCAAAGGGGCAGAGTGGGATCGTTCCCAACTGAACGTGTGGGTGTGGACTTCGTCGCAGAGCCCAAAGGCAGAGTCGGTGTCCTCCCCCTCCGACACTGCCTCCGCTCCTTGGATGTTGTTGCCCTCGGAGCGCTGAGTTGCACCCTCATAGGAGTCGTAGTCAGGATGCAACTCCGGTGTATGGGTGTCAAGGGCGAGAGCCGGGTCGAAGATTGGATCGAGAGGCTCGTACTCGACCTCGATAAGCATGGCAGCTCTCCTTGCAGTTTCTAGATCACGTGCCGCAACCGCCGCGATCCGTTGACCGGCAAAGAGGACTCGATCTACGGCAAGGACTGGATAGTCTCGAAGGGATCGCCCGAAACGACGCTCCCCGATTCCAGCGCCTGTCACGGTGGCCACGACCCCGGGTATCGCCATCGCCTGACTGGTGTCCACGCGCCGCAGTACCGCGTGGGGCTCGGTCGACAAGACGAACGCAGCATGCAGCACGTCTGTGATTGGTATGTCGGCGGTGTATTGCGCCCTTCCGGTCACCCGGTCTGAGGGCTCGTGACCCGGCTTGGCCACCGATTTCTCAGGTGGCATCGGTGCTGCCCACCTTCGCCGTGCGGCCTCTTTCGAGCGCGCATGACCTGACCACTTTGGCCGCAAGCAGCGCCGCCATCTCACGCTTGTAGTCCTCGCTGCCCCGGCGGTCGGACATGGGCGATACACCTTCGCGTACGCACGGCATTAGCTCGGCGATCGCGTCTTCGTCGCGCGAGTCCTTTCCGATCAGAAGTGCAGCGGCCTCTTGGAGCAGCAACACGGTCGGACCGACTCCCCCTGCAGACAGCCGTGCCTCAGTCACTATCCCGGCGGCATCGAAAGCGATTCGAGCAGCGACGCTCACAGTCGGATAGTCGTCCCAAGATCCGGGAAGAAGCTTCTTATAAGAGCACTCGACGCCCACTCCCAACAACGGGATCCGGATCCTCGTCAGGACCTCATCGAAGGCGAGGGCGGTCTGCATTGGGCCTACAGCCAACTGCTCGACCGGGATCGTGCGCTCACTGTTGCGCCCGACGACCAGTGCCTCGGCTTGGAGCGCCGACAGCAGCACTGGCGGATCTTGCGCCGGGTCTGCCTGTACGAGATTCCCGCCAATGGTCCCGGTCGTTCTGACACGGACATTTCCGATGTCGGCGAACATGTCTGCGGCTGCGGGGAAGCGCGACCGGATGCGCTGATCGCTCGCCAGCGCGCCGTGAGTGCTTAGTGCCCCGACGTCGACCCTCCCCTGTTCGACAAACACACCCCGGAGCTGATCCACGGCTGCGATCGATACCAGCTTCCGAGGAGAGAGCATCCCTAAGTTCATCAGAACGACGACGGCTTGCCCACCGGCAAGGATGACCACTTCATCGTCGACGAGCTCCTCAAGCACCTCGTCGAGATGGCTGGGCCGAGATAATGAGACCATCACAGAACCGTTGTCTCGATAGCACGCAAGATTCCGTAGTAGCCGGTGCATCGACAGAGATTGCCCATCATGTAACGAGCGATTTCCTCGCGGCTCACGGTCGAAGCGCCGCTGCCGGTGATCAGCGCGGCAGCGGCCATCAATTGCCCGCTCGTGCAGAAGCCACACTGGAGCCCACCCTCCACTACGAATGCCTCCTGAAGGCGCTGAAACTGGGGATGATCGGACAAGCCCTCGACTGTCATGACATCCTGGCCCTCCACCTGCATTGCTAGAGTGATACAGCTGCTGATGGGGCGGCCGTCAACAAGCACAGTGCACACCCCGCACACACCGACCTCACATGCAAGCTTGGTCCCTGTGAGCCCTAGATCCTCCCGCAGAACGGCGACCAGCCGCCGGTCGTTGGGGACATCCACGACAATGGGATCTCCGTTGACGGTTAGTGACAACGAATGGATCGGCTCCTGCGCCTGGCCGATCATGGGTGGCTCAGTCGCGCTAGCAGTTTCCATGCATCGCCAGGTGACAAGTCGCCCTGGAGAAGCCCACTCAATCCGGCATGATGAGAATGCATTGATCCGGATGCATCGAGAGGACAACGTTGGTTCCCGCGCGGAGCCTGAATGACGGGTTGCACCGGACCCTCAGATTGATATCGCCGGTGCGAACAACGTAGTCCATGAAATCTCCGAGGTATTGCCGCTCGACAACAGAGCCTGGCATCTCGTTGCCGCCGCCCTCACCGCTCGGAGTTTCCCCGGCCCGCATCTCGATCTGCTCGGGCCGGATCGAGACAGCCGCCAGCGTCCCCGCTTCGAATCCCCTTGGGCCGCGCGCCCGCAAGGAACCCGCAGAGGTGGTAACTCGATAGACACCGCGATCCTCGACAGCCTCAACGACACATTCGATGAAGTTCGAGGTGCCAACGAAGTCGGCTACGAATCGGTTGATCGGCTGCTCGTAGATCTCCCTCGGCTTTCCGATCTGCACGACCTGGCCGTCTCGCATCACGGCGAGACGCGATGAGAGTCCGAGAGCTTCTGTTTGGTCGTGGGTTACATACAGTGTTGTCAGGCCGAACTCGCGCTGCATGCGCTTCAGTTCGAAGCGCATCGACTCACGCAACTTGGCATCGAGATTCGACAGCGGCTCATCGAGCAGGAGCACGCCCGAGTTCCTGACCAGGGACCTGGCAAGGGCCAATCGCTGCTGCTGCCCTCCCGACAGGTTTGTTGCAGGTCGTTCGGCAAAAGGGCCCAGCTCCACTTTCTCCAATGCCTCCATCACGCGCAGACGTATGGCGGCACGGGCGGGCCGCGAGCGTCGTGGTCCCGTTCGTAGCGGGAATGCAACGTTTTCGAACACGGACAGGTGCGGCCAAATGGCATAAGACTGAAACACCATGCCGATATGACGGGCATGGGCGGGCAGGTCTATCGACCGCGTCGAGGAGAACAATATGCGATCCTGGAGCTGGATATGGCCCGAATCTGGCTTTTCCAAGCCGGCAATAGCCCGCAGCGTCGTTGTCTTGCCACAGCCAGAAGGGCCAAGCAGCGTAAAGAGCTCCCCTTCCTTTATCTCCAGGGAGACCTGATTCACGGCAACGACCGGCGATCCAGACTTGACCGGGAATGTTTTGATGAGTCCCTGCACAGATAACATCGGTCAGATCTCTTCTCGCAGTCCAAACCTGGATCCAAGTCGATATGCGACGCTGACAATGATGACCAGAAGGAGAATCATTGTCATGCCCAATGCGGAGAGCACCGTCGTCCGCCCATATTCCCAGAGTTCCCACACCGTGACGGCGAGCACCTGAGTACCTGGGCTATACAACAGGATCGAGGCGGACAGTTCCCGCAATGAGACAGCAGCGATGTATATCCACCCCGCGATAAGCCCGGGCATGATCAGAGGTAGCATGACCCTTCGAAATCCGATCCACCAGGTCGCCCCAGAGACACTCGCCGATTCCTCCAGCTCGCGACCGACCTGATACATGGACGAGGACGCGTACCGAATACCATATGGTATGTATTTGGTCACGTACGCAATGAGAAGGATGGCGATAGTCCCATAGATGGGAATCGGTACCCTGATGTAGAAGATCAGAATGGCCACACCCAGAACCAATCCGGGAAATACAAGCGGCATGAAGGCGAGGGTATCCACCATCCAGCGCCCGCGTACCTTGGTCCGAACTACCAGCCATGAAGCAACGGCCATTAACAGCATGACCACCGTGGCGGAAACGACCGCCAAGAAGACCGAATTGGCGAAAGCCCTCAGGATCCCGGGCTCTGTGATCAGCTGACGGTAGTTCCCGAGAGTCGCCTCGCCAAGGCTGGCGATGCTTGGAGGCTGAACCGTCGGCATGAACGACATATACATGAGGATCGCAACCGGGAGGAACACCGTAATTGTGAAATAGGCCAGGACGACGCTGCCGGCCACCCATCGCCAGCGGCCGAGGGGCCTGGGCCTGGCCCTGAAGCCCTTGCCACCCACCGTCTCGTACTTGTTGCCCATGCCAGATCGCCCCAATCGCCCGTATAGGAACACGCCGATAGCCGAGATGATCAGTAGCCACACCGAATAAACGCTCGCCGGTCCGAAACGAGGGGGGAACCTGTTCAATTCCGACCATATCCTCGACGTTACCACCCAAGTCTGGCTGGGCATTCCTAGAAGGGCGGGTGTCTCGAATGCCTCGATCGCGCGGATGAAACTTATCAACGCACTCGCCGCCAACGCCGGCACCACAAGGGGAAGAGTCACGCGGCGAATGATTTGGTTGCCATTGGCCCCGCTCGTCAGCGCCGCCTCCTCGAGAGATGGGTCCATGGCACGAAACCCAGCTACCATAAGTAGAAACACAACAGGAGAAAGACTGGTTCCCTCGACCCATGTCATTCCGCCCAAAGTGTAGATGTCGAAAACACGTCCGCCGAGAAGTGGCTCCAGCCAGACATTCAGCATGCCGACGGCCGGACTCGCCAAGAGGATCCACGAAATCGTATAGAGAATACCCGGAACGATCACCGGTATCACCGAGCCGATGAAGACGAGCCTGCGGAATGGAACATCGGTACGCACGTGTAGATAGGCGAGTGTCGTGCCTATGACCAAGGCCAAGGCCGTCGAACCACTCGCAAACTTCAGAGAGTTTGCAACCATGGTGCCGACGAGGGGAGCTCCCGCCGCTCGCTCATAATTGGCGGTCGTCCATATTCCGTTCGAATCAGTAAAAGACTGATAAAGCAAGAAGGCAAGCGGGGTAAGGGCCAAGAAGGCAGTGACGAGGACAACAATGGTCAAGACCACAGGTTTGACGACCTCGGATCGAGACTCGCTGTGCGAACTTCTCGAATGTCTTAACGCTTCTGCCCTACTCGCCAAAAGCCACCCAACTATCGGTTAATCGTAAGTGAGAAAACACACGCGTGTCCGACCGGCCACGGTCGATGGGGCGAAACTCCGTTCGCCTGCGGGTCAGGATGACCATCAGCCCGCGACGCCGAGTCCGATCAACTCCTCGTAAAGATCGATCCACTTCTCGAACTCACCCACGACTCGGTCGTAATCCTCAAGGATGACCTCGTAGCCCTCACTCTGTGCCAGCAGTCCACTTTGGACAACGGTACTGGTGGTCTCTCGCCCTTGCTCCGCGAGGACGCCTTGCCCGGCTTCACTAACCAGCATCTCGGCGTAAAGGAGCGCCGATGCCGGCTTCTCGGCTTGGCAAAGGATCGCGATACCATCGGGCTTCACCACGATTGGTTGAATAGCCGGCTCCCACGCAAGTGTTCCTTCTTCGACTCGCTCGTCGATGATGTGCAAGTATTGAGACAACCCGACGTCGAACTCCCCAGTCGCATTCAGCTCCGCCAAGAGGGAATGACCCTGAAAGACACGGGAATTCGCTGATATTTCGCGGAAGATGTTGACGGCCTCATCCTCGGTCATCCCCTCTTCTTCCATGTAGTAACCGACGAGCGTTGCGAACCATGGTACGTCGCCGGACTCCATTCCGAGCCTGCCTTCCCACTTTGGATCGGCCAGCTCAGTCCATGTCGTCGGGGCCTCTTCCGGCGCAACGAGGTCGACATTCCAGGTACCGACGAAGACATCCACAGCTGGACCGATCCAGTACTCCGATTGGGCAGCTGCTGGGACCAGATCCTCACGATAGGGAGAATCCATGCGGGCGAACATGCCCTCGTTGAGAATTCGCAGCTGCTCGATCGAACTTGCACTGGCGACGAGAACGTCGGGAACACCGACGCCGGCCTCCACCTCAGTCAACAAACGTTGGGTCAGGGGATTACTGCTTGACACGAAAACAGAACCCTCGATTCCATACTCCTCCTCAAAGAGTTCTAGTAAGGGCTCATTGTCGGATGCACTCATGTTGGTGTATTTCGTGAAAGTAGCGCCCTCTTCTTCTGCTGCGATGCGAGTCAACTCGGCGGCACGCTGCTCGCGATCCAGGCCCTCGACCTTGTCGTACACCGATTCGACCGTGCATTCACCACCGGACGCGTCTCCCGTCTCACCACCGGCCACTGTGGTGGCATCACCTGCCAGGGTGGTAACGCTTTGCCCTCCGGCACAGGCAATCACACCCAACAGCGCGATGAGCAATAGTGGCCTCGACTGAGAAAGGACCCGACATGAGTCTGATCTACTCTTCACTGCCACTCCTCCTCCTCAGCGTCAATCATCTCGGCCATTCAATGCAACGCATGTAGGTATCACAGACCTACGCACCTGCGACTGCTTCTTGGCCCGGGTGTCTAGTGTAATACCAGAGTCACTGACTTGCGTCAACTGCTTTCACACTTGTGTCAACACCTTTTCAAGTCTTGTTGCCTTCACTTCCAATATCTGAAAGCAGTCGTATTGTGAAAAGAGAGCACGAAAAGGATCGGAGCCTGGTGCTACCCTTCGAGTTGCGGCGGTACAGTCCCTAACTTATGTTATCAATCCCAGGCAGGTAACCGAGGCGGCCGCCTTGTACAACAGATTGTGAAAGGAGGAAAAATGACCTATGGCCAAGAAGAGGAATCCGTGCAGGAGCGCGAACTTGAACGTGAGCCGGAGTGGCCCGATGAAGGCCTTCCTCTTGGAGCCGAGCGACGACGCGAACTCGCCCGGCGGGTCAGGGAAGGTAAGACTGTCATCCGCAAGTCCGACCGAGTACGGGAACAAAGGGTTCAGGGTCTGAACCGCTATTACACCGCCAGCGAGTTGACCGACACAGTTCCCACTAGATGGAAGTGCTTCACGAACGAGGTTCGCCAACACTCTGGGCGTCACACCCACCAAGGTGGGCCGGTGATCTATGTCGTCAAAGGGCGAGGGTACTCGATCGTCGACGGCGTTCGCATGGACTGGGAAGCAGGCGACATACTCATGATCCCGGTCAAAGTCGGCGGCGTCGAGCATCAGCATTTCAATGCCGATGACTCGGAGCCTGCCGTCTGGTGCGCCTTCAACTATCACGCATACAAGGATGCTCTGGACCCCCAAATCAAACAAAAAGCTGCCAACGCTGACTGGAAGGGCAAGCGAGAGATCATCCCCGATGAGCACGAGCATGGCTTTGATTGAGGGCGAGCGATCCGCAGCTGATATGTCGTCGCCCACTTTCGGCCAGACGGAACGGACAAAGGAGTCTGATGAGTGCCACAACCGTTGAAGCAGTCACCCACGGTCATCCGCTTTGGGACAGTCTGATCCAGGCACGAGACTACGAGCGCGAGCGCGTGGAGCGCTCGCTTTTCGTAATCAAAGGAAAGGATCTTGATTTCGAGTTGACCCCTCAAGGATACTTGAAGTGGTATTTGCACCCTGCTCTGGATGAGCCAGCTCTCAGATCGATGATGTTTTTCGAGCAGATGATCCCACCGGGGAGCAGTAGCGGGCTGATGCAGCACCCGGGCCAGCTGATTCACCTCATACTCGAGGGACACGGAGAGTTCATCATGGATGGGGTTTCTCAGGAGGTCTGGGCGGCCGATTGTGTGATCCTTCCTGTCACAGGGAGAGGTGTCCATTACCAGTTCGTGAACCTCGAGCGGGACGAGCCGCTTCGGTTCGTCGCTGCCATGCCCAATATGTTCGATGCCCTGGGGGTCGATATGGGTGCCGGCTTCGAAGTGATCGAATTCGCTCCGGAATACCGGGCCTGAATCGAGTCCTCCGATGCACGCCGCCGCAGGTGGTACACCGACGGAGTTGGGAGAGTCTCCCCGAATAACGGAGTGTCGCGTCGTCGCCGCCACGCAGGCGCTGGACATGAGAACGGTAGTAGTCATGGCGACCGGGGACCTCAAAGCTCTCGATATCGATCCGGGTGATCCAGTCCGCATCGAAACGGTGGGTGGTCGCGTAACCTACGCGACCACTACCGTATCTACTTCCGACATCGAACCCGGCACGGTCGCCATCGGGAGCATGCTGAGACGTGGTTTGAGAGCGCGTACTCACACGCTCGTGTCGCTCTCGCCCTTCGAGCTCGGCGAATGCGCCGAGGTTTCGCTCGTTCCGTGGATCGACACGAGCTACTTCCAAGGGCTCCATTCACATTTGGAGAGGCATTTTGCCGAGACGCAAACAGTCGCCACTGCCGGCATGCTGCTCTATGCACCGCTTCCCAATTCGGCGGCCGGGGCCTGGTACACGGTGTCTGGAGTCGAACCAGGGCAAGCCGGGCGCTTCGGTACGACAAGCCGAATCAGATTCGAACAAGACTCGCAAGCCCATGAGCGCGCCATGGCGCCAGGATTCGACGACGTAGGGGGCCTCGACGAGACGATCACCCTCGTCCGGGAGCTCGTGGAGCTCCCCCTTCTCCAACCTCACGTCTATCATCATCTGGGCATCTCCCCACCGCGAGGCATCATCTTTCATGGTCCTCCGGGAACCGGTAAGACCTACCTAGCCAGGGCAATTGCCAACGCGCTCAAAGCCCGCTTCTTCTACATCGAGGGACCGGCGCTGGTGGGGACCTTCCATGGCGAGACCGAGGGAAACCTGCGCCGCCTGTTTCACGACGCCGCCCACGACGCCCCCGCCGTGATCCTCGTCGATGAAGTGGATGCGCTCGTACCACGCCGCGATCGTTCGGGCACATTCTCCGATACGCGCATGGTGACCCAATTCCTGGCCCTAATGGATGGTTTGCAGGGTGTCGATCGAGTGGTGGTCATCGGGACCACTAACCGCATCGACAGCCTTGATCCCGCATCACGGCGACCGGGCCGTTTCGACCGGGAGGTGTACTTCCCTCCCCCGGGGCATTCTGATCGCCTGGCCATCCTTCAGATACAGACCCGCGACATGCCCTTGACTATCGAAGCCGACTCGTACCTCGAGAACATCGCCGACCGCACCGATGGGTTCGTCGGGAGTGATCTCCTCGAGTTGGCGCGTGTAGCGGGTTTGCATGCGTTACGGAGGGCCCTAGGTCCGACGGACCCACGGCGAAGCCTGGACCCCAGAGTCATCGAGAGTCACCTCGTAAACGTCTCGGTCGGTCGTGAGGACTTCGATGCAGCCGTTCGAGAGATCACGCCGTCCCTCCTTCGGGAGACTCCGGTGGAGGTCCCCGAGACGAACTGGGATGACATAGGCGGTCTTGACGAGGTGAAGGAGACCCTGCGCCAGTACGTCGAAACCCCGCTGCGGGAGGGCAAGGATCTCTCCCAACTTCCGCGGGGCATCGTCCTATACGGACCGCCCGGGACCGGCAAGACGCTATTGATAAAGGCTCTCGCCTCGGCGGCGGGCGCCAACCTCGTCATCCTCGAGGGAATCAAGGTGTTCAGTCGGTGGCTGGGTGAATCGGAGGACGCCGTACACCGCGTCTTCGCGACGGCCCGTCATGTCGCTCCTTGCATCGTCTTCCTAGAACAGCTCGACGCACTTGCCCCCGAGCGGCAGCCTGGCGAAGGGGCGAGGGCAGCGGAGCGAGTGGTTGCGCAGTTGCAGGTCGAGCTCGATGGGTTGGCGAGACTCGATGACGTCTTCGTGATCGCAGAGACCAACAGGCTGGACGCAGTGGACACCGCGATTCTTCGTGCCGGACGTTTGGGTGTACATCTCGCTGTAAACCTGCCAACAAGAGACGAAAGATCCGAGATCATCCGCATCCTGTGTCGGCAGCTCGACATGGGAGATGAGCTCAGCGAGGCGACATCTGCCGAGCTGGCCGACATGACCGACGGCTTCTCGGGCGCGGACCTGGCCCAGGTCCTCCGTGAGGTCGCGTCAAGAAATACCGGTGGAGAAGGAGTGGAACACGCCCTACTGGTGGGCGCGGTCGCGCGCCGGCGTCAATCGCTAGTGGCGCTAGGCCAATCGGGAGATGTCGACATCGTCCCAGCCGGTGGAACTAGAAAACAGTGAGTCCAGGTTTAGCCGGCGGCCGGGATGCCGTGGTCCGGCTGATGACCGGTTCAAATCGTCTCGGTTGCGAACAGTTCCTCGACCTCGACCTCTCGCTCCAGCAAACCCTGATCGAGCCCGTAGCCGAGGAATCTCTCGAGAACGTGTCGGTTGGCATCCACTCCGTAGGCAAAGAGGTCGCGACCATCGGCAACGAGGTCGGTTTCCTCCAAATGATGGCTCAGCCAGGGCAGGGAGCAATATAGGGCTCCCGTATGGCGCAGTCTCGATGCGCCGATCTCCTTAGCCGCCTCGAAACCCGCCATCAGACTGGTCGCGATCCAAGGAAACTCGTCGTAGAGCTGTGTCTTGATGACGACCGTATGCATGATCGGGAAGATGCGGGTTCTGCGGAAATACTCCTTCTCAACTTCGACGTAGTCGGGGAACAAGCGGTCGACCGACCCGCCTTGGCCGTATGAATTCGGGGTCCTCGGGCCGATGATCGCCGCGATCTCACCGCTCGCCAATTTGTCACTGAGAGACTCGCCGGAGCCAAGGCGGGTCGCGGTCACATTCGACGGCAAGTTGAGCGGGATCCGATCGCTTTCGGTCTTGGTGGAGTTCAAGCCGCCCAAAACCCAATGAACGGCGGATGGGTCGACCCCGTGGTCCTCCTTCAGGATCCCTCTTATCCAGGTCGTCGCAGTGTTCTGATACTCGGCACAACCTATCCGCTGCCCGATCAGATCCGATGGTTGCGCGACCAGGTCATTATTCACATAGATATGAGAGTGGCGGAACCGCCTTGAGGTGAAGACCGGAATCGCGGTCAAGCGAGTGTCGCCACGTGACTTGAGGATGCAGTATGTGGACAACGAGAACTCCGCCAAGTCGAACTCAGCAGTCCTGGCTTGTCGTCGAAATAGCTCGCCCGACGCCATCGGAACGTAATCGATGTCTATCCCCTCGGGCGCAACAGACCCGTCCTGGAGCGGTATGGTCCGGTCATAGGTCCCACAGGCCAAGGTGAGCCTGATCCGCTGCAATCCTTGGCCCTCAGTCCTCCGTGCGCTCGTGGTCGACTCCCAGAAACCATCATCGTCGTCGTAGCGATTCGAAGGCGTCATTTCCACCACTCGCCTGTGTCTTCCTCGCCGATTGGAGGCTCGTACTCGGGCTCGGACCGGGATTCGACGAATTCGGCGCCTCTCACGATCCGATCGCGCATGGGCGCGATGTAGATGGCCAGATGCTGGGAGACGGCCTCCGGGTCACTGTTGAAATGCTGATGCCAGATGCCGGGTTGCACGAAGATACAGTCACCCGCTTTCCAGTCGTAACGTTCCCCCTCGACGATGCTGTAACCGCGGCCGCTCAGGACATAGACGATCGCTTCGCCGTGTTTGTGGGTCTCGGTATGGCTCGCCGGGGGCATCTGATGGACGTACATGGCGAGGATCCGGTTGTCAAATCCCAGATACTCGTCGATGAGACCCACCTTCCAATCACCCTTGTGCTCAGACCGTTGGATGACTGCCTCCTCGGCTTTCAGCATCACGCGTGCCTCCAGGCGCTGCTTCTCCCGCTCTGCCAGCCGCTCATGGGTCGCGAGCTGAAGCTCGCTCATCCACTTCTGACCGCCGACATAGCCCACTTCCACCCGCTCTTTGGTGAACGGGTGTTCGGGGCGGTAGTCGTCGGGCATGTCGCTGAAACTATCCCCTTTGTACATGATCGCGAACGGTGACAAGTGCTCGATTATCGGGGTCGGTTTGCCGACGAAGATATGCGCAGGCTCTTCGTTGGAGTCGTTGAAATGCTGATACCAAGCCCCCTTCTGAATGTGCAACGAGTCGTGAGGGCCCCACTCGTATCTCTTCTCGTCGATGATGCTGTAGCCAGTCCCATTCAATACATGACAGACCGTCTCACCATTTCGATAAGGCTCGGTATGCGCACCCGGACGAAGGCGGTGTATCTCCACCTGGATGTTCCGGACCTCCATCCCCAGGTGTGGCGCCACGATGTACCCGACGTCCAGCCCTTTGTACGAGGAGGCTTCGAATTTGAGCATGTCTCGGTCGATGACGATGGGGGTCTCCCGACGACGAACCCGGGCGGCGAGCTCGCGTTCGGCAGCCGCGCGTTCGCCGCTGGTCATGGTGGCCCCGGACTCCAACAGGTCCACCAGACGCTCGCCTTCACTGGCCCACCACCTGTCGCCGGCCACCTCGACGTCGCCGAGTCGGTCACCGTGATCGGCGTGGGCATGCGTTTCTTCAGCCATTATCTCCTCCTTGTCGCGAATTCCTTGAAGGGCGGCCCGTAAGCATCACTCTGCCCACCGGGTGAAGCGCCGCTCCACCGCTCGGGCCACGGCTCCCAGCGCGACTGCGATCACCAGCGTGATCAGCGCAACGGCCAGCACCTTGGAGGCGTCGAACTGTGTGCCGTACTTCTGTATGACTCCTCCCAGGCCCACCACGGCGATGAACATCTCGCCGCTGATCATCCCTTTGATGGAGCGTCCAACCGCGATCCTGATTCCTGCGAAGAGCATCACGGCCGAGCCGGGGAGCACGATCTGCCACAGGTTCTGCCTCCTGTTGGCTCCGAAGCCGCGACCCATCTCCTCGAGGGAGGAGTCGACGGTCCGAAAAGCCGTGGCGGTGTTGACGATCAGGAAGAAGACGGCGAACTGCACCACGATCATGATCCGGGTCATGCTCGACAAGCCGAAGATGGCGAAGTAGATGGGCGCCATGGCCAGACTGGGGACGAGGATTCCGGTGTAGATATAGATGCCCAATGCCTGCTCCACCCGCTTGAATCGCCCCATCAGGGCCCCGACGGGAAGGCCTATCACAAGCGAGAGGAAAAAGCCGATCGCCAGAGTGCCCAGCGTGGTGGCCAGATTCCCCAAAATCTCCCCGGTCAGAGTTAGCTCGACCAGCCCGGAAAGGACTCTGGAGAAAGGCGGTATCCACGGCAGGCCCAGGATCCACCCCAGGGCCTCCCAAACCAGGATCCCGGCGAGGAGAGAAAGGCCAGGACGCATGATTCCTCGCTCCTCCAAGGCCCGATTCGCCTTCCGATGTCGGCGAAAGGGCGCCCAGAACGGGTGTCGCTCGAGGAGGACGGCAGCCCGGCTCTCTTCTGCATCAACCCCGGCTCCGACTACGGCATTGGCAGGATCCCCTAGAGCCATCG
>Ga0299914_10000803_pt1 | contig 19664 bp, 24 predicted proteins | sample RVTome_10_FD_201361 | JGI IMG/M metagenome (GOLD analysis project Ga0299914, IMG submission 201361) | Soil microbial communities from uranium-contaminated site in the Upper Colorado River Basin, Wyoming, United States - RVT153D57 (version 2) ...
AATGTATAATTCTACGTTGTCATCTTTTTTAACATTCTAATTTATCCTTCTAATGAGACCTAAAATAACTATAACATACAGATTTAATTTCATTCTAATAATATTGATTAAATATTTTAGACTCTTATTTTCATAGTAATAGATATAAATAAAAATGAATTTTCTTCTCTGTTTCCCTATATTTATTGTAAGAAAATTCATATCTATAATATGACTTCCTCTTTAAGCCTTAGTTTATTTATTCTTTATTGGTTTGTACAACGTTTTTTAATTCGACCATCCTCCATACTATGAATCCAAATATAATACCGTATATTATGTGAAATCCTAAAGAACCTATAACTACAAGTGGATAAAGCCCTTGAAACTGATCTGCTATTCCAAATAGATATTGGTTTGGAGCAGATTCAGCAAAAGCATCTAATTTGGGTTGAATTATGAATATGGTTAGGGGTAGAAATAATACTACCCATAGAGAAACACCTAGTATTATTCCATAAGTTATTCCTCGCTTGAGATTAGAGGGAAACAATTTGTTCCAAAATAATGCTACTTGACCAAAAATGTTACCTGCTACGGTGCCTGTTGCAATATGTAATGCAAATCCAATATATTGTGATACAGCGGGATCATAGAAACCAAGGGAAGTTCCTATTACTGCAAAGAAAGTACCTATAGGTGTTTGTGATACAATATCAACAATAACTAATAATCCTGATATTGCCCAAGCAGATATAAATCCTGCGAATGTAGAATACAATATCAAATACTTTGGACTATGATCGAGTTTGGGCATTATTATAACATAAACTTTCTCATATAAAAAAATAGATATAATTATCTAATATAGTGCTAACTAATATGATTAAACTAAGATTAAACGAATGATAACTACTATACAAAACGTTGCGGATCTGTTAAATTCCTTGAAAAATAACACATCTTGTAAAAAATAGTTGATTAATAGAAAGTGTGTATATTCATTAGGTTATGAAATACACCATATCTTTATTATGATATTATTTTGTTGTTTCTATTTTCCCAAGTAAAAATCTAAGTGAATCCTCTAATTCTGAATTAAAAAACTTGTAGCCTGTTGAAACTAATTTTTTGGGAATGACATAAGTATTTGTAGAAAGTACTTCCTTTGACATTTCACCAAATATCAATTTGGGTATATTTTGATTTATTGACATTGATAGTTTTGGATTAAATATCTTTTTGAGTGTATCTGAAAATTCTAAATTTGTAACTGGGTTTGGTGATACAATGTTAATAGGACCTTTAATGGAAGTATTTGTTATAGAATAAAAAATACTTTTTATAACGTCTTCTATTGAGACCCAGCTGATGTACTGATCTTTATTTCCAATTGTTATTCCCAAACCTAATTTGAAAGGACTTAATAATTTTTGTAAAATACCACCTTTTGGAGTTAATACCACACCAAAACGTGTGTTGACTACTCTTATTCCTATCTCTGTTGCCTCTTTAGTAGCTTTTTCCCATTTTTGACATACTTCAGAGAGAAATCCTTTTCCTGGGTTGCTATCCTCTGTTAAATACTCACTAGGTCTATCTCCATAGTATCCAATTGCCGAGGCACATATTAATAGCGAAGGAGGATTTGATAGTTTTGTTAAAGAGTGCGATAAAAGTTTAGTACTTCCAACCCGACTATCAAATATTCTCTGTTTTTTTATGTCTGTCCATCTTCCAAATATGTTTTCTCCTGAAAGATGAATGATTATATCAAATCCTTCAAGTTCAGGAGGATCTAATTTATTATATTTAGGTTCCCAAAAAATAATTTTTTTCTCCTCTTTATTTGTTCCAGGAAGTAAATCTATATTGTTATTATTTACCTTTCTTACAAGACGAGTAATTTTGTGTCTTCCTATACTAGTTAATAATGGAATAAGGGAAGATCCTATCAAGCCGTGAGAACCTGTAATAAGAATACTTTTTCCCTTTTCCTGTGTAATTTTTTCCAGAATAGTATCATTAACTAAAATACGTGAACGATAAAGAAATAATTGATTCAAATAATTTTGAATCCTCTTTTGTATAATTTTAGATCCTATCTTACCAAATCTAGGTGTGTAATTTATTTTATCTTCTATAATGCATTGATTTGGACCTTGAGGTATAAACAAATGAGTATGGACCCATTTTTTGAATGGACCTTTTATCATTTTATCTTGAAATTGTAGATTTTGAATGTAACCAAAATGTTTAGCAACCCATTTGACAGTTATTGGACCGAAATTAATACGGAAAACTGAAATAGCACCATTGTTAATTCCTCCTTTTTGATCAACCACATTCAAATTACTCCAAGGAGGGACAAGTCTTTCTAAAACACCATTTCGTGTATGATAATCAAAAAGATCATGTATGTTACAAGTGATTAAAGATCTTTTTACGAATATATTTGAACTATTCTCATTAATTATTTTATCCACTATAAACAAAATATAAAAGATAATTTATTTAATTATTATCATAATTGCTATAAATTAGGCACTATTTACACATGTTTTTATTACAATTCTATTTTAAAGAATAATAACAATTTTTAATATTATCATTTTCTATATACATTTATTATGTATTTGGATTTTTGAAGTTATGTTTATTTTCCTTAATTAGTTTAAGTCTATTCTAATTTTTGATGCATGAGTTTATCCAATGCTTTTGTATCAATTGGTTTAGTTATATTGGAGAACTTTAAGACCATATCTGAGAGTACATTCGTATCCATTTGTTTAGGAATCTTTTCTGAGTTTAGTATTAAATTAGTATTAATGTCTTATTCAATATATCATTACTTTTTTTTCTGTGTATGATCCAGTATTTCAAACCTATTTTAATCAATATCAAACTCCACTAATCAAAGGTCTATCATATATTCTCAATACCTGACCTACGTTTCAAACCTATTTTAGTCAATATCAATTCTTTATACTTTTACTGATTCTTTCTTATTATGATGTTATTATTTCCTCAACTACTCTTCTTGTTTATATTATTCATATTCTAGTGACAAAGATTGAAATTTATTATTATATATTATTTGATTATTGGTGTGGAAGCGCTGTGAAGGCTCTAGAATGTGTGTAATATTATTTTTTATCAGTTGGTTCTACAGTTAAGTTATAGGTTATGACGCGATGTAATGGAACATCGCTCATAATTATAGATGGAATGTCTTGAAATACTTCTGTCCTTATTTCATGTTGACCAGGTGGCAATGGTTTTATGATTGGCATTATAGCATTTATTTTTGCTTTATGAGATCCAAGTTTGATATCATAAGGATTATCTTTCTGTGTGACATTTAAAATAAACCAATCTGATGTAATCCTAAATCTATCGATATCATGTATTTCTTTTCCATCAATTGTTACTTTTACAACTGCATAAGGATTATGAGAATAAATACAATCCTCTATGATCTTATCATTTGGATTTTCAAACTCTCCATAACTACAACCTTCCGTTAATGCAGGAATTACAATTGGAGTTTGAGAAATTGTACAGTCATAATTACGGTATTCTATTTCGCTATAAAAATCAGAAAGAAAAGTCATATTTTCATCTTTTAATAAAAGACATTCAGTAGGTTTGTAGTTAGGAGAAGCAGGGGATTTGTCTGGTTCAAGATTGACATGCAATTCCCAAAATTTTGCCTCCCATTCGCCATAAGTTCGACCATATGGTTCGGAACCGGGCTCAAAGATATAATTTTCTACGGATTCTATTGTTGAGACATTTGCAAAAGGAAAAAATAGCAGAGGAAGACTTACTAAAAGTAAAATTTTAGTTAACATTTTAATCGATGGTATTTCCATTTCTCATTTAAGAATTAGTTTTATAATATTTTAGGTTTTACTTATTGAAGCAAAAAAGTCTATGATGTTATTCATAGCATTATTTCTTGTTGTTATTTGCTTGTTTCTTTATATTCTAATTCTTTTTTTACAATTTGAAAAAGTTTTTCTATATCTTCTTTTTCAAGTTCTTTTTGATGTTCTTTTTCTTTTTGCCTTATACCAAATTCATTACTTTGTAACACTTTAGTCATTATTCCTTTAATATCTTGTTCTAATTGTGACTTTGCAATATTTCTAAAGAATCCGTATTGGTGAATTCTATTTGCAAAATTCCTGACTAAAGACATATCTTTACTAATATGAAGTGATGCAGAATAAAATCCCATAAAAAGAAGATAAATTGCCAATCCTGTAAATAAAATTGTAATTAGTCCAAATGGGGGAAAGAGAAAACGGGGAAAAGGAGTCTCTTGAGTTGATGTAAGAACAAGTAATAATCCAAATGCAACTAAAATCAAATAACTTCTAAATGATTTATTTGGTATCTTTCTTATTAGTAACCATAATGTTATACTAACCATAGTGGCACCTATAAAAGTGGTAACGGTAGAAAGTATTGTGTAAAAAGGTAAAAAGAGAGATGGATTTAATAGATATAGACTTATCAAAAGTTTCAATGTAACTGGAAAAAACTGTATTAGGAAAAATATCATAGGGATGGATAAAATAAGCCAAAATTTTAATCGATTATTTCTACCAAAATAATCATATAAAAGAAAGGCAGTTAATGTCCATATAGAACAAAAAGTGATAAAAAAGGATATTCTATAAAAGGGATAGATCTGAGAGAGGTTAACTGATATTGCATGTATTGTTCTTTTGAGGTCTGATGGTGTTATTGTTTCTTGAAAGTGTCCAAGTTCTGTAAGAGTATATACTAAAGAAAGAGCAATCAAGACATTAAATGTAACAAATGATATAGCATATACTAATAATAATTTGTCTTTGTTAGATTTAAACCAATTAAAAAATTTTATAGTTCCCCAGACACTAAAATAAATACCAGTAAAATGAGTAATTATTAACAGAGAATAAATTAAATAAATGCTATAACTATTATAAATAATCATGTCAGAAAAAATAACTATAATTAATAAACTAATTGTAATTAGATATATGACGATGAAATTGTGTATGACTTTTACTTTATCTCCTAAAATACTATAATTTTTTAAAAATATATTTTTTATTGTAAATATCAATAAAATATTAATAAATATGAAAAGGCTTACAAAAATTAAGAAAATTCCAATAAGGTAATCTTTTTTTTCTGGTAGATTGAACCTTTCACTAAGATCTACAAATGATGAATCAAAATATAAAAGTAATAATAATGCAAGAAAAATTAATATATATTTTTGAGAAAGAAAATTAACAAAATTACTCGTTTTACTAAGCACTGACCAAACCAATATTTACCTTAATGCAAAATACTATATTGATTTTACTAGATTTTACTAGTGTTAAGATAAAGAATAGAAAAGTAAAGAGTATTTTGCTGCTCTATTTTTATTGGTGCGCCTACGAGTATTGGATTCCACTTAACTTCCAATTCATTTGCAAAACTTTTCAAATTTTACATTATATTCCTTTACTGTTTTTGGAGATCGGATATACATTAAAAACATTTGATAAGGAGTAATTTCTTCTTGCCCATTCTCATTATTAGTTTCGTTAATAGACATATAGCAACAACATCTCCTCATAAGATACCATTATACTAATGGTAAAAGCCATATAAAGCCTCAATATTGACTAAGCGCCCGGGCATAGCGTTGATATCGACTCTAAACATCTAGTAATATTCAGATATTCTCTAATATAAAAAATTTATTTAATAAACCCATTTTCTATCACTATCATCATGATCATCAATTTTTATTAATTATTCCAGTTATACGCCTAATTAGATCTTTGTTTTTGATTGGTTTTTGAATAAAATAATTTTCACCAATTTTTTTCTCCCATTCACTTTCTAAATGTGAAAAATATGCTGTAAAAGATGCCAATAATTGGAAATTTATCAAGAATGACCAAAAGCCTAAAATGATAAAACAAAGCGCATATATATGCTTAAATTGAGAGATTAATTAGTCAGAAATTTATTTTCCAGTCATATCTCGAAGTTTTTCCAAGAATTCATCTATCTTTTCTTTATATTTTTCAACTGAATAGAAAATTGGATTTGCTTGTAAATTTATTTTTGGCTAATCATAGATATACCAGAGACGAAGCAACACTGAAGTAAGGATATTTCATAAATTGACTATAAAGTTGTATGATTGAGCATGTTCATCTGACAAATGATGTTTATCTTAGCTCCAATTTCGTCACGGTCTGAAGTAACCATAATTTTTCGAACGTCGTTAGGTATGTATAGGTTATCTCTTCGTTGTCAGAATATGTTACAGCATACGCTGTTTCCTTATCATAATCGATAGGATCTGTAGTAGAAACTTGCAGGAACTTAATATTGTCAGATATTATGTAGATATCATTATTCTCTAGTTTGGTTTCAAAGATCCGTATATTAGCGACCTCGCTATAACTATTAATAATACTATCATCGACACCCAACGGAAAAAGAATTCTTACTAAAACATTTGACCTTGTTTTTTTCTTCAAAAATTTTAGGATACTTTGTGTTTCTTTTCTTTTCAAGGTATTTATATTACAGAATAAAATAGTGATCACGTCTTTTGCGTCTTTTATTATTTCATCAATACGATTCTCAACCAATTTGAAATCTTGTATGTTTTCTGCATGCAATTGATCCTCTTCGGAAAGTTCACCTTTGTGTTTCACCGAAATATTATTCCGATATTTTTCTGCATAGTCTTCTTTTATTGAACTATGCAAAGTTAGCATCTTACTATATATTTTTGCAGAGTCTTCGCTTAATATATGAGTAAGTTTGTAATACCAGAATAATGAGGCAAGAATGCATAGATAGGCGAACGCCCACATCGCTTCCCATATCAATTCAGTCTCTAAAAGAAGTTCTTCATCAACAATCGCTATATTCAAATAGAAAAAATCTGTGATAGTTGTTAATATCAAGAAAGAGGTAAATAATATCCAGTGATAGATATAAGGGTTATTTCTAGGTAACTTCGTTAGAATGAGAATCGAAAGAGATAATAAAACAGTATCGCCACTGTTAGTTATGGTACTAATCACAATATCAGGCCACTGGGATTGAAAATCTACTTCCTGGCTAAAAACCAAGATAGTTATTATTACAGGTGCTACAGATGCGAGTGTTACTACAAACGCAATCACCCTACGTTTTATTAATCCATTTCTGTTTATAGTCTTAAATGATCTGTAGGCAAATAGTATTAGAGGCACATAGCCTGCAAGATAGAAAATTTCCCCGACACCTGGGTATGGAGCATCCGTATCTAATACAATTTGATAAAACGAATAGGTAGATTCACCAACAAACCAGAGAGTTACTCCTACGAAAAGCAGCTTAAATCTCTGAACTTCTATATTTCTAGTATTCGAAAGTATTGTAAACAATAATAAACAGGAAGCTGATCCCAACAAAACTGCTGAGGTTGTGCCAATGAATCTGTCGCCATCAGTAATAAACAGTATTATATGTATAAACATGATAGCTACAGCTATAGTAATTATAAATCCGGACAACAATAATTTCATTTCATACTTTATTTTAAAAGCAGATTCGATATTTTTTGTTCTGCTCAATTAAATATGTATCCTTTACGAATTATTTAAATTAATCCTTGATAATATATTGTAAGATGCATCTAGCTTGATATATCTTGATTCCATTGTGCTATTATATCATTTTCATTTGGTCCAGTGCCATTCTTAGTACTAACATTGGTTTGATTCCAGTTTTTCGTAAAATTTCCTAGCCCATCGCTCATCTACAGGTTCGTAATTATACTCTACCTAGCATCTTCCTCACCATTAAGACGTTCACATCCTTGTCTTTACCTCAACAGTATCCATAAAAAAACGTTAACATCATTATGGTATCTATAATAATATATATAGAATGACATTACAGCAACAAAGAACAAGAACATTCTATAGGTTCAGATCTAGAAAAGACAACATTAAGTATTATACATATACGCGAGCCCGTCTATGTTCTGAGTATGAGTTCCTATATAAAATATCTTCACACTTACATCTTGTAAACTCCCTTGTTTCTCTTCTAGCTAGTTTTAATCTTCATTATAATTAGGTCCTCTGCATTATTTTTCGTCTTCCATAGTGGACATAGCAGTTAGTTTCCCGTTATCGTCTAGGTTAGCACATATACTAGATCATTTGAGATATTCAGAAATAAAATCTCTGTACTTCAGTTTTAACTCTGTAGAGTGAGAATTATAGGACTTAAGATGCGTCTACAATTCTTGTTTTCACAATGACATATTAAATATCATCCGTTTTCACTTTCTGAAGTTGAATAATCAAATGTCACTTCTTCACCTCTTCTAATATTTTTCAGTGCAACAATTTTTACGGAATTTTTGATCCCAGAGTTTGGGTTGCAAGAATGGTTTATGTACAAGCCAAGATTATTTCTAAGCGGAGGGATCCATTGACATTTTTCTATTTGTAACCACCTATCGCCTACATAGCAAGGATATCTACCCTTTTTCAATACCCCTTCCCAGGTGAAAATAAGATTTCCTTTCTTAAAGTTTACCATTGCAAAAAGTCCTTCACCGGTGCCACTAGTTCGACCAAGATATATCTTCTTCCATGTCAAAGTCTTTTTCGCCAATTCTTAATTACTATAGCCTATAGGAATATCATATGTTAGACTTGAGCAGTACCAATGATTAGATCTATTACAGTATCGCCTCTCCTTTATAGTCTCCTCTATTTGTCAGCCTATCAAGTCTTTTTAGTACAAAAACTGCAGTTTCCCTAACTGCATCGCTTGGGTCTTCCAGCATCTTTCTCAGCGTTTCTTTACATTCGTGGGCTCGCATCAAACCCAAAGCTTCTATAGCTTCATGTCTTACAAGTTCTTTTTTATCATTTAGAACAGAGTTAATCAAGTCAGGAATCTTTGATTTCATGTTTCGTAGGCCAATTTGAAAAGCAGCCTCATGTTTTACAATTCCATTATCGTCATTAAGCAAAACCCAGACCATTAGGTCGGCTATTTCAGCAAAAATAGGATCATCTTTGTCAATCACTTCAGTTATCTCTCCTGCAAGCCAAACAGAATCCCATCGTATAGATTCGTCTCTTTCGTTTCTTAAAATTTGTGTAATTTTGTCAAGCCGCATTCTCGGTGGCAGTTTCCTCATGTCATACTCATCGAAGATAAATTCCATTCTCAGGTCAGTTATTTTAGAAGAATTATTTAAGGTTTCTTGCTTGTACTTGGCTCTCTCCAATCGAGCGAATATAGAAATAAACAGAAGAACTCGTAGATGCAGGATATTTCGGTTGGTGGTAGTTCAATCCGGTTTGCAAAGAATTATGTAACAGATATAACTTCAAATGTAATAAATTCCTATATAGAAGGACTTAAATTAAAAATACTTATTTATTTACTAAATCAAAAGAATCTAAAAAAAATATAGCTAGAGAATTTGACAGGGTCAATCATAAGTTTAATTGTATTAAAGAACATATATTAAAATATTGTATCGTAGTATCTCAAAAATAGTAATTCATTGGATTCTATAGATTCTTTAAATGTTAATCTTTCATCATTTATCAAGGAAAAAAATCTCCAAATTGACAACGAAACAAAAAAACTACTAAATCCTCTGGAAAATTTAGATACACCATTTGGTAAAATACTGATTAATTTTACTTATCTTCTAATAATATTTCCATTAGGAATTGGAGTGGGATTTTTTATTGTTTTATTTAAATTGCGAGGAGGCTTGATGATTTCGATCCAACGTACACCAATTTTGGCCCGGGCCGGGATTAGTATCCTCGGTTCGAATCCTCTTCTTTGTGGGATTCATAAATAAATTCTATATAAACTAAGAAATAACCTTTGCTTTTTTATGAATCAAATAACAATATCAAATTAAAAATACCTTATAAGTTATAAATCAATATTAACAGGAATTAAGTAAAATAAATGGAATCAGTGGGATTTGAACCCTTCGATAAAGTGGGACCAGTTACTTTTTAGATCATTTTATACTCTTTAAATTCTAATAATGGAAAGTGTATATGCCGCAAACATTAGTCAAGAGTAATACCGATAGCGGTTCAAAAGAGATAATGTTTAAAGTAAAATAGGTAATTTAATATTTTTCTAATTAAATGTTACTAATATATTTAAAAATTAAATATGGAAAAAAAGAAATATTAAAAAAATTATATGTACAATATTATGTGTCTTGAATACTTTTAATTCTGCTGTTTTTAGCTTTTGTATTTTTAATCAAGATGATTATACTAAGTATAATGAAAGCAATTTGAAATACTTGTATTATTATTGCTTCTGCAGTGATTGGACCAGCTCTACCTGTTATTGGATTTTCAGGTATTCTAGTAATTACCCATAATAATATAAAGACTGCTGTTCCTGCTATACCTATAGAATACCAGGTTTTGCCCCATTGTTTCATTATAGGAACAGCCCAAAACACTTGTGCTATTCCTCCAATTAAGAATAAAATATCAGCATTACCAATCTCCTCGCCACTACTGATAGTATCTATCACTTTATTTATATGAAATATTCCTGCAATCAAAGTGGTTACAGCAGCAGCAGCATATAGTAATAAGGTAAATTTTTCTACCATTTCTTATCTAATAGATACAACAAACTATAAAAAAAATTACCAAATTATATGTCGAGATTTCGAAAATTTGTTAAAATAATTGTAAATGTAGAAAAATTATAATTTTATTTTACCAAATGAGAAATCAGAAAAGACAATAGGTGATCCCATTGTTCCATACAGAAAAGGATTGGATGGTATCATTTTTGTGTTGATTACTGGATGTCAATGGAAAATGTTACCCAAAGAATATGGCTAGGATTCACCATGATTTCAATTGTTAATAGTAGAAATGCACTAATTAATACAAGGCATTTTCATAGTTGGTTCAGTATCTATCTCTGTGACTTTATTGGAGGTGGTAATATTCCATCTAGATTTGTCAAGCCATTGATTCAAAACGTAGTTTTCAAATATAGAGAATGGGGCGTTTTTCATGGAATATCCTTCTTCTTGATGAAAAATTGCCCTGAGCGTTGTAGAGTTATTTGAATCAGTTTCTAATTCTACTGGTGTTGTGTATATAGAATTTACTCGTCCAAATCCCATAAATTTTGCCATAGCACTGTCTGATCCTGTTTCGTACATCCACGAGTCTGGTATCTCTACAGAAAAATATAACGTGTCTACTTTACTTAATTCTTCCTGTCCATAAATACCTGAAATAGATACAATTATCAAAACTCCCTATTTTTTTGTTGTTGTACTATTGAAATTGTAGCTGTTTCAGAATTGATGATGTGTTCTTTGTTATTTTTAGGGTCTATAATAGAGGTAGTAGGGATACGAACCGAGGATAGAGCGCCCGGGCCGGGATTCGAACCCGGGTCGGAGGAGTGACAGTCCCCCATACTGAACCGGAATATACAATGCAGAATTTAATAATTCTTATAGTGCATCTCTATACTACCCGGGCGCATTAAAGTTGTTTTATATAAGCAATTAAAATATCTTTCTTTTCAATAGAATGGAACCGATAAAAAGCTATTAAAATTATATAATATAGATATATAATTAGTAACCTACTTAATTAATTTTATTTAAGTCAATAATCCTTATAGTAGTACCAAGTTTTTCAATGAAATATATCCTAAAAATAGAGCACACTGTACATCTAATAAATTAAGCACAAGTAATTTTGAAAGAAAGTTCAAGAAAGCAATGAAAGTTAATGAAAGCAGTAGAGATACCAAAAGTTTTAAAAACATATTTTTTTAAAGAATATAATTGATAAATGATTTTATCGACCAAAGAAAAAGAAAAACGTGTTTTAGAATGTCTAGAGCAGAATAAAAGTTATCGAGAAATCCAAGATCTATATCATATCTCTTCAAGAGATATAAGTTTTATAGTTAAAAAAACAAAAGAAAAAAAAGGACAAAGAAGAAGAAAAGAAGATACAAACATCTCTTACATCAAAAGCATATAAATTGTATACAAAAGGGAAGAATCCTCTATATGTTGCCACAACATTAGGTATTGGTGCATCGGAAGCAAAAAAAATCTATATGGATTATCTGGATCAAGGCTGTTATCATTTAGTCGAGGTATTACAACAATTTAATAGACAAACAATTCAAAATTTTTCAAAGGCCTATATGACAAACGATAATAGAATAGATGAAAAAAAATTATTTGAAGCAATTAAAATCAGTACTAATCTTCCAAAAATCAAAGAATATAGTAGTATATCCTCTCAATTAAGAGAACTACGAAATCAGAGAGACTCTTATTACTCACATAATAATTTTTTAATTAATAAAAACTTAGAACTGCAAGATGGATTAAGTTTAACACGAAATAAAATAAAAGAACACATTACTAAATTGCTAAAGCAAAAAGATTCGTATATTAGATTATCTATCATGACAATTTTAAAAATAATTAAAGATCCAGAAAAAGAAATTCTACTTAACAACAATAATCTACGCTCTTCTGATCAAAAAATTTCAGAGATGGTAGCCAAGTTTCATGACACTATTTCTGAAACCATAGTACATAGCATTATTAAACATAGCATTATTAACTCTAATAATAATAATTATAATTATAATCTGTATAATAATCAAGAAAAAATATAATTTAATGAATTTATTATAATTCTAATAAAGATTATTTCAAAATTGTATCAGTTATTATTTGGAACAATTTCTAAATATTAAATTCAAATTACTTTATATAATGTGTATAATCTTTAATATTATTTCATTTATATATATATAATTTCTAAAATAACAACAAAAATCACTATGAATTTTATTTTAAAGATCATTAATTATTCTTTTTAGAGTATCAAGTAGATGAACACAATCAAAAGAAAATTAGATTCTATTCAATTCTTCATACAGAACTTTTTATTAAATCAAAAAGTCTTTTGTTACTCACTGCATAGAATGATAACTTGTTTTTTAATCCTAACTCAGAGTCTAATTCTTGACCATTACTAGAATACAATTTACCACCAGCTTCTTTTGCTATTAAATAAGCCGCTGCCATGTCAGTAGATCGAATCTTTCCTCTGATATCTATATAAGCATCCATAAATCCGCGAGCAAAATAACACAGTTCAAGAGCATTTGCGCCAAAATGTCGTATATGAGAAGAAAAAGAAATAACTTTTGAAATTTCATCTAAAATATGTGGAGGTACTCCGGATACATTTGTACCTATTAATACATCAATTGATTTAAGATCTTCAAGAGATGCAATAGAGCTGAAATCTTTTTCATTTCTAACACTAATTTTTTTATTATTAAAAAAAGAGCCTTTCTGTTTTGAAGCTGAATAAATATCGCCTGTGAACAAATCTAGTACTACTGCATCAGTCACAGAACTTAGTTTAAATTCATTAGCGAAAGCTAAAGAACAACAAGAGAAAGGAATACCACGAATTGCATTAGTAGTGCCATCAACTGCATCCATTATTACAAAACCCTTATTATTATTGTTGTTAGAAGAAGAATTAGAATTATAATTATTTAGATTAACTATTCCACATTCTTCTCCAATTACCACTGGAGAAATATTATTAGATTTAATTGTATTTAGCACTGCCGTTTCTGCGACGATATCAATTTTTCTAGAAATATCTCCTCCAGCACCAAGACTTATTTTACTCGCGCCTTCACTTGTTCCTAATAAATCCTTAATTTCGTTATAAACATTCTTAGATGATTCAATTAAAATATCTAATATCATAAAAATATGTTATCGTGATGTTATAAAATGATATAGTACAAATATTATATTATATGCAAGTTAGAATCAATTAAATATGAATGAAAAAAATAATTATAATATAGAAATTTAATTGTTATTCAATTCTTTTGGAAAGCTTTTTTTTTCGTCGTCCTTTTATCAATTTATAGATTGATACTTTTATTCCAACGTAAATACTATACAAAAGTTTTAATTCCATATTATTATAATACAACATTTGCTTTTAAACATTAAGTAAGAAATTGAAACTTAAATATGAGATCACAACTGCTATCTATATAATAACAAAAAAAAGGTAAAAAAATTAAATAATTATTATTAATTAAACTGGAAAATTAAATGATGATTGTTCCAATTCTAAAATTGGAATATAAATAGCCTGTGTATCATTACCTATTCCATTTACAAACTCGAATTTTCCAGTCAGCTGTTTTAATTCTATAAATTTTTTTACAGGCTTTTCAGTCAAAACCATATAGTGAATAACTGTATTGACGGCACCTGTTTCTATAAATAATACTTCTTTATCCTTAAAATTGATGTGATAAAGCATGGGCACCATTCCAATTGGTGACTGAGAAGCAAATAAAATCACCTTAAGCATGTCTTCCAAATTTTTATATTTTAGATATGTAGTTGAATAAACTTCAGCTGACGACATCAAATATCATACCCTATTATAATAGTAACCTATAATACTCTTTCCGTCTTTATTTATTAAAATAAATATACAAACAAACAGAGATAATTAGTAACAAAGAAAAAATATATGAGTTAATTTATAGTTCATTTATTGAAGGAATTTATAAAATATTTCACTTTTCTACTTGTATTTTTCTTGATTATTGGTTTAATTCAATTTAATTTTGATTATATTTATTCTACTATTCAACAAACTGATAATAAAAAAAAACATATAGAAATTTGCTGTACATGGGGAAATAAACTTGCAGATGGAATACTTACATACGAAATAAATAATGCAAAACCTGAAACAAAGGAATTAGTAACATCTGCAATAAGTTATTGGAAAGAAAACATACAAGGAATTGAATTTAGAGAGACAGATAGTAAACAACAAGTAGATATTAAGATTTCATTTAGGAATGATAATGGAAAAGTTGCAGGACAGACCATGACTAATTTTGATTCAGATGGATTTATTTTTAACGTCAAGATATTGCTTGCTGAGAAGGCTTTTGGAAAACAATTGAACAAAAATGTGATTGAATATATAGCAAAACATGAGTTTGGTCATGCTCTCGGGTTAGGACATGCAAATTTTAATGAATCTCTTATGTCATCGTTGGTTTATAATTCATTTAACAAGATTTCAGACTGTGAAAGAGAAGCTGTTAATGAAGCAAACAAATGGAAATTAATAGACAATAACTCATCATCTCCGCAAATAAGCAAAATTAAAAAATATTTTTGTTATTGATTGTTGTTTATTTATTTATTGTTTACCTAAGTTCAATTATATTAATCTTATTTTTATTTCTAAATTATTAGTATATATTATTTATAGTAATTTACTATTATATGACCTAATTCTGCAAATTATACAATGTAACAAATATGAGAATAATAGACATAATTGTTATTTTCTTATATTATAAAGTTTTATTTATTTATTTAATTTGATTTTCTAAATCTCGATCACTCGGAGTAATTAGTTCCATAACTTTAGAATAAAGATACAAATATCTTCTTCCTTTGTCGGTTATCCTAAAAATTTGATCTTTATCGGAATATTCTATTAATTCACGTTCTAATAATATTGAAAGATAATCTTTTAATTGACTATAAGAAAGAAAAGCCTTATACATTATTTTTGTTTTAGCTGCTCCCTCTTTAGTAGCTTCTAGTATCAATGCTACTATATCAGTCCTGCTTCGATATTTCATTAACAGATTTTATAAATGGAATGCTTCATAAAAATTGATCGTAAAGTATTAAAATTATTAATATGAAAAATGTAATTGAAAACTAATTACGATTCCTTATTTTTTAAATCAATTTCTACTAATAATTGGATACCTTTTTTTGTGATAGAATAATTCTTTGCATTTTTTCTTATATAGTCTCTCATTCTTTCAATATGATAGTATATGGACCCTGTAGATAAAGCTGTAGCGTTTTGTATGTCAGAAAAACCAGCAGATCCATTTCTTTCAGCTATAGCACGTAATATTTTAAGTCTGGTTCTTCGAGCGCGGAGTTGGGTTTCTCCTATCAATATTGATATTGCTCAAATAAATTATTTATTTTTTACTAAATTAAATAAAAAATTTATAATAAAAAAAGTAAAAAATATGAAAAAATGTTATACTAAATAGTTGATATGTGATATTTATTATTACTAGATTATTTTTTATATTTTCTCTACTTACTTCGTAAAGCTTATAGAGATATAGATCAATAACCATAACTGCGATGTCATATGGGGTCGTAGCGAAGCCTGGCATCGCAACGGGCTCCAGATCAAAAAAAAGGGCTGGTAATATCTTGAAGATACCCGTAGGTCAAGGGTTCAATTGATAATGATTAAATCACTATCAGAACAACTCCCTTCGGCCCCATCTCTATGTAATTAAATTCATTATAAAGAATAGAGGCTGAAATTAACACATATAAAAAAAATTTATACACCTCCCTCACCCTCTATAAAGTTACTGCATATATTAATATGAGAAAATCATTTGCATAGTAATATGGAAAATGAATCAAAATCAAATGCTAATGTTGCAATAATTGATCTAGATATTCAAGATATAGAAGGTGTAGGTCCTACTACTGCAAAAAAATTGAAAGATGCCGGTATTATTTCTGTAATGGATTTAGCTGTAGCCAGTGCAGAAGAACTATCTGAAAGTATCAATGCTACAAAAGAAACAGCAGCTTCCTTTATAATTTCAGCTCAAAAACTATTAAGAGAAACAAATGTCTTAGATAAGGAATTTGTTACCGCAGATGATGCATTACAAAAAAGAAGATCAATGCTTAGATGTTCCACAGGTTCTTACGCATTAGATGATCTTTTACTTGGAGGAATAGAAACACAGGCTTTAACAGAATTCTATGGTGAATTCGGATCAGGTAAATCTCAAGTTTGTCATACTTTATGTGTAACAGCAAAACAACCAATTGAGGCAGGTGGATTAAATAGCTCTGTTATCTATATAGATACAGAAGGTACATTTAGACCAGAACGAGTTGAACAAATAGCAAGATCAAGAGGATTTGAGCCTACAGAAATTCTTAAAAGTATAGCAGTTTGCAAGGTTTATAACAGCTCTCACCTTGAATTAATAGTTAAAGATTTAGGAAAATATATTGAAGATTTTAAAGCAAAATTAGTTGTAATTGATAGCATAATATCTCTTCATAGAGCTGAATTTTCTGGAAGAGGAACTTTAGCGGATAGACAACAACGATTAAACGGCATGTTACATAAATTAATAAGATTAGCAGAGATATACAACATAGCAATAGTCATAACTAATCAAGTGCAGTCATCACCTGATACGTTCTTTGGCGATCCTACAAAAGCTACAGGAGGTAATGTTTTAGGTCATGCCTCTACATATAGAATTTATCTTAGAAAATCCGGAGAAAATAGAATAGCAAAAATGATGGATTCACCATATCATCCTTATTCAGATACAAGGTTTACAGTTACTGAAAAAGGAGCAGACGATATAGAAGAGCAAACACCAAAGAAGGGAAGTAAAAGATCAACAGCAGCAACAACAACAACAGCGTCAAAGAAGAAAGAAGAAGAAGAAGAAGAAGAAGAAGATCAACAGGAATAAATAAATAATAATGGACTGTAAGGTTAAATCCTTATACTTTTTTTATTGTTTATCATATAACTTTTTTTTACTAAAAAACCATTTTCCTAATCTTATTATTGCTATACCCCCAGCGATAACAACAAGAATAATTACTAGAACTATTGGAGCGATCAATAAATTTAATGGATAGGGAGCATTTGAAATGTATATACATTTGGGTCCGTTGTCACATAATTTTGTAATAGGAAAGACAAGTAATACTGTTGCAAAGATGACTAAAAAAATTGTTCCAATTGATGCAATAACCGCACCTGCTTTAATTACCAATTCATATTTCATATTGTAATCGCATTAAGTTTATTATTAATAAGTTATTGATTATTATTATTATTATTATTATTTAATATCAGTTTTTGATAATCAGAGCTTTGATATATCTATTGTTACAAATCGATAGAAATCCTTATATGTTACCTTAGAATATTTTTCATTATAATAAATAAATGGAAGATTTTTGTGTTCATGTTCATCCCATAAATCGTGAACTTGATCAAAATATTCCTTTTTGCTTTTTCCTTTAAGTCTTAAGATTTCATGTAATAAAACATGTGAAACTCTTGCACAATTATAATCTGCAAAAAATTTTGAAATTTGTTCTTTAGATTCTATATATTCGGGTCTTTTCCATTGAATCATACCAAAGTTATTTGTAGCATATCCCGATACATTACAATCAGTCCAAAAGGGTTTGAAAAATGAGAGATAAAAATGATATACTGATTTCCCTCTGCCTTGATGATCTCTTAATAAATAAGCTAATGACATTCGATCAAATATTCTTCCAGTGATTACAGGAAGAATGTCCGCATCAATATTAAAATTTAAAGCAAAATTTCTTTTTGTCCACCAATGAAAGAATTTAACCATGGAAGATACATAATCCCAATCTTCTTCTTGTCTTTTTTTCCATTCTTCATTTTTTGCAACATATATGAAAAAAAGTTTGTTTAAATTGGATTGCATAGCCCCTATGAAAAATTTATCCTAATTGTTATTAGAGCAACTATAACAACCACAGCAATTGTAATAATTGATTATTACAATTACAATGATACATATTATTATTTTGAAAAAGAGATGTGGTGGTGATATGAGGTTTAAGAATGTATTTCTTCATCAATCTATAATTATAGCTAAAAAATTCTCTATCACTAATAATATTGCAATTGTTGATAGGTATCTTGAATTCATCCATATACATATATTCCTATGTAAAAATACAATAAAAAACCTATCTAATAATAACGTTAACCTATTAAATAATGATAAAAATGGAAGTTAATCAAGAATATATTAGACTACATAATATATTAATTGTTGGACGATCTTGATTTAAAAATTAACAACTGGATTGTAAATACAGTTAATCCTTTAATAAAACCTAACAAGCTTGATAAAATTTTAGAATGTGCTTTAGAACTTTCAAAAATAATTTACTATAATGATATGAATGTAGAAAAATATTTAGATGAAATAAACTTGATGCAAAAGGAACTTAATATTAAAAAAGAAAAGTCTAATATCAATTTTAGTCGACCGACTCAAATAATAGAGTTAATAAACGATTATATGTTTAAAGAAAAAGAGTTCAAAGCTAATATACATGACTACCAAAATCCATTAAATAATTTTTTAAATGTTGTGATTGAAAAGAGAATAGGAATTCCTATAACATTATCAATAATATATATCACTCTTGCACAAGCAATCAACTTTAAGTTGTATCCGGTTAATTTTCCCAAACATTTTCTAGTTAAATATGTATTAGATGATGTTAATAATAATGAGATAATAATTGATCCATTTAATCAAGGTAGAATAATGGATGATTATGCTTTAAAAAACTTAATGGATAGTTTTTTTCCAAATCAAAATATTCCATTAACAAAAAAATTAGTTGAAAAAGCTAATTTATCCCAAGTAATGATACGAATTCTAAATAA
>Ga0299914_10000804_pt1 | contig 19664 bp, 15 predicted proteins | sample RVTome_10_FD_201361 | JGI IMG/M metagenome (GOLD analysis project Ga0299914, IMG submission 201361) | Soil microbial communities from uranium-contaminated site in the Upper Colorado River Basin, Wyoming, United States - RVT153D57 (version 2) ...
GAGATGGGCTCGGCGCGAGGCAAGGACGCCGAGGCGCTCTCCGACAACCTGCTGGCACTGCGCGCGCTGCTCGACGCCACGAGCGACGCCGGCGAGGCGAGCCTCGCCCTGCGGGTGGCCGCGCTGTGCGCCGAGGAGGGCCGGCGCAAGCTGGTTCAGCGGCGGATCGAGGCCGCGATCGGGCTGGAGCGCTACGTGATGGGGGGAGTCGCGCGGGTCCGAACGGGCGACGACTCGCCGCGCGAGCTGGTGGCCGAGGTGGAGGCGCACCTCCGCGCGCTGCTGCGCGACGTGCTGTGCGGGTACCTCGACGCGGATCTCAAGAGCGTGGCCGACGACATCCTGCTGGAGACGACCCCCGAGCCGTTCATGGAGATCCGCGCGCGGGACATGCGGGCGGAGTCCCGCGCAGCAGCGCCGCACCGCGAAGCGGGACCGCACCGGGAAGCGGCGCCACATCGGGAAGCGGCGCCGCCTCGTGAAGCGCCTCCCGCCAGCGAGCCGCGCTTCGAGAGGCCGCCGCCTCCCCCACCGGAGCCCGAGCCGGAGCAGGACACCTCCGAGATGCCCGCCGCCGAGCCCGAGCCGGCCGCGCAGGCCGAGCTCGAGGGCGTGACCGCCTCGGCGGACTGGTCCTGGGACGACCCCGAGGACTATTCCGCGCCGGTCTAGGACGAGAGCTATCCGCGCGCGCCCGGCCGAGCCGGGCGCTTGCGGCCAGGAGAGCTATCCGCGCGCGCCCGGCCGAGCCGGGCGCTTGCGGCCAGGAGAGCTATCCGCGCGCGCCCGGCCGAGCCGGGCGCTTGCGGCCAAACAGGTACTCGTCCATCTGGCGCAGGCCGTCCAGGTCGTGCACGTCGTCGTGGAGGTGGGGCACCTGCACGATCGGCTTGCGGCCGATCCTGCGCCGCAGCTCGGCCAGCCCGGCCCGGTCGCGCTCCGCCAGCCGGCGCTCGTCCTCGTAGGCGCGCAGCACCTTGGCGGCCAGCTGGTCGCCCAGCTCCGCTCCCAGCGCGGCCCCGTCGGCTGCGTCCCCGCCCTGGTGCACGCGGTTCGCGATCACCCCAGCGAACGGCATCCCTCCCTCCATCAGGCGGTGGTGGAACCAGACCGCGTCCTCGAGCGCGTGCCGCCGCGGCGAGGTCACGAGCACGAACGCGGTGCGGCTGTCGGACAGCAGGTCGTTCACCAGCGCCGCGCGCTCGCGGAACCCCTCCGTCATGCCGCCGAAGGATCGGAAGAACTCGCCCATGTCGGCGAGCAGGTCGATGCCCGTGGCGCGCTTCATCACCGAGAACACCACACCGGTCCCGCGCCCGAGCAGCTTCAGGCCGATGCCCGCGGGCGCCGCGAAGAGCTGCAGCGTCTTCGAGTCGACGAACTCGGTGAGGCGACGCGGCGCGTCGAGGAAGTCGAGCGCGTTGCGGGTGGGCGGCGTGTCGAGCACGAGGAGGTCGTAGCGGCCCTCCTGGTGGAGCTCGTGGAGCTTCTCCATCGCCATGTACTCCTGCGACCCCGCCACCGCGTTCGAGAGCTCCTGGTAGATGCGGTTGGAGAGGACCGCGTCGCGCGTGCGCTCGTCCGGGGCGTGCCACGCGACGATCTCGTCGAAGGTGCGCTTCGGGTCGAGCATCATCGCCCACAGCTCGCCGTCGAGCCCGTCGACCTCGACCTGCCGCTCCTCGTTGCCCAGCTCTGGCAGGCCGAGCGAGTTGGCGAGGCGCCGCGCCGGATCGATCGTGAGCACGGCGACCTTCTTGCCCCGCGCGGCCATGCCGAGTGCGATCGCGGCCGAGGTGGTCGTCTTGCCGACGCCGCCCGATCCCGCGCAGATGCAGATCTGCTTGCGCTGGAGCCAGCGATCGATCACAGCGCGCGCTCCAGCCGGCGGGCGAGGTGGTCGAGCTGCTCCAGCTGGAGCTCGGGCTCGAACAGGAAGGGAAGGGTCGCGACCGGAGCCTCGAGGCCGCGGCGAAGCCGGCGGACCTGGGAGCGCTGGCCGCGGACGCGCTCGTGCTCGGCGAGGGCGGCCCTCACTGCCGCGTCCGTGCCTGCTCCGCGCGAGCGCGTGGCCGACACGGCGCCATCCTCCGCGACGGCCCGCAACCGCTCCGCCTCCTCGCGCGTGAACCGCTCCGGGTAGACGGCGTTCACCACAGCGCGGTCGATCGCCATCTCCATCTCCTCGGACAGCCGGCGCTCCAGCTCGAGCGTCTCGTTCACCGGCATCTCCTCGGCCAGCGCGACCACCACGACGGCGGTGCGCTTCCGGTCGCGCAGGAATGCGTCGATCTGGAGCGCCTGGCGGCGGATCGGCCCCACGCGGGCCACGCCGGCGTACGTCGATGGCGCCCGCAGCATCGCGATGCCGTGCCCGGTGGCCGGGGCGTCGACGATCGCGAGATCGAAGACGGATCCGCCGGTGCGGCGCTCCAGCTGGGCGAGATCCCAGACCTTGCCGATCGTGACGAGCTCGGACAGCCCGGGCGCGGCCGCGCTCAGATAGCGGAACACGCTCGACCCTCCGAGAACCCCCGCGAGCGTGCCCGACTTGAGCTGGTAGCGAAGCCACTCCTCCTTGGCGAGCTCCGGGTCCACCGAGACCGAGTGCAGGTTGGGCGCGAGCTCGCGCTCGTCGTGACCCGAGGCATCCACGCCGAACAGGTCCGACAGCCGCTCCTGCTCCGCCACTTCGCAGATCACTGTGCGCTTGCCGGCGCGCGCCGCGAGCAGCCCGAGGGCGGCGGCGACGGTCGTCTTTCCGACGCCGCCCTTGCCGGTCACGACGACCAGCCGCCTGTCGAGGAGCGAGGGCACCGCGCGGGATTCTGGCTTAGCCTGCGGCGCGTGACCGAGCTCGAGCGCGCCATCAGGGCTCAGCCCGACGAGCTTCGGCGGCTCGCCGGCCTCGAGCTGCCCGCTCATGCGAACCGGCTCGCCGCGGGCGAGCGGCTCTGGCTCGTCGGGACCGGCACGAGCCTTCACGCGGCCGAGCTCGGCGCCGCCATGATGGCCCGGGCCGGGATCGACGCCCGGTTCGCGTCGTCCATGGAGTTCGCGAAGCGCAGCCCGCTTCGGGCCGGCGACGGCGCGATCGTCATCTCCCACACCGGCGAGACCGCCTACGCGCGCGCCGCACGCGCGCGAGCGCTCGGGCTGGGAGCCGAGACGCTGTCGCTCACCGCATCCGGGGTCGGCTGGCCCGAGGCGATCGAGGTGACGGAGAAGGAACGCTCCGAGACATACACGCGGAGCTACACCGGCGCCCTTGCCGTGCTCGCCCTCATCGCCGGCGAGCTCGGCGCCGAGGGCCTGGCGCCCGAGGCCGTGGTGGCGGCGGCGGATGCCGCCGAGGCGGCGCTCGCGGAGCCGGGCCTGGACGGGGTGCCGGAGCCGGAGCGCCTGCTCGTGCTCGCCGGCGTCGGACCCGCTGTGGTGACCGCTCGCGAGGGCGCCCTCAAGCTGCGCGAGGCGGCGCGCCGCGCCGCCGAGGGCTACGACGCCGAGTATCTCCTGCACGGCTCCGCGGTGCCGCTGGACGGGCGCGACGCCCTGCTTCTGGTCGGGTCTGACGAGGACGGCCTGCTGCGGGAGCTGGGGAAGGGCGCGGAAGCGGAGGGTGTCCCGGTGGCGTGGCTTGGCGAGGTGGCTGAAGCGGGCGACGAGCTGATGGCCCAGATCCCGCTCACGGTCCGCCTCCAGCTGCTCGCCCTGCGCCGCGCCGAGCAGGGCGGCCACGACCCGGACACCGTCATAACCGGCGCGTGGGCGGCGGAAGCGCTCTGGAACGCGGGCGCGCCTTAGCTCCATAGCGCACGGGCCGGAAGGAATCTTCTCTGCGCGTACGAATACGCACTGCGTATGGAGCCAACGGCCAAGGTCATCGCCTTCACGAACCAGAAGGGGGGCGTGGCCAAGACGACCACCGCCCTCAACCTTGCGGCCGCGTTCGTGGAGCGCGATCACCGCGTGCTCTGCGTGGACCTCGATCCACAGGGCAACCTGACCATGAGCCAGGGGATCGACCCGGACTCGCTCGAGGTCTCGATGTACGACGTGCTCGTGCACAAGGTCTCGATCCGCGAGGTGATCCGCAAGCGCGAGGTGGACGTGGCCTGCTCCTCGATCGACCTGGCCGGCGCCGAGATCGCGATGTCCACAATGATCGGCCGCGAGCGCGCGCTCAAGAAGGGTCTTGTCCCGATCCTCGAGGACTACGACTTCATCTTCATCGACACCCCGCCGAGCCTCGGGCTGCTCACGATCAACGCGCTGACGGCGTCCAACAAGGTGATCGTCCCCGTGCAATGCGAGTATCTGTCCATGCGCGGGCTGATCCAGCTTCAGAACACGCTGTCGATGGTTCGGGAAGAGCTGAACCCGGAGATCGAGATAGAGGGCATCCTCCCGACGCTCGTAGACAACCGGACCGTCCATGCGAAGGAGGCGATCGAGATCCTCGAAGAGAACTTCGGTGACCGCGTGTTCGCCTCGCGCATCAACAAGACGGTGCGCTTCGCGGAGGCTCCGGTGAAGGGGATGTCGGTGCTGAAGTACGACCCGGACGGCAAGGCGGCCTACGCCTACCGTCAGCTAGCGGAGGAGGTCCTGGCGAATGGCAAGCGGTAACCGGGCGAGCATGCGCGAAGGGCCGCTGGCTCAGCTCTTCCGAAAGACGGAGGACGACGAGCCGCAGCGCGGCGAGAAGGGCGAGGAGGAGCCTCGCCAGGACACGCGCAGCCCAGAGCCCCGTCGCCAGGAGCGCAGCCGCGAGCCGCGTGGCGGCCGTCCGCTGCCCGAGGGTGGCCCGTCGCCGCAGATCACGCGCGGCCGGTCCGAGGGCGGGGCGCCTCAGCGCCGCGAGTCCGGCGGCCGCATGGAGCTGACCGAGGCCGCCAAGCGCGCCCAGGAGCGCGCCGACGAGCGGGCGCGCCGGCGCGAGCGCGAGGCCGAGCACGAGCCCTACAGCCGCTACGACGGCGTGCCGAGCCCGGAGGAGCGCCTGCGCTCGGTGTTCTCCTCGGACATCCCGGAGAACATCATGGAGCGCGCACCCGAGCCCGTGCGCGCACACGAGCCGCAGCCGGCGCCGTACGCGATGCCGTCGGCCGGCCACGTGACCGAGCCCGTCCTGCGCGTCGTCGGCGTGGGCGGCGCCGGCGTGAACGCCGTCAACCGCATGATCGAGGCCGAGGTCGAGGGCGTCGAGTTCATCGCGGTCAACACCGACACGCAGTCGCTCGAGCAGTCCGCCGCGCACATCCGCCTGCACATCGGCGGCGAGATCACGCGCGGGCTCGGCTCCGGCTCGAACCCCGAGCTCGGCCGCCTGTCGGCGCTCGAGGACTACGACCAGCTGAAGGCCATGCTGCGCGGCTCCGACATGGTGTTCATCACCGCCGGCGCCGGCGGTGGCACCGGGACGGGCGCGGCGCCGATCGTGGCGCGGATCTCGCGCGAGGTCGGCGCGCTCACGGTGGGCATCATCACCAAGCCGTTCTCGTTCGAGGGCCAGCGGCGGGGCGAGCAGGCCGACGAGGGTGTCGAGGAGCTCGCGCGCGAGGTGGACACGCTGATCGTGATCCCGAACTCGCGTCTCCTGACGGTGCTCGACAAGTCCACCTCGATGGTCGAGGCCTTCCGCGTGGCGGACGACGTGCTGCGCCAGGGCGTGCAGGGCATCTCCGACCTGATCACGCTGCCCGGCCTGATCAACCTCGACTTCGCCGACGTCCGGACGATCATGTCCGAGGCCGGCCAGGCGCTGCTCGGGATCGGCATGGGCGCGGGCGAGCACCGCGCGATGGACGCGGTGGCGCACGCCATCGAGTCGCCGCTGCTCGAGACGTCGCTCGAGGGCGCGCGGTCGATCCTGCTGTCGGTGACCGGAGGCCGCGACCTCTCGCTGTGGGAGGTCAACGAGGCCGCCAAGGCCGTGACCGAGGCGGCCCACCCCGAGGCGAACATCATCTTCGGGGCCATGGTCGACGAGAAGGTCGAGGACCAGGTCTGGGTCACCGTTGTGGCCACCGGCTACGGCGACCGACCGCAGTACAGGGCCACGCCGCGCGGGGACCGGAGCGAGTCGCGCATTCCGGCGGACCACGAGCCGAGCGTGCGGCGGGGCCGCGAGCGCACGGCCTCGACCCTGACGGACATCGACGTTCCGGAATTCATTCCGCGCTAGCTTCCGCCCCGTGAAGGGAGTTGTCGCTGCCGGTCATCCGGTCACGGCGCGTGCCGGGGCCGATGTGCTGCGCGACGGCGGCAACGCCGTCGACGCCGCGGTCGCGTGCGTGCTGATGTCGTTCGTCGCCGAGTCGCCGCTCACCGGCCCCGGCGCGGGCGGCTTCATGCTCGTCCACACGGCCGGCGGCGAGGACCACCTGCTCGACTTCTTCGTGGCCGCCCCGGGGCGCGGGCTCGACGGCGCCGAGCCGGCCGCGCTCACCCCGATCGACGTCCGCTTCTCCGAGGACGCGATCCAGCGCTTCAACGTCGGGCCCTCGTCCTGCGGCGCGTACGGGACCACGCTCGGTCTTGCCGCCGCGCTCGAGCGGTTCGGCAGCGTCCGGCTCGGCGACCTCACGCGCGCCCCGGCCCGGGCGGCGCGCGAAGGGGTCGAGGTCGTGCCCATGCAGGCCTTCCTGTTCGAGGTGCTCGAGCCGATCTTCCGCTCCACGCCCGAGTGCTCCGAGATCTATGCGCCGGGCGGCGACCTGCTCCGCACCGGCGAGACGATCCGCCTGGCCGAGCTCGGCGAACTGCTCGACCGGCTCGGCGCCGAGGGGCCCGGGTTCCTCTATACGGGCGACGTGGCAGGCGAGGTCAGCGACTGGGTGCTCGAGCGCGGCGGCCTCCTCACGCGCGAGGACCTCCAGTCCTACGAGGTGGTGGAGCGCGAGCCCGCTCGCGTGGGGTACCGCGGCCGGACCGTGCTCACCAACCCGCCGCCATCGTCGGGCGGCATCCTGATCGCCGACGCGCTCGGCATCCTCGAGCGGCTCGACCTCGAGCACGACGCGTGCGTGATCGCCGAGGTGATCGCCACCACCAACCGGGCGCGCGACGAGGAGTTCCTCGAGGGGCTCGCCACCGAGGGCTACCTGGAGCGGTTCCTCGCCAAGGACGCGCTCGACCACGTGGCGACGGAGGTGCGGTCGCGCTTGGCGAGGCCCGAAGCGCCCGGCTCGGCCGGGTGCGCAGGGTTAGGTAACACGACCCACCTCGCGGTGATGGACGCCGACGGCGCCTGCGCGTCCGTGACCTGCTCGAACGGCTCGTGCTCGGGCGTCGTGGTGCCCGGCACGGGCATGCACGTGAACAACATGCTGGGCGAGCAGGACCTGAACCCGCTCGGCTACCACCGGCACGAGCCCGGCGCGCGCGTGCCGAGCATGATGGCCCCGACCGTGGTGCTGCGCGACGGGCGCCCGGAGATCGCGCTCGGCTCGGCCGGCTCGAACCGGATCCGCTCGGCGATCCTCCAGACGGTCCTCGGGGTCGTGGATCACGGCCTGCCGGCGCAGCAGGCCGTGTCGAGCCCGCGCATCCACGTGGAGGGGCGCGAGGTGGACTCCGAGCCCGGCGTGGACGAGGACGCGCTCGCCAAGCTCGAGTCGAGCGACTGGCGCGTGCGGCGCTGGTCCGAGCAGAACCTGTTCTTCGGCGGCGTGCAGGCGGTGGCCCGCAATCCCGCCACCGGGGAGCTGAGCGGCGGTGGAGACCCGCGCCGTGGCGGCGCGGCAACCGTCGTGCAAGCTTGACCTGGCGCGTTCGCACACCTACCGTTCAGGAAACCCCCCGTGGATCGCCGGACTCGCACCGCACCACTGTCGACCACGGCGACCGTGCTCTGTGTCGGAGTGGACTGCTCGCCGTCGGCGCTGCGGGCCGCGGTGACCGGGACCGAAGGTGACGTCGAGCGCGTCGACGGCACGCTGGTCGCCATCTTCGGCAGCCTCGCCGGCGCGCTTGCGGCGGCCACCGCGGCCGAGCGCCGCGCCGTCGGGCAGCGCGGGCCTCGAATCGGAATCGCCCACGGAGACGTCGTGCGGCGCGCGGGCGTGATCGAGGGGGCGGCCGTCGACGAGGCGCTGGCCCTCGCCGGCCGGGCCGAGCGGGGCCAGGTCCTGGTGGGCGACGCCGTCGAGCTGCTGGCAGGCACGAGGCACCGCTTCGCCAGGCGCTCCGGCGCCGCGGCCGAGCTCGAATGGGAGGGGGAGCCCGAGGTGCCGATGCCGGACGGCCTTCTCGCCGCCACCCGGCGCGGCGCCTGCGTGGGCCGCGGCCGCGAGACCGAGCTGCTGCTGCGCGACCTCGACGCCGTGCGCGTCGGAGAACGCCGCGTCGTCCTCCTCACCGGGGAGCCCGGCATCGGCAAGACGCGCCTGGCCGCCGAGGCCGGGCTGGCCGCCCACGCCCGGGGCGCCCTCGTGCTCTACGGCCGCAGCGACGAGGGCATGGCCGTGCCGTACCAGGCCTTCGCCGAGGCGCTCGGCCACCTGATCGCGAGCGCGCCGGCGGGCCTGATCGAGTCGGCCGGCCCCGCGCTCGGGAAGCTCGCGAGCCTCGTGCCCGCCGCCCGGGAGCGCGCAGGCGGAGCCGACGCGCCCGACGACGGGCACGGCGGCGAGCGCTACGTGCTGTTCGGCGCCGTCGGCGCGCTGCTGTCCACCGCCTCGGCGCGCCAGCCGGTCGTGCTCGTGCTGGACGACCTGCACTGGGCGGACGTTCCGACCGTCCTCCTGATGCACCATCTGCTCGCGGTCCCGAGCCGCCCGCGGCTGCTGGTGGTCGCCACGTGCCGTCCGGTCGAGCTGACCGACGGGACGGACCTGGCCGCCGCGCTCGCCCAGCTTCGCCGCGACGAGCGGGTGACGGAGATCGAGCTGGGCGGCCTCGGCGAGGGAGACGTGCTCGACCTGGTCGAGGAGCTGGCCGGCGCCGAGCTCGCGGACGGCGAGCGCGTGTACGCCCGGGCCCTGCACCGCGAGACGGACGGCAACCCGCTGTTCGTGTCCGAGGTGATCCGCGGGCTCGGCGGGCGCGACGAGATCGCGGCGGCCGCGGCTGCGCTCGGGCGCGGCGGTGGCGCCGAGGCGCTGGCCGCGCCGGCGTCGCTGCGCGAGCTGATCGTGGCGCGCGCCGCGGCACTCGGCACGGAGACGCTCGCCGTGCTGGAGGCGGCCGCCGTGGTCGGCCGCGAGTTCGACGCCGGTCTCCTCGGACGCGTCGCGGACCTGGACGACGAGCGGCTCGCCGATGTCCTCGACGGCGCCGAGCGCGCGGCGCTGATCGTGCACGTCGCGGGCGGCCCCGGCCGCTTCGCGTTCCACCACCTGCTGATCGGCCACACGCTGTACGAGCACCTGGGCGCCGCCCGGCGGGCGCGCCTGCACCGCCGCGTGGCGGAGGCGCTCGAGGAGCTGACCGGCGATTCGCCCGGCGCCCGCGCAGGCGAGATCGCCCGCCACTGGGCGGAGGCGAGCCCGCCCGACCGCGACCGCGCCCTTCGCTGGGCGGAGCTGGCGGGGCGTCACGCGCTCCGGGAGATCGACCCGGACGCCGCCGTGCGCTGGCTCGGCAAGGCACTCGAGCTCCACGGTCCGGCGGAGGACGCGCGGCGCTGCTCGCTGCTGATCGCGCTCGGCGTGGCGCAGCGCAAGCACGGCGACGCGCGCTTCCGCGACACGCTGCTCGAGGCCGCCCGGCTGGGACGCCGGCTGGACGAGCCGAAGCTTCTCGTGCGGGCGACGATCGAGAACACGCGCGGGTTCGTGAGCGACGCGGGGGAGGTCGACTCCGAGCGCATCGCGATGCTCGAGGCGGCGCTCGACGCGGTCGGCTCCGGCGACTCGCGCGAGCGCGCCGTGCTGCTCGGCATGCTCGCCTTCGAGCTCAGCTTCGCGCCTGACCGCGAGCCGCGCGTGGCGCTCGCCGACGAGGCGCTCGGGGTGGCGCGGCGGCTCGGCGACCAGCGCACGCTCTGCTACGTGCTCGGCGCCCGCTCGATGCCGATCTGGGCCCCGGAGACGCTCGCGGAGCGGGTCGCATGCACGGCGGAGAGCGTGCGGCTCGCGGACGGGCTCGGCGATCCGCTGGCACGGTTCCACGCGCTGCACTGGCGTGGGGTGGCGCTCGTCCAGACCGGGGAGATGGAGGAGCTGCGGCGCGTGGTGCGCCGCCAGCACGACCTCGCCGGGCGGCTCGGTGAGCCCTCGGCGCGCTGGCTCGCCCTCTACGACGAGGCCACGGTGGCGGCGATCGGCGGCCGGCTGGCGGACGCCGAGGTCCTCGCTTCCGAGGCGCTCGAGATCGCGACAGACAGCGGACAGCCCGACGCCCTGTCGCTCTACGCGAGCCAGCTCACGAACATTCGCTACGAGCAGGGCCGGCTCGCCGAGCTGCAGCCGATGATCGCGGAGACCGCGTCCGACCACCCCGGCATCCCGAGCTTCCGAGCGCTGCTGGCGCTGGCCTACCTGGAGGGCGAGCTGCCCTTCGAGGCGGCCGAGCTGCTCGCCGCCGAGCGCCCCGGTGAGCTGCCCCGCGACATGACGTGGCTCGCGTGCGTGGTGCTCTGGGCGCTCGTCTGCGCGTCCGTCGGGGACGCGGCCCGCGCCGAGTCCCTGTCCGCGCTCCTGCGTCCCTACTCGGACCAGGTCGTGTACACCGGCATCAGCGCCTGGGGCGACGTGGACCACGCGCTCGGCCGGCTCGCCACCGTCGCGGGGCGCCACGACGACGCCGCACTGCACCTGGGCCGCTCGATCTCCCGCTACACGGCGATCGGCGCCCCGGTCTGGCTCGCCCGGGCCACGCTCGACGAGGCATCGCTGCTGCTGGCGCGGGAGGGTCCTGGCGACCGCGAGCGGGCCCGCGAGCTGCTCCAGCGCGCCCAGGCCGACGCACGGCGGCTTGGGGCGGGCGGGATCGAGCGCCGGGCCAAGGTGCTGCTCGGCCACGAGCAAGCCACCAGCGTCATGTCCGCGCCCGCACTCCGGACGGCGGCGTCAGCGGCGCCGCCGGCCGGTGACGAGAGGCGTCGCGCCGGCCTCATGCGCGAGGGCGAGCTGTGGACGCTCACGCACGGGGGCGAGTCGTTCCACCTGAAGGACAGCAAGGGCATGGGATACCTGGCCCGCCTGCTCGGCGATCCGCACGCGGAGGTGCACGTCGTCGAGCTGCAGGCGGGCGCCGCGGTGCCGGAGCTGCGCGCCGACGCGGAGACCGGCGGGGCGTGGCTCGACGAGGAGGCCAAGCGGGCCTACCGGGAGCGGCTCGCGGCCCTCGAGGACGACCTCGACGAGGCGGAGCGCTGGGGCGACGTCGAGCGCGCCTCCCGCGCGCGCGAGGAGCGCGAGCTGATCGGCCGTGAGCTCGCCCGCGCCGTCGGTCTCGGCGGGCGCGACCGCCCGGTCGGCTCGGCTGCCGAGCGCGCCCGCGTGAACACCACGCGCGCGATCCGGGGGGCGATCAAGCGGATCGAGGAGTGCGATCCGTCGCTCGGCCGCCACTTGGACCGTGCGGTTCGCACAGGCACCTTCTGCGCGTACGACCCTTCGCCCCAGGACGAGGTCACCTGGGCGATGAACATCGTTCACGCGGAAGGAACGCCTTCCTGACGTAGCCGCCGGGCGAAGTACGCCCACGATCGTCAGGAGGATGTTGGATGGAAGCGGAGCTGGCCCGGGTCGAGAACGCCATCGCAGCGGTGAAGGCCGGCGACTCATCCGCTCTGCACTACCTCTACGCCCGCTACGCCGACGGCGTCCGGGCCTACGTCGAGAGCGTCGTCGGCAGCAGACTCGACGCGGACGAGATCACGAAGGGCACCTTCCTGAAGCTGCCCGACGCGATCCCCGCGTACGAGGCCGGCGGACTCCCGTTCGAGGGTTGGCTGCTGCGTCTGGCCCGCAGCGCCGCCCTCGACTTCCTCCGCGGCCGGCGCGACATGTCCCCCGAGCACCTGGAGGTGCTCGCGCTGCGCCACCTCGCCGGCCTAACGACGTCCGAGATCGCCGCGCGCCTCGACCGCTCCGTTTCCCTGGCCTGAAGGAGACACCCCCGATGAGCGCCCCCGTCCCCCTCAATTCCCCCGGCATACAGATCACCCGCTCCGGCCTGCTCGCGGCCGTGAGCGTGGTGGTCGCCACCTGCTCCGTCGCCGTGACGCTCGCCGTTGCGGGCGGCGGTGGCGGCACCGACGAGCCCGCCGCCGCGGCCGGCCCGAGGTTCGCCACCGGCCTGACCCCACCGGCGGCGCCTGTCGCGAAGCCCGAGACCGCGCAGCCGGACGCCGCAACCCTCTACCACCACGGCGCGATGGAACGCCGTAGGTAGGCCAATCCGCAAGCACCCGGCCCAGCCGGGTGCCCGCGGCGCAGCCCCCTCCCCCGGGCACAGTGGTCGGCCGCCCGCCAGGATCTTGGGCCTGGCGGGCGGTACGGCCCACGTACCGCTCGACCTGGTGTCGAACCGGCGGCCCGGGATTTCCGACATCCGGCCCATGACTCCGGGCCGCCCGGCGCCGATCCTCCTGCCATGGCAGAGCGGCTCTCGGCGATCGACGGCTCCTTCCTTCGCGTGGAGAGCTCGGACGCGCACATGCACGTGGCGTGGGCGGCGACGTTCCGCGTGCCGATCGGCTCGGCCCCGCCGACGCTCGCCCGGCTGCGCCGGCACATCTCCGGGCGGCTCTCGCGGGTGCCCCGCTTCCGGCGCCGGCTCGCCTACCCGCCGCCCGGGATGGGCGAGCCGTTCTGGGTGGACGACCCTGACTTCGAGGTGGCGCGGCACGTCCTGGCGCTGGGAACGCTCGGACAGGAGTTGGACGACCGCCGCTTCGAGCTCCTATGCGACAGCGTGCTGTCGTCCCAGCTCGACCGCAAGCGGCCGCTGTGGGAGATCCGGCTCGCCCCGCGCCTGAGCGGCGGCCGCTGCGCGATCGTCGCGAAGATCCACCACGCGCTCGTGGACGGCCGCTCCGCGGTGGAGGTCGCGCAGCTGCTGCTGGACGTCGACGCGAGCGGCGTGGCCGAGCTGCCCGCGCCGTGGCGGCCGGAGCCCGCGCCCGGTCAGGCGCGGCTGGCGGCCGCGGCCGTCGCGCGCGGCGCGGGGGAGTCCCTGCGGATCGCGCGGGGCGCCGCGCGGCTGGCGGGCGAGCCGCGGTCGGCGGTGCCGCGGATCGCGGGCACGCTGAGGCGAGCCGCGCTGGCTGCCGGGGAGGACCTGCTGCGCCCAGCGCCGGCCTCCGCCCTGAACTCGCGCATCGGGCCGCGGCGCGTGCTGGTGCGCCACTCGGTCGAGCTCGAGCGGGTCCGCGCGGCGAAGGCCGCGGCGAACGCCACGGTGAACGACGTCTGCCTGGCGGTCGCCGCCGGCGCGCTGCGCCGGCTCGCGCTCGGACGCGGGGACGAGCCGCGGCCGCTGAAGGCGATGGTGCCGGTGGACGTGCGCGACGACGGGGAGCAGGGGGCCCTCGGCAACCGCATCTCGTTCGCCTTCGTCGACCTGCCGCTCGACGTGACCACCGCCCGCGCACGGCTACGGCGGATCCGGCGCGCGACCGCCGCGTTCAAGGACGACGGCCGGCCCGCGGGCCGCGAGACCGTGATGGCGGCGCTCGGGATGCTCCCCGACCCGCTGCGCGGGGTCGCGGCGCGGACGGTGTCGGGACCGCGGGCCTACAACCTCACGATCTCGAACGTGCCGGGCCCGGACGTGCCCCTCTACATGCTGGGCGCGGAGCTGATCGAGGCCTACCCGGTGGTGCCGATCGCGCAGGGCCACGCGCTGTCGATCGGCATCTTCGGCTACCTGGGCAGGCTGCACTTCGGGCTCTACGCCGACCCGGCCGCGTTCGCGCAGGTGCACGAGCTGCCGAGCGCGCTGGATGTCGCGCTCGGCGAGCTCGTGCCGGATCTTGCCGCGGCCCCTGCGCCGGCCGCCGTGTCAGCCGGCTAGCAGGCTCCGCCTGCCGCCCTGCACAGGTTGACGCGACCGAAGCCGAAGCTCGAGTCGCGGCCCGCGGCACCCTTGTCGTCGACCGCTGCGGTCAGGCGCCCGCGGATGGCCGCGGCGGTGTCGCTCGGGAACAGCTGCCACAGGACGCCCGCCACGCCGGAGACGTGCGGGGTCGCCATCGAGGTGCCCGACAGGCTCGCGTACTGGCCGCCCGGGATCGTCGACAGCACATTCACTCCCGGCGCCGCGATCTCGACGTCGGAGTTGGCGTTCGAGAACGACGCGCGCGCGTCGTTGTGATCGGTCGCCGCGACGGACACGACCTCCGCGTAGGCGGCCGGGTAGTTCAACGTCGCGTCGCCGTCGTTGCCGGCCGCGGCGATGAGCACCGAGCCGTTCGCCGCGCCGCCCTTCCAGGCGTTCACCACGGCGTTCCTGAGCGTGGTGGACTCGCCGCCGCCGAGGCTCATCGAGATGACCTTGGCGCCGCGCGTGTGCGTCCAGTTGATGCAGTTAGCCACGTCGGTGGTGAGGCCGGTGCCGGCCGCCGTCCGCAGCGCCTTGCAGATCGCGAAGGTGGCGTTCGGGGTGGTGCCAGCCACGCCGACGCCGTTGTTCGACCGCGCGCTGATGGTTCCGGCCACGTGAGTGCCGTGCATGTTGTCGTCCTCGCACGTGCCCTCGATCAGAAGCCCGTTGAGCGAGTCCGCGCAGTTCACGGTCTTGCCGGTCAGGTCCGGATGGTTGCGGTCGATGCCGGTGTCGACGATGCCGATCTTCGGGCCGCCCGTGGCGGGGAAGGCGCCGAGTCCGGCGGCGTCCCAGCCCTCGGGCGCGTCGATGTCGGCGTCGTTCGTGCCGCCCGTCTGGCCCGTGTTGTGCAGGCCGTAGAGCTGTGAGTAGAGCGGGTCGTTCGGCGTCGCCTGAGTCCTCAGGATGAAGTTCGGCTCGGCGTACTGGACCAGCGCGCTGCGGTTGAGCCGCTTGGCCACCGCGGCCGGGTCGCCGTCGACCTTGACCACCTTCGCGCCGACGCCTCGCACCGACCCGAGCGTCTTCACGACACCCGTGCGGTCGAACAGCCCGGCACGCTCGGCGGTCGAAACACCGTCGGCGTACTTGACGATCACCTCATTGCTGTCGTACTTCGCGGCCTGGGCGCTCCCCGCGCATGCAGCAAGCAGCGCGGCGACCATGGCCGCGAGGGACATTGTCCTTCGCATCATTGCCTCCGTAACGAGAGATTCCCCTGCGCCTCAATTGCTATCCGGGGCTCGCCGGCGCGAAACGTGGGTGGTGTCGCCCGTCAGCCGCGGACGCTGCCGTTGCCGCGCGCCCGCTCGGCCGCCCGCTCGGCGTGGCGGATGCGGGCCAGCGCCTCGGCGAAGAGGCCCTCGAGCTGCTCAAGCCGGCCGCGCTCCGAGCGCAGCTCGAGGAGCATCTGCTTCGCCTCGAGCGCCACGTCGAGCGTGGCGGCCATCCCGTACGCGTCGAGCTTCGCGAGCTCGCCGGGCTCCGGCCGCTCGTCGGTCACCTCGGCGACCAGGTCGGCGTAGCGGCGGCGGGCCGCCTCGGCGGCGTCCGGATCGACCGCTGCGTCGCCGTCCTCGAGCAGCTCGATGTCTCCGGCTGGGTAGGGGAGATCCTCGATGCGCCGCAGCAGGCGGAACGGCGAGCTGCCCTCAACGAGCACGTTCATGCGCCCGTCCTCGAAGCGCTCGAGCACCTTGCTGATGCGCGCCGAGCAGCCGATCTCCTTGAGGCCGTCGTCGGACAGCCAGACGATGCCGAACTCGCGCTCCTCCTCGATGCACTCGCCGATCATCAGCTTGTAGCGCTCCTCGAAGATGTGGAGCGGGACGAGCTCGTGTGGGATGAGGACGAGCCCGAGCGGGAAGAGGGGGAAGCGCTCGAGTGTGTCGGACATCGCCTGAGGAAGGGTAATCCGCGCGCACTCGGCCGGCCGAGTGCGTGCGGCAAGGCGGGTATCCGCGGCGATTGGGTACAAGGCGAGTGCATGGGCCAGATCAGCCGCCGGCAGCTGATCGTCTCCGGTGCGCTCGCGGCAGGGGCGCTGGCGGGGTCACCACGCCTGCTTCGCGAGGCGCTGGCCGCCCCCGCGCGGGCGGGCGCCAGCCCGTACGGTCCGCTCGGGCCGCCCGACGCGAACGGGCTGATGCTGCCGCCCGGGTTCAGCTCGCGGGAGGTCGCGCGCGGCCTGATGCATGTGGCCGGCTACCCGTGGCCTGTGTTCCCCGACGGCCAGGCCACGTTCGCGACCGGCGACGGCGGCTGGGTGCTTGTCACGAACTCCGAGTCGCTCGCCTTCACGGGGGCCGGCACGTCGGCGATCCGCTTCGGTCCGGATGGCGGGATCGCGGCGGCCTACCGGATCCTCGCCGGGACGAACGCCAACTGCGCGGGAGGCCCCACGCCGTGGGGCACGTGGCTCTCGTGCGAGGAGCACGCCGCCGGCCTCGTGTGGGAGTGCGACCCGGCCGGCAGGCTCCCGGCGGCGGCGCGGCCCGCGCTCGGCGTGTTCAGCCACGAGGCAGCTGCAGTCGAGCCCGCCGGCGGGCAGCTCTACCTGACCGAGGACGAGGGCGACGGCGGCTTCTACCGCTTCACGCCGATCGCCTACCCGAGCCTCCTCGAGGGCCTGCTCGAGGTGGCGGTGGTGGCGGCCGACGGGAGCGTCGGCTGGCGCGAGGTGCCCAACCCGACGCCGAACCCCTTGGAGACCCCGACGCGGCAGCAGGTCCCCGAGATGACCCGCTTCGACGGCGGCGAGGGGATCTGGCACGACGGCGAGGTCCTGTACTTCACGACCAAGGGCGACCGGCGGCTGTGGGCCTACGACGCGCGCACCGGGATGCTCGAGATCGTCTTCGACCACGCCCTGGCACCCGACTCCTCGCTCGACGCGGTCGACAACGTGACGGTGTCGGCCGCGGGCGAGATCTTCGTGTGCGAGGACGGCGGCAACATGGAGATCGGGCTCATCACGCCCGAGCGCGAGGTGTCGCCGTTCCTGCGCTTCACCGGGGCGGCGCACCCGGTGTCGGGCGAGTACAAGTCGGAGGTGTGCGGGGTGGTGTTCGACCCGTCTGGCACGCGCATGTATTGCACGTCGCAACGGGCGCACCCGGCGGGCACGAGCGCGCCGGGGCCCGGGGCGGTCTACGAGATCAGCGGGCCGTTCCGGCAGCCCGCCACGGCGGCGGCCGCTCCGTTCGGGCCGCCGGCGGGCGAGCGGCGCGGCGGGCCGCTGCGCCGCGCGGGCCTGTTGCGGGTGGACGTGGAGCGGCGTGTGCGGCGCGGGGCGCTGCTGCGGCGCGGCCTGTCCATCGAGGTGACCGCGCCGGCCGGCTCCGTGGTCTCGGCGGTCCTCGACACGGCCGACCTGCTCCGCAGCCCCGGCCCGGAGGGGACGACCGACCGGCCGCGGACCGTGACGCTGGCAAGGCGGCGCTTCCGGGTGACGCGCCGCGAGCGGAAGCCGCGGCTCCGGCTGAGCCCGAAGGCGAGGCGGCGCCTGCGCCGCCGCCGGCGGACCTTCACGGCGCGTCTGCTGGTGACGGCGCGGCTGCCGGACGGCCGCCGCCTGAGCGAAGTGCGGCAGTTGCTGGTGAGCGCCTGAGCGGCGATGGCGCGCGGCGGTGCGCCCGCGACCGCTTGCGGGCGCTGCGCCGGCGCGTGAGCGCTTCGCGCTCCTCGCGCGTACCTCGTGCGTGACCGCCCTCGTCTGGTTCACGCGCGACCTTCGTGTCCACGACCATCCCGCTTTGCGCGCAGCCCTCAGCCGCGCGGAGCGCGTCGTCCCCGTGTTCTGCCTCGACGACCGCCTCCTCTCCGGGCGCAACGCCTCCGGCCCGCGGACCCAGTTCATGCTCGAGTGCCTAGCGGACCTCGACGAGCGGCTCGGCGGCCTCGTCATCCGTCGCGGACAGCCCGAGCGCGAGCTGCCCGCGCTCGCCCGGGAGGCCCAGGCCGGCGAGGTGCACTTCAGCGCCGACTCCGGTCCCTTCGCACGACGGCGGATCGATCGCGTGACCGGCGCGCTCGGGGAGGCAGGTGTCGAATGCTTCGCCCATCCCGGGCTTCACGCGGTGGACGACCTCGACGAGCTGCGCACCCAGGCGGGCAAGCCGTACACCGTCTTCAGCCCCTTCCACCGGACGTGGCTCGATGCGCCTCGGCGCGAGGTGCTCGGCCGGCCGCGCGCGTTTGGGTCGCTCCCGGTCGGCGTGCGCAGGGGGCGGCTCCCGTCGCTGGCCTCGCTCGGTCTCGAGCAGGAGGTGGAGGATCCGCTGCCCGGCGGCGAGTCGGCGGCTCGCGAGCGGCTCTCGCGCTTCCTCGGCGACGGGGTGCGCGAGTACTCGGACAACCACGACGCGCTCGGCCGGGACAAGACGTCCCGGCTCTCGCCATACCTCCACTTCGGGTGCCTCTCGCCGCGGGAGATCGAGTCGCGGCTGCCGCGCGGGAAGGGTCCGGACGCGTTTCGCCGCCAGCTCTGCTGGCGCGACTTCTACCACCACGTCCTGCTCCACTTTCCCGGCAACGCGCACGACGAGTTCCAGGAGCGCTACCGCGGCGAGCTGTCCTGGAACGACGACGAGGAGGCGCTCCGGGCGTGGTGCGACGGACGCACCGGCTACCCGCTCGTGGACGCCGGCATGCGCCAGCTGCGGCGCGAGGGCTGGATGCACAACCGGGCGCGGCTGGTCGTGGGGTCGTTCCTCACCAAGGACCTCGGTATCGACTGGCGGGCGGGTGAGCGCTGGTTCATGCGCCTCCTGATCGACGGCGATCAAGCGAACAACAACGGGAACTGGCAGTGGATCGCGTCGGTGGGGGTGGACCCGCAGCCTTTCTTCCGGCGGGTCTACAACCCGGCACGGCACATGGAGCGGTTCGATCCGCGCGGCGAGTACGTGCGCCGCTACGTGCCAGAGCTGCGCGACGTGCCGGACGAGTACCTGCGCGAGCCGTGGACGATGCCGGACGAGGTGCAGCGGGCGGCCGGCTGCGTGATCGGGGAGGACTATCCGGAGCCGATCGTGGACCACCGCAAGGCGCGCGAGGAGGCGTTCGCGCGGTACCGCGTCTGAGCGTTGTCCACCTTGACGGAGCACGGCTCAAGGGGTGGTCCGGACATGTCGATGACCGCGTCATGTCCATCGAGGTGACCAACGGCCTCCCCGAGGGGCTGGACCGGACGGTGACACTCGAGCTCTCGCTCGCCGAGGCCGAGGCCGTGAAGTCCTGGCTCCTCAAGCCCGCAGCCGACGGCAGCGCGGCCATCGACGACGAGAACACCAAGTCGGTAATGGTCAAGCTGGGCGCCAAGCTCGACTTCATCGAGGGTGTGGCGCGCGTTCGCGGCGAGCTCGAGGCGGCAGGCTTCCCGACCGACACGCTCACCGACGAGCAGGTGGCGGAGCTGGGCCGGCGCATCGCCGAGTCCCCGATCCGCCGCTACTCGGGCAACTCGTCCTAAGCCCTCCTGCGAGAAACGAAGCGACCTGCCCAGCCGGGCCGCCACGGCGGCCCGGACGGGCGGAGCCGCTACGGCGGCCCGGACGGGCGGAGCCGCTACGGTCGCTCTGTGGCCACCGCCGCTTCGGATGACGCTTCCGCTTCGGCTGTGCCCGCCGGGCCGGCACAGGTGGCGGTCGTCTCCTTCCTGGCTG
>Ga0299914_10000805_pt1 | contig 19663 bp, 21 predicted proteins | sample RVTome_10_FD_201361 | JGI IMG/M metagenome (GOLD analysis project Ga0299914, IMG submission 201361) | Soil microbial communities from uranium-contaminated site in the Upper Colorado River Basin, Wyoming, United States - RVT153D57 (version 2) ...
GCCGAGACCACGACGACGACGTCGTGACCCTCTCTCCGCGTCGATTCGACCCGATCGGCCACAGCCTTGATCCGGGCCGGGTCGGCCAACGAGGTGCCACCGAACTTCTGGACGACTATCGACATGATCTGCACAGTTTGGAACGTTTCTCACCGAAACACGAACACCGCATGAGGATTGGCCGGGGGCGATGCCTAGAGTCGCTCCGCCATGACAGACAGACGACGGCGTCAAAAGGAGCAGCGCGCCGCCAAGAGACAGGCCGAGAAGAAGCAACAGGCCCGCAAGGAGCTGGGGCGCCGTTTGGGGACCGCATTCATCTTCGGCGTGGTGGTGGTTGCGATCTTCACCGTCGGCACCATCTTCGGAGGGGACGAAGGCCAGCTTCCCGGCAGCTACGAGGGGTTCCGCAATCAGCCCACTGCTTGCGGGGCCGACACACCCGATCCGGAGCCCGTGCTCGCCTTTCCCGCCCCCGAGCCCCAGGCCGACGTCACCCCGGAGGCAATGGTGACGGCCACGCTGGAGACGTCCTGTGGCGACATCGTGATCGAGCTCGACCCCGCCGGATACCCCCAGACCGCCAACTCTTTCGTTTTCCTCGCTCGGGAAGGGTTCTTCGACGGACAGGTCGTCCATCGAATCGTCGAGGAGTTCAGGATCTTCTCCGGTGACCCCGAGGCCAATGGCAGTGGTGGGCCGGGATACAGGATCGCCGACGAGTTCCCCGCCGACGACTTCGTCTACACCCCGGGCATGGTGGTGATGGACAACGTGGGCAAGGGCACCACCGCGAGCCAGTTCTTCATCCTCATCGGGGACTCGGCGGCGGCACTCAACCCGCAGTTCAACCTGCTCGGCGAGATCGTCTCCGGGCAGGAGGCTCTCGACCTCATCGCCGGCGTCGACACGGTGGTCCAGCCCAGCTCCAGGGAGCGGAGTCTTCCCGTGGAGACGGTCTACATCGAGAGCATCACCATCGAAGTGACCGGTTCTTGACGGTAGGGCACGGCATCATCGTGGGCTGAGAACCACATGGCCGTCGACCTCCACACCCATTCCACCGCCTCAGACGGTTCCGACCCGCCCTCCATCCTCGTCGCCATGGCGCTCGAAATCGGTCTGACCGCTCTGGCGCTCACCGACCACGACACGTTGGAAGGGGTGCCAGAGGCGCGGGCTGCGGCGGCGGAAACGGACCTCGAGTTGATACCGGGCACCGAGCTCTCCCTGGACCATTCGGGGGCAATGCACCTCGTGGTCCTCTGGCTCGAGCCGGGTCCGGGCCCGCTGCAGGACCGGCTCTCGTCCATCCAACACGGACGGCACGTCCGCAACCAGGCGATAGTCGAGCTGCTCGATGGGTTGGGCATGCCGGTCAGCATCGAGGAGGTGGCCGAGGAGTCGGGATCGGGATCGGTAGGGCGGCCACACATCGCCGCGGTCATGATGCGAAAGGGCTACGTGCAGTCAGTGGCCGAGGCGTTCGACCTGTGGCTCGGAGCGGGCCGCCCTGCCTACGCCGATCGAGCCCGATTGACACCCGAGGAGGCGATCGGGCTGAGCCTCGACTCGGGAGCGGTCCCGGTCCTGGCCCACCCCCACACCCTGGGCATCAACCGGGCCGAGGAGATGGCCGACCTGCTCGACATGTTGCGCGGGGCCGGCCTGGTCGGCCTGGAGGCGGCCTGCTCCGGCTATCGCCGTCACGAGCGGGAGGGGTATGCCGATCTGGCGCGACGCTTTGGCCTGGTCGCCACCGGGGGGAGCGACTATCACGGCCGCTACAAGCCCGGGCTCGAGCTCGGCATCGGTTACGGCGACCTCCAGGTGCCGGAGACGGTCCTCGATCGGCTTCGCGTCTATCGACGGGCGGTGGCATGAGTCGCCCGCTGAAGATGGGGACTGCCGCCGGTGTCGTGGCCGCCAGCGTCCTCTTCTCCCGGGTCCTCGCCCTCGGTCGGGAATCCATCCTGGCAAACCTGATCGGGATCGACGAGGAAGGCGACCTCTACCGACAGGCCTTTCTCATCCCCGACCTGCTCAACTACCTGCTCGCCGGGGCCTACCTCACCATCACGCTCATCCCGATCTTGAGCCGACATCTGGAGCGGGACGACCACGAATCGGCGAGCCGGGCCTTCACCTCGGTGTTCCGGTTCGTGGGTTTGTCGATCGTCGGGCTGACCGTGTGGATGTGGGTCGCCGCCGGGCCCCTGGTCTCCCTGGTCTTCCCCGAGGTGCCCGACCCGGACCGCCTGGTGTCGCTGACCCGCCTGGTGCTCCCCGCCCAGGTGTTCCTGGTCATGGGCGCGCTGCTCATGGCGGTGCAGTACACCCACCGCCGGTTTCTCCTCCCCGCGCTGGCCCCGATCGTCTACAACCTCGGGATCATCGTCGGTGGCCTGATCGGGGCCGCGGCCGGAGAGGCGGGCCCGGAAGGGTTCCTCTGGGGGGCGGTGATCGGCTCGGCGGTTGGGAACTTCGCCCTGCAGTGGGTCGGGGCCAGGTCGACCGGCACCTGGCTCACCCCGTTGCCCCGGGGCGAGTCGTCGGTGAGGGAGTATCTGACGCTCGCCCTTCCCCTCATGTTGGGCCAGTCGGTGGCCGTGCTCGACGAGCAGTTCGTCCGATGGTTCGGCCAGGGCGAGGAGGGGGTCACCTCGGCCCTCAGTTTCGCCCGCCAGCTGGGGATGGTGCCGATCGGTGTGATCGCCCAGGCCGCCGGCGTCGCCGCCTTCCCCTTCCTCGCCCGTCTCGCCGCCGGTGACGACGAGGAAGGCCTGATCCGGGCCACGGGGCGGGCGGCCCGCAACACCGTGTTCGTGGCAGTCGCTGCCACCGCGGCACTCGTCGTCCTCGCCCGGCCCCTCGTCCGTCTCCTCCTCCAGCACGGGCAGTTCACCGCAGCCGACTCCGAGGCGGTCGCCGGGCTTCTGGTCATCTACGCCTTCGCCATCCCCGCCTGGGGGCTGCACCAGATCCTCTCCCGGCACTTCTACGCCAAACGTCTGATGTGGCGGGTGGTCCTCATCGGGACCGCAGGAACGCTCGTCGCCATCCCGGTCTGGCTCGGTCTCTACCAAGTCATGGGTGTCGAGGGCTTCGCCCTCGCCTCCACCCTGGTCATGACGGCCTATGCCTTCGCTCTTCTCATTGCGTGGGGCCTGGACGCGGGTTGGGCCCCGGTGAAGGCGCTGGTTCCCTCGATGCTGCGCGGCCTGGCCGCGGCAGTCGCAGCTGCCCTCCTGGCATTTCCCCTGGTGAGAGTTCTCGACGATGAGGGGCAGTCATTTCTCGAAGCGCTGACCGCCACCGCCCTCGGCGGGCTCACCACGGTGGCCGCTTTCCTCGGCGTGGCCTATTTGCTCCGAGCGCCCGAGTTGCGCGATTTGCTGCGACGAGGCTAATCCGGGGCTCAGACCGGGCGGAGCAGATCCCGAGGCATGTTGGGCTCTTCGGGACGCCCGGCCAGCATCCAGGGGGGGAGGAGGCGCGAGTTCGGTGGCGGGCCCTTGCGGGCGATCCGCTCCTCCTCGGCGATCCGGTCGAGGACGACGGCGATGACCGCCGCCTCGAACTTCCCGGGCCGACCTCTGATCTCGACACCTTCAATCATCGGGCAACTCCACGAGCTCGATCAAGGTACCAGCCAGGTCGGCAGGGTGGACAAAGGCGATTCGGGTACCCCGGCTCCCGGGGCGGGAGGACTCGTCGACGAGGCGGGCACCCTCCTCCTCGAGGTGCGCCAGCGCCACTTCGATGGAGGCGACCACGAACGCGACATGGTGCAGACCCTGGCCCCGGCTCTCCAGAAATCGACCAACCGGGGTGTCCGGCCCCAGCGGCTGCAGCAGCTGGATGAAGGATCCCCCGATCGGGATCATCGCCTCTTCCACGCCCTGGGCCTCGACGATCTCCCGATACAGAGGCTCCACGCGATATCGAGCCCGATAACCGTCGAGCGCAACGCCCAGGTCGTTGACCGCGATGCCGACGTGGTCCAGGTTGAGCAGCTTCACGATCGGGAGGCTATTGGCCCGGACCGGTAGCATCCAGTCGGAGGAGGTCTCTTCCTTGAGCAATCCAGTCATCACCGGGATCGCCCGAACCCCGATCGGCAAGTACGGCGGCTCGCTGGCGCCACTCCGGGCCGTCGAATTGGGGGGCGCCGCCATCGCCGCCGCCGTCGAGCGGAGCGGGCTCGACCCTACTGCGATCGACGAGGTCCTCTTCGGTCACGTCCTCCAGGCCGGGGAGGGGCAGATCACAGCCCGTCAGGCGGCGGTACGGGGCGGGCTGCCCATGAACGTACCCTCGGTGACGATCAACAAGGTTTGCCTCTCCGGCATGTCCGCCATCGGCCTCGCCGAACGCGGGATCCGGGCCGGGGACGCCAAGTTCGTCATGACCGGGGGCATGGAGAGCATGTCCAACGCCCCTCACCTGGTCCGGGAGCTGCGCTGGGGAGCGCGCATCGGCAATGCCGAGTTGGTCGATGTGATGCAGCACGACGGTCTGTTCTGTGCCTTCGACGAATGCACCATGGGGGAGTCCTCCGACCACAAGAACCAGCGGTTGGGCATCGGCCGCGCCGAGCAGGACGAGTGGGCCGCCCGGAGCCACCAGCGCGCCGAGGAGGCCACCGCCAACGGTGCACTCGCCGACGAGATCGTGCCCGTGGCGGTCCCGCAGCGGAAAGGCGACGATGTCCAGGTCGACCGCGACGACGGTATCCGGCCCGGGGCGACGGTCGAAGGGCTCGGTTCCCTGAGCCCCGCGTTCGTCACCGGTGGCACCATCACCGCCGGAAACGCCTCGCAGATCTCCGACGGCGCAGCCGCTCTACTCGTCGCCGATCGAGACGCCGCCGAGGCGTCGGGAACCCCGATCATCGCCGAAATACTCTCCTACGGGCAGATCGGGGGCGGTGACGCCACCCTCCACGAGCGGCCGGCTGAAGCCTTGTCCGTCGCCTTGAAGAAGGCAGGTCTCGATGTCTCCGACCTCGACCTGGTCGAGATCAACGAGGCTTTCGCCGCCGTCGCCCTCTGGTCGGCGCGGATGCTGGAGATTCCGGCGAGCAAGGTCAACGTCCACGGGGGCGCCGTGGCCCTGGGGCATCCCCTGGGCGCGACCGGGGCCAGGCTCGTCGTCACACTGATCAACGCCCTGCGCGCCCGCGGAGGTGGGGTTGGAGCGGCGACGCTCTGCGGCGGCGGAGGGCAGGGCGACGCCATCATCGTCAAGGTGGCCTGATGGCAGAGCCCGTGGAGAGGAATCTCGGCCTCGAGATGGTGCGCGTCACCGAGACTGCTGCCATGGGAGCGGCCCGTTGGCTGGGACGTGGCGACAAGGAAGCAGCCGACCAGGCTGCCGTCGACGGCATGCGGCTCCATCTCGCCACCCTGGACATCGACGGACTGGTCGTCATCGGTGAAGGCGAAAAAGACTCCGCCCCGATGCTTTACAACGGTGAGCGAGTCGGGACCGGTAAGGGCCTCGTGGTCGACGTTGCCGTCGACCCGGTCGACGGGACCACCCTCACCGCCTCGGGCATTCCCGGTGCGATCGCAGTCATCGCGCTGAGCGAAGGACGCGGGTCGATGTACGCGCCGGGCTCCCTGGTCTACATGGACAAGATCGCGGTGGGGTCGGAGGCTGCGGACGCCATCGATCTCGAGGCTCCGATCGAGCACAACCTGCGACAGGTGGCCAAGGCGAAGCGCAAGGACGTCAACGATCTGCGGGTCCTCATTCTGGACCGTGCCCGGAACCAGGAGTACATCGACGGAGTGCGCCAGGCGGGAGCGCGCATCTCGCTCATCGGGGACGGCGACGTGGCCGGAGCCATCGCCACGGCCCAGGACGAAACCGCGGCAGATGTCCTACTCGGCATTGGTGGATCTCCCGAAGCTGTGATCGCGGCAGGCGCTCTGCTCTGCATGGGTGGGGAGATCCAATGCAAGCTCTGGCCCCGCGACGATGTCGAGCGGCAGGAGGCGATTGACACCGGCCTCGACCTCGATCAGGTCATGACCACGAAGGATCTCGTCAGGTCAGACAATGTCTTCTTCGCAGCCACAGGAGTCACCGGTGGCGAGTACCTGCGTGCGGTGGAGTTCCGGCGCGAAGAGCACGTCGTCACCCACTCGGTGATCATGAGGTCGAAGACCGGGTCGATTCGTTACATGACCGCTACCCACAATCTCGCCCGTCTCAGCGAGATCTCGGCCCAGACCCTGGATTGAGCCGCTCAGTAGGTGCTTATCCGGAGATAATCGACGCCAGGTCGAACCCGATCCCGACACCGAGCAGGGTGATCACGACCGCGATGAACCACGTATAGGCCCAACGGGCGCCGTGATCGGCCATCCAGAAGCGACGCACCCCGGAGGCGCCCATCACGATGGCGGTCGAGGAGAGGGCGATGGCGAGCGGGGCGCCGACGGTCCCGATCAGTCCTACGAACGGGGCGAATATCGGGACCAGGAGGTAGGTGATCGTGCAGCGGATCCCTGAGATGACGATGGCGGTGGTCGTCGAGCGCCGCGCTCCGAGAATGGCTCCCTTGTCCACCTCATCCCCGACGCGGAGCAGACGTCGCATGAAACGGTCGGTGGCGGCCCGTTCCGGGTGAAGCTGGCTGGTGGCGCTAATCGCCGGCCACCTGTGCGGAGCGCAAACCCGAGGGAGCGCCGAGCACCGAGGTCAACACCGAGTCGGCTGCCCCCCGTCCCGATGTGATGCATTCGTTGAGACCGATCCCGTATAGGGCGGCGCCGGCCAGGGCCAGCCCGGGTCGTGTCCTGAGCACGGACTCGATACGGGCGACCGTGTCGACATGACCCACGGTGTACTTGTGCAGGCCGTCCTCCCAGACTTGGGCCCAGGACCGTACCGGTCGGGCATCGATCCCGACCAATGCCTTCAGTTCCTCGATGGCCACGGCCAGTACCCGGTCCTCGCCGGCCCGGGCCAGGTCCTGGTCTCTCGGTCCTCCCACGAAGACGCGGAGCAGGGTGAACGAGGAATCGGGAACCCGCCCCTCCCACTTCCTGGACAGGTACGAGACACCGATGACGCGACGACCTGCGGCGCCCGGGACCACGAACCCCGTCCCCGACAATCGGGGCAGGTCGCCGGTGCGATAGGCAAGAGTGACCGCGGCGGTGGCCACCTGCTCGATGCCACCGATGAGTTGGCCGGCCTCCGGCACCAGGTTCGAGAGCAGGCCAGATGTGACACGGCTCGGGGTGGCCAGGATCACGGCGCGTGTCTTGATCTCGTTGTCATCCTCCGCGGTCACCCGGTACCCACCTTCGCCGTCTTCGGCAACCGATGTAACCGCCACTCCGCTCCGCACCTCCCCTGGCTCCAGGCCATCGGAGAGGGCGGTGACCAGCCGGCCCATACCCGGCCTCAGACTGGCGAAATGACTGAGCCCGCTGCCGCGAGCGGCCCGGGCGGCCGTTCGCGCGGCGAGGATGAGACTTCGATGCTTCCGTTCCATCTCGAGAAACCGGGGGAAGCTCGCCCGGACGCTCATGGTGGCCGGCTCGGCGGCGTGGATGCCGGCGACCAGTGGCTCGGCGATCCGATCCAGGACCTCACGCCCGAGACGACGGGTGACGAACGACTCGAGGCTCTCATCGTCTCCGCCCGCGGTGTGGCGGGGAAGCACCAAATCGGCCAGCACCCGGGCCTTGCCTCTCAACGAGAGCAACGACGAGCCGAGCAGGGGCCCGAGTCGCGACGGAACCATGAGGAGGAATCCCCCGGGAAGGGGATGAAGCCTCCCCCGCCACCAGACGTAGGACCCTCCGGCATCAGGGCTGACCGGGATGACCTCATCAGCCAGACCCAGCTCCCCGGCAAGCTCGAGGACCACGCCCTTGCCGGCAACGAAGCTGTCCGGGCCTCCCTCGACCAGGAAACCGTCGTCGTGGTCGGTGACCACCACGCCACCGAGGCGGGTGGACTTCTCGATCAGGAGCACGGCGGCGCCCGCGGACTTCAACCGGCGGGCGGCGACCAGACCGCTGATCCCACCTCCGATCACCACCGCGTCGGCCCTCATGACGGCTCCGACCGCGCAGATGTCTCGATGACCAGCTCTGCCAGGGCTGCGATCAGCCCGGGGTGATCGTTGAGACATCGGCATCGATGGAACTCGAGACCGAGAGAGGAAGCCGCGGCCCGATGCTCGACGTCGTTGTCATAGAGGGTCTCCACGTGATCGGAGATGAAGCCGATCGGGTCGACCAGCACCGCGCTGGATCCGGCGGTGGCGAGTTGCTCCATGGCCTCCTCGACCGAGGGCCCCAGCCAGGGCTCGCGCGCCGCCGCACTGACACTCTGATAGGCCAGTTGCCAGTCATCAAGCCCGAGACGGGTTGCCACTGCGCCGGCTGTGTCGGCGAGCTGGTCAGCGTAGGGGTCGCCCTGCTCGATCATCCTCATCGGAAGACTGTGAGCGGCGAAGACGACCGGGGTGCCCGCCGGCGCCCGAACCAGGACACCGGCCAGCATGTCGGCCAGGGCATCCACATATGCCGGTGCGAGGTTCCAGTCGGGGCCGAAATGCAGCCGGAGCCGACTCCCTTCGAAGGCCGACTCGACGGCGGCCTCATAGGCGTCGGTGGACACCTCGCAGCGATATGGGGCGAGGCTGATCACGACCAGATCCTCCACCCCGTCCTCCTTGATCTCTTCCGCAGCTTCATCGATCGTGGGCCTGGCGTGAAGCATCCCGACATGGACATCGGCATCGAGCCCCCGCCTGCCCAGCTCCTCGGCCACGAGCGCTGCCTGACGCCGCGTCATGGCGGGTAGTGGCGAGCCTCCGCCGATGGCCTCGTATCGCCCGATGACGGCAGGGATGACATGGTCCGGGGGGACCCGGCCCAACACGCTCTCGACAAACCGGGGAACCTGATCCAGGCTCTCCGGGCCGCCGAACCCGGCGAGGAGCACGGTGAGCCGAGGCTCACTCACCGAGCCACCCCCTGAGATCCTCTGCGCGGAGACGATGCCCCACGTAGAAGGGCCCGAATTCGGCGAAGCGGGCACTGACCTCGTCGAAGCGCATCTCGTAGATCAGCTTCTTGACCTGAATCGGGTCGTCGGCGAAGAGAGTCACCCCCCATTCCCAGTCGTCGAGCCCTATCGAACCGGTGACGATCTGGCTCACCTTGCCTGCGTAGCGCCGACCGGTCCGGCCGTGGGCCCGCATCAGTTCGCCACGCTCCGGGGCCTCGAGGCTGTACCAGTTGTCGGCCCCCTCCCGTTTCTTGTTCATCGGGTAGAAGCAGAGGAACCGGCTGTGGTCGGGAATCTCGGGATAGAGGCGGGATTGCATGTAGGGACTGTCCTCGACGTTTTCGGCCGTGCCCTCGGGAGCTCCGTGCCGGCTGATCTCGATCACCGAGAGATAGGAGTAGGGGCGGGTGGTGTACGCGGCCAGCATCGTCTGGTCGAAGGCCCGCTCCAGGGCTTCGAGCTGGCCCATGTCGGGGCGAAGATGGAAGAGGAGGAGATCGGCCTTGTGCCCGATCACGGTGTAGCCGACGCTGCGTCCGGCCGGCGCGTCCCCCACCTGCTGGAACGACCCGAGGAGGTCGGTCGCCTCGGCCAGGGCTTTCTCCCGCTCCGTTGCATCCAGTCTGCCCCAGGCGCTCCGGTCGAGGCGGCGAAAGTCGTGGAGGGCGAACCAACCCTCCAGCGTCTCGGGAGTCGTCATCGCATCGCCCCCTTCACCCTCGAGGTTGCCTCGATCGGCTCGGCGCCGCCGACCACGGCCTGGACCATCGCCTGCACGTTCTCCAGCGGGGTGTCGGGAAGCACTCCGTGGCCGAGGTTGAACACGTGACCGGGTCGGCCCGCCGCCTCCTCCAGGACACGTATGGTGCCAGCGCGTACCGTGCCCGAGTCGGAGAGGAGCAGGGCCGGGTCCAGATTTCCCTGTATCACATGATCCTCTCCGAGCTGGCTCCAGCAGTCCCCGAGGGGGAGTCGCCAATCCACGCCGTATGCGGTGGCCCCGATCCGGGGGAGCAGGTCGAGCAGGTGGGTGGCGGCCGGAGCGAAGTAGATGGTGGGCACTTCCAGCCCGGCCAGAGCCTGACGGGCGGCCGGCAGCGCCCATCGCTCGAATTGGTGCCGGGACAAGAGCCCGGCCCAGGTGTCGAAGAGCTGCACCACCCGGGCGCCGGCATCGATCTGAGCCTGCAGGTAGGTGCGCATGGCTCGGGCCAGAACGCCGAGCGCGTCGGTCGGGTCATCGGCGTGGAACGCCCGGCGGAAACGTGGGAAGTGTTGGGATCCTCCCCCCTCCAACAGATAGGCGAACAGGGTCGCCGGCCCGCCGGCGAAACCGATCAAGGGCACGTCGAGGGGTAGTGCCGCCCCCACCCTTTCGATCGTCTCGCTCAGGAAGCCGACTCTCCCCGGCTCGAGATCACCCAGACCGGCCACATCTTCGATGCTCAGCGGTGAGAGCTTGGGACCGGGGGTGAACTCGATCGGGACGCCCATGGCGCCAAATGGGGTCATGATGTCGGCGAAGACGATGGCAGCGTCGAGAGGGAAGCGAAGCAAGGGTTGGAGTGTGATCTCGGCGGCAAGGGCCGGGGTGCGCATTGCCTCGTCGAAGCTGTGACGGGCGCGCAGCTCCCGATACTCGGGGAGATAGCGCCCGGCCTGACGCATGAACCAGATCGGGGGCCGGTCGAGCGGCTCGCGTCGAAGTGCGGCGAGGAGCCTGCTCATACCGCCTCCTCGATCGCATCGGACAGCACGCCGAGCACGACGTCGAAAGTCTCGTCGAGGTGGGCCTCCATCAGGAACCAGGCCTCGAACGGTGACGGGGGCAGCAGGACTCCTCCTCTAAGGGCGGCATGGAAGAAGCGGCCGAAGAGCTCCTGATCGAGCCCGGCCACGTCGTCCCAGCTCCGGGCCTGGTCGATGCCGATGAACAGACCCGCCATCCCCCCGACGTGGTTGACCACCCCGGGCACCCCGGCCTTGGCCAGGGCCGAGCCGAGCCCGCTCTGCAGACGCTCACCGGCACGGTCAAAGCCCTCATAGAGATCGGGATGGTTCGCCAGATAGCGGAGTGTGGCCAGCCCGGCCGCGGTGACTATGGGGTTGCCCGCCAGCGTGCCCGCCTGATAGACCGGCCCATCGGGAGCGATCATTCGCATGAGATCGGCCCGGCCTCCATAGGCGGCGGCCGGTGTCCCGCCCGCTACGACCTTCCCCAGGGCGGTGAGATCAGGGGTGACCCCGTAGCGCTCCTGGGCGCCGCCGAGGGCCACCCGGAAGCCGGTCATCACCTCATCGAAGATGAGGAGGGCTCCGTGGGTGTCGCAGAGATCGCGCAGCCCGGGGAGAAACCCGGGGTCGGGAAGGACACATCCCATGTTTCCGGACACCGGCTCCACGATGACCGCCGCCACCGTCCCGTCGCCGAGCATCTCAGACACCGATTCCAGGTCGTTATATCTGGCCACCCGGGTGTCGACCGCGGTGCCCTTTGGAACTCCCGGGCTCGACGGCGCTCCGAATGTGGCCAGCCCAGATCCTGCCTTGACCAGGAAAGCGTCGGCATGACCGTGGTAGCAGCCTTCGAACTTCACCACCACCGAACGGCCGGTGGCGGCCCGGGCCAGCCGCAGTGTCGAGGCGGTTGCCTCGGTGCCGGAGTTGACCATCCGCACCACGTCGACCGATGGGACGAGGGCACAGATGATCTCGGCCAGCTCGACTTCGGCGGTGGTGGGGACTCCGAAGGAGGTGCCGCGGGCTACAGCCTCGCGGATCGGCTCGACGATCTCGGGTCGTGCGTGCCCCAGGATCAGCGCCCCCCATGAGGCGATCAGGTCGATGAGCTCGTCGCCTTCGACGGTCCGCAAGCGGGCCCCGTCACCGGACTCGATGAAAGGTGGGGCGCCGCCCACCGACCGGAAGGCTCGCACCGGGGAATTGACCCCACCGGGCATCACGTCGAGGGCTCGGCTCTGCCACTCCCGGGTCGCCTGTTTGGGCGAGACCCGGGCGCTCATCCGGTCTCCTCGATGAGCCGGGCGGCGTCGAGTGCGAAGTAGGTGAGCACGATCCCGGCTCCGGCCCGGACGATGCCGGTGAGAGATTCGATGATCACCCGGTCACGTTCGATCCATCCCTTCGCCGCCGCCGCCTCGATCATGGCCATCTCCCCCGACACCTGATAGGCCACCACCGGGACGTCGACCGTCTCCCTGACCGCCCTGACCACGTCCAGGTAAGGGCCGGCGGGTTTCACCATCACCAGATCGGCGCCCTCGTCGACGTCGAGCAAGGCCTCACGAATCGCCTCTCGCACGTTGGCCGGGTCCATCTGATGGGAGCGACGGTCGCCGAAGGCGGGGGCGGAGCCGGCCGCGTCGCGGAATGGCCCGTAGTAGGCGGAGGCGTACTTGACCGCGTAGGAGCAGATCACTGTGTCGCTGTGCCCTTCCTCGTCGAGAGCGGACCGGATCGCCCCGACCCGCCCATCCATCATGTCGGAAGGCGCCACCACGTCGGCACCCGCGTCCGCGTAGGTCGTGGCGGCCCTGGCGAGCAGGGGGAGGGCGGAGTCGTTGTCCACCACCTCACCGCGCAAAGGCCCGCAGTGCCCGTGGCTGGTGTACTCGCAGAGGCAAACGTCCGCCCAGCGGATCAGATCCGGAGCGGCCTGCGCAACCGCCTCGATCGCCTGGGGAACCGGGCCTGATGGATCCCAGGCGCTCGACCCCATCTCGTCCTTGTGTTCCGGAACGCCGAAGAAGAGCATCCCGCCGATCCCTGCCGACTCTGCCTCTTTGGCGAGCAGGGAAACCTGGTCTATCGAAAGCTGGGCATGACCCGGCATCGATTCGATGGGACGTCTCACTCCTTCTCCCGGGACGACGAATACGGGGAGCACGAAGTGGGCGGGAGCGAGGCGGGTCTCGGCCACTGCCCGACGCATCGCAACGCTCATGCGGAGGCGCCGGGGCCGGACGACGGGAAAGCCACTCACACGGATACCTCCAGATAGGACGTCAGAGCCCGAGCCAATGAGTGATGGCTGGGCCTGGGGGCAACCACCTCCGGCATTCGATGTCGCCCCACTGCAGCCTGGGTCGTGGGTCCGATCACACCGACCACGACGTCCTCGAAGCCCCGGGCCAGGAGCCAGCCGGTGACGGCTGACGGTGAGGCGAACACGACGGCATCCACCGGGGTCGGCTCCGGTGCCACCGGGACCGCGCGGTATATCACCTGCTCCTCGAGGTCTGATACGAGAGTGCGCAGGCGTGCCACCAGGCCGGGGTCGGTGCCGGCGGCGTGAGGAAAGGCCACCCTGGCCGCGCCCAACTCATCGGCCGCGCCGTCCAACAAGTCGGCCAGACCGGACCGGCCGGTCACGACCACCCTGCCGCCCGCCGCTTCTACCGCCGCCGCCGACCTGGGCCCGACCGTGACGACACTGGTGGGTGGCATCCCACCCCCGGGCCAGAGCAGCTCTACGGTGCGGGCCGAGGTGATCAGCAACAGATCGGCATCTGATGCAGCCTCAAGAGCACGGGTGAGGATTTCCTCACCCGCCGCCACGACATCGACACAAGGGACGGCCGCCGGCTCCAAGCCGAAACCGACGTACTCGGGAGCGACGAAGTCGAACCGATCGGTGGTGATCGCGACCCGGGTCACAGACGCAACGCCTTCCTCGCCCCAGCCACGACCGTTTCCCCATCGTCGCCGAACACCACCGTCTGGCGCGCTCCCCGCTCGTCGGAGACGAATGCGTCCAAGCGCATCCTTCCCCCCTCCCAGGTGGCGAGCGCGCCCAAGGCAGACCGGCAGCCTGCGCCGGTCTGGGCGAGCAGTTCCCTCTCCGCCATGAGCAGGGACCGAAGCGGAGCATCGTCGAGCATCTCCGCCATGGCCGCCGCTTCGGATCCAGGGCGGGCCTCGACGGCGAGGGCGCCCTGACCCGGCGCCGGCACCATCTCCTCCACCGCGAGCCGCTGTGAGATCATCTCGGATCGCCCCAGACGCAGCAGTCCCGCCTCGGCGAGCACTGCTGCGTCGACCTCGCCGGCTTCGATCTTGCGAAGCCGGGTGTCCACGTTTCCCCGAAGCTCCGTGGTCCGAATCCCGGGCCGATGACGGGCGAGCTGGGCCGCCCGGCGCGGGCTGCCGGTGCCGACGACCGCCTGCTCGGGGAGATCTGCGAGGGACGAGCCCACCATCACGTCGAAAGGGGAGGCGCGCTCGGGAAAGGCGGCCAGCACCAGGTCTCCAGGCCCGTTGACCGGGAGATCCTTCAGCGAGTGCACCGCAAGGTCGGCCCGGCCGTCGATGACCGCCTCCTGCACTGCCCGCACGAAAGCCCCAAGCTCGGTCAGTACAGCGATGGACCCACGCTGATCACGGTCTCCGGCCGTGTCGATCTCGACCAGGTGAACCGACAGGTCGGGGACGACCGCCTGGAGGAGATCGGCCACGCTTCGGGTCTGCGCCATGGCCAGGGAAGAACGGCGGGTTGCGACTCGAATCTCAGGCATCATCCACCCCAAAGGCTTCGGCCACGGCTTCGATCTCTTCTGGCCCACCGGCTTTGGACCCGACAAATGAGATCGGGCGGTGCAGAACTCGACGGGCAACGGTGTGGGCCAACTGGCGAAGGACCGACTCCGGGTCGTCGGCTACGGCGAGTCGGTTGGCAAAGCGGCGCACCTCTTCGTCGACGGCCCTCTCCGCCTGGTCGACCATGGCGTTGATGATCGAGCCGACGCGGTCCGGAGCGGTGATACGCCTCCAGGCGTCATCGGCCTCAGTGATGAGAGCTCGCTCTGCCTCGGGCGAGAGCAAGCCGCCGACCGACTTGGCCAGATCGTCGACACCGAGATAGGAGACCTGATCGGTCGCAGTGAGTCGGCTGAAGGCGGGCGGCATGCCCAGGTCGACGAGCAACAAAGGCTGGCTGCGACGGGCGAGGGCTTGGACGATGATCTGCTCGGAGAACAACGTTTGCCCACCGGGAACGGTCGAAATCACCGCCGGGTAGGTCGCAAGGGCATATGGAACTCTCTCCCACGGGTGGGTCGAGCCGCCTGCGATCGCACCGGGGCGACGGGCGAAAACCGAGACTTCGGCGTCGGAAAGATGCTGTGCCGCGGCGCGGGCCATGACCCCACCGCCGAGGATCGCCACCCGCGGTGCCGATGCCACGGCTTGGGCGGCCACCGAGGCCAACGATCCCAGTGGCGCCGGGTCGAGTAACCGTCTGGTCGTCCGCCCCACGCCAACCGCCGACTCCAGAATCCTGGCGAGATCTCCTCCTCCGTCAGAGGATCGGGTGATGCCGGCCACCGCCTGGCGGAACTGGCTCAAAACCTCGGTCTCCCCGACAACAGGGGACTCGAGGCCGGCGGCAATGCGGCAGAGGTGGAGGAAGAGATCCCGATCGGTGCGGGTCACGGCCAGCCCCGACATCGAGTGATCTCCGTAGAGAGAGGTGAGCAGGTCGGACGCCACTTCCGGGCCACCGGTCCAGACGATTTCGACGCGAAGACAGGTGGAGAGCAGGAAGACTCGATGACCGTCCGCCGCCATCCGACGTCGGGCGTCGTTATACGACCCAGCCGTGAACGACAAGGGCGCGCGCCGATCCGCGGCGACCGCAGGGTGCGCGTACGACAGTCCGGTCAGGCGTGACACGCCCTCTTGGTCCTGCCAATCGTCGCCATGGTGAGACAACGTAAGCCCCAAGTCGTCCGACAGCGAGTCGACATCGATCCGACGCAGGGTCGGATCGAAGCGCCTCTCCTACCCGCTCAGACCGGAGCGACGCCAGATACGGGTCACCCAGCCAGCTGCGATCACTACCGCGGCGACACCGGCCACCCTGACCAGGACACCGGTCGCTTCCGCCCCTTCGACCAGCACCGCCAGTGTCTGCACCAGCGCCGCGGCCAGCACCGAGGTGGTCAGGGCCCTGGTTAGGACGAGAAGGGGATCGGCGGGGCGACTGCGAAAGAGGAACGAGGCGCCGGCCAGCTCGACCATCAGCACGATCATCAGAGCATGTGCCCACAGCGGCGGGAAGCTCTCGACGTCGAACCCCGACATGACCGCGGAGCGAATCACGAAAGCCACCGCGGCTCCGGCCACCGCCCCCCGGTAGCCGACAACCAGACCGAAGGCGAGGACTCCCGCCCCCACCCACCCGATCAGCGAGACCAGGCCCGAGCCCTGCGACGGAGGGACGGTCACCGCCATCAATACCGCCACCACTACCGCGGTGAAGGCGCTCAGGCGAGCCGGCGCCACGATGTCCTCATCTCGTCGAGCCGGGCCAGGGGTACGTCGGGGGGGTCGATCGAGCGCCACACGACCACCGGGATCCCCTCGCCGGCGAGTCGGTCGCGCAGACGGTCTCGCTCCATCGACCATATCCGCCGGCCCAGCAACCTTGCCTGTCCGGTTGCCGGCGGCAGCGCCGGGTCGACGTCGAGGACGACCACGGACACGTCGATTCCGGATCGTCGCAGGGTGTGCATCACCCCGGCCAGGCTCGGGTCCATGAGAGTGGTGAGGGCGATCACCATCGAAGGGCGGCGCGCTGCCCTGATCACGGCGCGCTCGGCCGCCTCCCAGATGACCTCACCCGGCGTGACGCCCATGAGCTGCTCCAGAAGCCGACGGCGGTGCAACTCCCCCATGCCGGGGTAGACCCATCGGCACAAGCCGTCGAGGGTGATCAGCCCGAGGCGATGACGTCTTCTCGAATGGGCGTGCAAGAGGGCGGCGGCCATGCGCACCGAACGATCGACCAACGTGACCAACTCCGTCCCGGTCTCGACCTGGGCGTCGACGAGGAGCAGCACATCGCCATTCCGCTCGGGGTGCCTCTCGTTGACCCAGAGCTCGCCGGACCGTGAGGACACCCGCCAGTTGACCGAACGCGGGTCGTCGCCGTGGCGGAATTGTCTCAGATCGGCGAATTCCGAACCGCTGCCTCGATGTCTGGAAACCAGGTCGCCGACGTGGAGATTGGTCTCGAGGGGAGAGAGAAGGGCTCTCAACGTCGTCTCGGCGGGCAGCGCCAGCATCGTGTGACGCTCCGAGGCCGCGAGACGTAGATCGAACATCCCGAGGGGGGAGTCGGTGTAGAGGCTGATCGGGCCGACCTCGGCCCTTCCCCAGGTCGTCGCCACCGCAGTGACCCTGATCTCGGCGACCTCCCGGATGCCCGCGAGTGACACGGTGCTCACACCAACCGCCCGAGCCCCGGTCACGTCGGTGACCTCCAATCCGGCCAGCCCTAGATCGACATAGGTGCGCCCGATCGGTTGGTCAACCGAGATACGGACGGTGAACTCGACCTCCTCCCCTTCGACGGTGGATGTGGGGATGTCGTGGGCGGTCACCTTCACCCCGGGAGCAGCGCCACCGGCCAGACCGATGACGGCCAGCACCAGCAGGGCCGCCCCGACCAAACCGGGGGTGGGGTCTCCCACCGCCAGCGCCGCTGCCAGCCCGACGATGCCCGCCGTCACGTAGGCGCGCAGGCTGGGGCTGGGAATGGCGGTCACGGCATTCGATCGGTGGGGACCGCGGGAGGCGTGGGCACCTGGTCGAGCACTTCGGCCACGACCCGCTCCTCGCTCAGCTCTTGTGCCCAGAACTCAGGGCGAAGGATCAGCCGATGGGCCAGAGCCGGCATCGCCACCGCCTGGACATCGTCGGGCAGGACGAATGCCCTGCCTTCGATGGCGGCCTTGGACCTGGCCAGCTTCATCAGCGCCAGCGAGCCGCGCGGGCTCGACCCGACCCGGACCCGGCCCGAGCTCCGGGTGGCGGCGACCAGGTCGACGATGTACTTGCCCACCGACTCGGAGACGTGGATCTTCTCGACCATGGCCTGCATGGCGAGGAGGGTGGGGCGGTCGATGACCTGATCTAGGTCGACGTCGTCGGCGCCGCGCAGGGCCCGACCCTCGAGGATCTGCCACTCCGCCTCCCGGTCGGGGTACCCGAGTCTGACCCTCGCCAGGAACCGGTCGATCTGCGCCTCGGGAAGGGGGTAGGTGCCCTCGTACTCGATCGGGTTCTGGGTGGCGATCACCAGGAACGGCGGGGCGAGCTCCCTGGTGACCCCGTCCGCGGTGACCTGGCGCTCCTGCATGGCTTCGAGCAGGGCCGACTGGGTCTTGGCCGGGGCGCGATTGATCTCGTCGGCGAGGAGGAGATTGGAGAAGACCGGCCCTGGCCTGAACTCGGGGCTTCCCGTCTCGGGGCTCATCACCAATGACCCGGTTATGTCCATCGGCATCAGGTCCGGGGTGAACTGGACCCGGCTGAACTCGAGATCGGCCGCGGCGGCGAACGACTTGGCCAGGAGCGTCTTGGCCAGACCGGGGAGGTCCTCGATCAGCACATGCCCGTCGGCGAGGAGCGCCATCAACACCAGCTCCAGCGCCTCCCGCTTTCCGAGCACTGCCTTCTCCACCTCGTCGAGAACACGGGTGGCGAGCTCGCCCACCCGCTCTGCCTCGATGGAGGGTGCAGTCACATCCCCTCCAGTCTCGCCACGATCGACTCCAATATCTCCGGCGACGGCGGCTCCCTGGTCGGAGTGGCCAGCCAGGACCATTCCTCGTCTCCCAGAGCAGCGACCGCCTTCGGCGAGGAAAAGTCGATTCCCTGCCGCTGCAGCCGGTGCGTGGCGATTCGCTCCAGACTGGGCTGCAGCCTGCGCTCGGGGCCGAGATGACCGGAGATGGCGTCGATCACGCTGAGCTCCATCGAGGCGACCGCCCGGGGGAGGCGTCTCGGCTGGCGCGGGGTCAGATCGAAAAGAGGAGGGTCGGCGGGAGCGAGGACTCCGGGGAGGCCGCGAATCTGCCAGATGACGACACCGACGAGGAGAAGCTCCCAGACAAGAAGCTCCTGGGTGTTGTCCAGTTGTGTCAGGGCCGCGCCGGTCGCGGTCGCCACCAACAACGCCTGGGCCAAGAGTCGGCTCATATGCCGATGCCCGCATGAAGACGCTCGGCCAGTCGCTCGGCGGCACCGGCATCCGACTCGGTAGGCGGCGTGATCCCGAATCGTGCCCTGGAGTGGTGCCCTACGAGCCGGCGCACGTCGTCGGTGTCCAGACCGAGCTCCAGTCCGGCCCGCCGCGCGTGCCTGGCCGTGGTCTCGGACCCGGCGCGTGGTCGCCCGACTGCGGCAAGCCGATCCTCGAAGTCCTCGTAGGTGGCGAGAATCCGGGACCTTGGGTCGTCACCCAGTGCCCGGGCCCCGTCCGCTCCGGGGTCGGCCGTTGGCACGGCGCCAACCACCCCATCCGCCCCCGGCGAGAAGTCCGGGGCGGCGGCCCTGACCGAGAGGCCGATCCTCGTCAGCGCCGCGGCCAGGATCGCGGCGAGCAGGACGCTGAACAGCCAGCCACCGGCCACACCCACCCGCTCGTCGCCGAGCACCTCGGTGGCGGAATCGGCCGCCGCGGCGCCCTCGTCGAGGAGAGCCTCGGCTGCAGGGCGCAACCACCTGGCGATCACGACGAAGAGCACAAGACCGATGACGATGCCGAGGATGCTGCGTCGTCTCCCCAGCTCGCGGGTGTCGCTCTGCCTCAGGCCCA
>Ga0299914_10000806_pt1 | contig 19659 bp, 17 predicted proteins | sample RVTome_10_FD_201361 | JGI IMG/M metagenome (GOLD analysis project Ga0299914, IMG submission 201361) | Soil microbial communities from uranium-contaminated site in the Upper Colorado River Basin, Wyoming, United States - RVT153D57 (version 2) ...
TCGCGCGTCAGCCGGGCGCCCGTGGCATATGCCGTCGTCGTGCCCGCGCGGCACGCGTACTCCCACTCTGCCTCGGTCGGAAGTCGAAGGGTGTCGTCCGCTGAGGCGGTGTTGAGCCGCCGCAGGAACTCTTCCACCTCCAATACGTTGACGTCTTCGACCGGCAGGTTTCCGTCAGCGTCCCTGAAGCGGCTGGGATTACGGTCCATGACCGTGGACCACTGGCGCTGCGTCACCTCGAAGCGCCCGAGCCAGAAGCCGCGCTCGATGGTGACCTCGTGCTGCCGCTCCTGGTCTTCGCGACCGGGCTCGCCCGGCGGGGATCCCATGGTGAACGTGCCCGAGGGTACGTGCACGAAGCGCATGCCGGTCACCGGCTCGACCCACTCTTGGCGCGGCGGTCCGTCGGCGCGCAGCGACGAGCCCGACACGATCGCCGCGGCGACGAGCGCCAGACAGCGCGAGCGACGGCGCCTCGAGGAGGGCTGCTCAGTTGCGTGGTCCGCCGGGCCTCGTCTCAGCACGTGCCTCTATCTGGCCTTCGCTTTGACTCCTCGCGCTGCTGGCGAATCCGCGCCGTATCTTCCCGCATCATCCGCCACATAGGGATCAGGAGTTCCTGGAAGTAAGAACGGGTCGCTACGACGTCAATCCAGAGCGGGATTCCCACGATGACTGCGCCGATCGCGAACAAGCCGAGGAGCTGATCGTCAGGCTCGCGTGAGCGAAGGTGATGCGTACGTCCACCTTCGCCCTTCGGGCTACGGTGGACACCCTTCGCGTGGCTCGCCACCCGAAGCTCACGCCTGGCCGTCAGCTCGCGTGAGCGAAGGGTGGGCCCACCAGGATTCGAACCTGGGACGAACCGGTTATGAGCCGGCCGCTCTGACCGCTGAGCTATGGGCCCGCAGGAGAACTGACGCTCACGGGATGCGGGATCCGGGGCGCGGATGCGCGGGACGCGGGATCCGGGACGCAGGCCCCGGAATCCCGCATCCCGTATCCCGATCTGATCCAGCTACGTCCTTCCCTCCAGGAACGCGCGCAGCTTGCGGCTGCGGGACGGGTGGCGCAGCTTCCGCAGCGCCTTCGCCTCGATCTGGCGGATGCGCTCGCGGGTGACGGCGAAGTTCTGACCGACTTCCTCGAGCGTGTGCTCGGAGCCGTCGCCCACGCCGAAGCGCATCTTGATCACCTTCTCCTCGCGCGGCGTCAGCGTCTTCAGCACCGACTCGGTCTGCTCCCTGAGGTTCAGGTTGATGACGGCTTCCGAGGGCGAGATCACGTTCCGGTCCTCGATGAAGTCGCCGAGATGTGAATCCTCCTCCTCGCCGATGGGGGTCTCGAGCGAGATCGGCTCCTGCGCGATCTTGAGGACCTTGCGGACCTTCGAGACGGGAATGTCCATCCGGTGCGCGATCTCCTCGGAGGTGGGCTCGCGTCCGAGCTCCTGTACCAGGGCGCGCGAGGTGCGAATGAGCTTGTTGATCGTCTCGATCATGTGCACCGGGATGCGGATCGTGCGCGCCTGGTCGGCAATTGCGCGCGTGATGGCCTGGCGGATCCACCATGTCGCGTACGTCGAGAACTTGTACCCGCGCCGGTACTCGAACTTGTCCACGGCCTTCATCAGGCCGATGTTCCCCTCCTGGATCAGATCGAGGAACTGCAGGCCGCGGTTCGTGTACTTCTTCGCGATCGAGACGACGAGCCGCAGGTTGGCCTCGACGAGCTCCTTCTTCGCCTGCTCCGCCTGGTACTCGCCGCGCACGATGGTTTCGAGCGTGCGCCGGAGCTGCTCGGGCGTCTCCTGCAGCTCGTCGGACATCGCCTTCAGCTGGCCCCGCAGCTCCTTCTGCCGCCGGAGGAAGTTCTTCTTGTCCTCTTCCTTCACGCGCTGCCGCTTGTTCTTCGGATTCAGCTGGCGCGTGATGTGATCGATCTCGCGCTGCACGCGCTGCACCGCCTCGACCTGGTCCTTGATCTCCTCGATCATCCGGCGCTTCACGAGCTCGGTGAACTCGATCGTACGGATCCGGCGCGAGAGCTCCACGCGCGCGCGCAGCATCTTCCAGCGGTACCGGCGGTGCTTGCGCTTGTCCTTCTTCGGGATCGGGGCGAGCTTCTCCTCCGCCTTCTGGACGAGCGCCCGGGCCCTCTTCACGGCCTCGATCTGCCTGAGGACCTCCTTCTTGCGGTCGTCGATCTTGTCCTCCGTCAGCTCGTCCTCGGAGAACGTCACCAGCTCCCGGATCGTGCGCGCGTCGTTCTTCAGATCGTCGCCGAGCTGAATCACCTTGCGCGTGACCATGGGCGTGCGGGAGATCGACTTGATGACCGACAGCTTGCCGCGCTCGATGCGGCGCGCAATCTCGACCTCGCCCTCCCGCGTGAGCAGGGGCACGGTGCCCATCTCGCGCAGGTACATGCGGACGGGATCGTTGGTCTTGTCCAGCGCGCCCGGCGTGAGGTCGAGCTCCAGCTCCTCGGCGCCTTCGGCGGTCCGGTCGAACGGCTTGTCGTCGCGGAACTTCTGATCCGAGTCGAGGACCTCGATGCCGGCGCTGCCGAACGTGTTGAAGAGGTCGTCGAGCTCCTCGGACGAGGTGATTTCGGACGGCAGGAGCTCGTTCACCTCGTCGTAGAGCAGGTACCCCTTCTCCTTGCCGATGTTGATGAGCTGTCGGACCTCGTCGTATCTGTCCTCAATCGACAAGGCGTCCCTCCTTCGCAGCGTATCCGTCATGCTCTCCCTCGGTTCATCCCGCGATCCCGGCGGACGGCACTGAGCCGAGCGCCTCGATGCGACGCTTCAAGTCAATCTTCTGCAGCCCGAGCTCCTCGATTCGCGCCATCGCCCCCGGCTCGGCCATCTCCTGCAGACGGTCGATCTCCCGCTGCAGCTCCGCGCGCTCGCGATCGAACCGGATCAGGCGAATCGCGCGCACGCAGTCGCCGACGGCGGCCGGGCAGGCGCTCTCGGCGGCCACGGCGGTGACCAGCCGGGCTTCCTGATCGCTTAGACGCTCCAGCAGCACCCCCTGGATCGATGGACCTGGACGGTCGTGCAGGGAGCGCGCCACCTCCAGGATGTGGCGCGTGGCCAGCGGCACCAGATCCTGCTCGTCCAGCTCATCAAGGGCGGCCAGCGCGGCGTCCGGCTGATGGATGAGCGCCCAGAGCATGCCGCGCTCCGCCGGCCGGACGCGGTCCGGCGGCACCTCCCGCGTCGTGACGGTCGTCCGCCGCGCGACCGCCGCCTTACGGATCTCGCTGCGGACGACCTCTTCGGTGATCCGCGCCTTGTGCGCGAGCCGGTCCGCGAACTGATCGCGCTGCGCGGCGTCGGGAATGCGCGCCGCGACCGCGAGCATCTCGTGCAGGAACGCCAGGCGTCCGTCGGCGGAGCCGAGATCGTGGCCGCGCGCGGCGCGGTCCTGCAGGAACTCCAGATACGGCTGCGACCGGCGCAGCAGCGCCTGGTACTCCTCCCGCCCGCGCTCGCGGATGAACGCGTCCGGATCGGCGCCCGCGGGGAGCAGCGCCACGTTCACGCTGAAGCCCTCGGCCACCAGCATCTCGCAGGAACGGACGGCTGCTCCCTGCCCGGCGGCATCGGGATCGAAGCTGAGCACCACCTTCGACGTGAAGCGCCGGAGCAGCTGCGCCTGCTGGGTGGTCAGCGCGGTACCGCACGAGGCGACGACGGCGGTGACGCCCGCCTGGAGCAGCTGCGCGACGTCGAAGTAGCCTTCCACCAGGACGGCATAGCCGGCCTGCCGGATTGCCTGCTTCGTCAGGTGCAGCCCGTACAGCGTCCGGCTCTTCACGTAGATCGGCGTCTCGGGCGAGTTGAGGTACTTCGGCTGCTGGCCGGCCTCCATCGCGCGCCCGCCGAACGCCACGATCGATCCCGCGTCGCGGCAGATCGGGACCATCAGGCGCCCCCGGAAGCGATCGATCACATCGCCGTTGTCGCGCCGGAGGACGAGGCCGCTCTGGAGCAGGATCGGCTCGGCGAAGCCGAGCGCGAGCAGGTGCCGCTTCAGGGCGTCGCGGGAGGCGGGCGCATGGCCGAGGCCCAGCCGCTCCGCAATCTCCGCGCCGACGCCGCGATCGGCGAGCTGCTGGCGCGCACGAACGCCGCCGGGTCCCGCGAGCTGCTCGACGAACCACGCCGCCGCCGATTCGTGCACCTTGAGCAGCGCTTCACGCAGCGCGGCGTCCGTCCGTTCGCCGCCGCCCTCCGCCGGCTCGGGCAGCGGCATCCCCACGCGCTGCGCGAGCAGGCGGACGGCGTCCTGGAACCCCACGCGCTCGTGCAGCTCGACGAACTTGAAGACATCGCCGCCCGTATTGCAGCCGAAGCAGTGAAAGAAGCCCTTCTCCCGGTTGACGTGGAAGGAGGGGGTCTTCTCGGCGTGGAACGGGCAGAGCCCCTTGTACGTGGCGCCGGCCTTGCGCAGCGGCACGTAGTCCTGCACCACCTGCACGATGTCCGCCTGCAGGCGGATGTCGTCGATGAAGGACTGGGGATACAGGGGCATCTTACGCTTCCGGTGGTAAGGAAAAAGGAAGAAGGAACAAGGAAGAACGCTGCCCAAGAGGGCATTCTTCCTTCTTCGTTTTTCCTTCTTCCTTGACGAGGATCACCGCCCAGCTACTCCTTCAGCTCCACCACCGTCGCGCCGCCGCCGCCCTGCTCCGGAGGCGCGAGATGGAACGACGCGACGAGCGGGTGCTCCTTCAGGAAGCCCGCAATCGCGCGCCGCAGCTGGCCCGTGCCGTGGCCGTGGACGATGCGGATGGTCCGCTGGTCGGTGATCAGCGTCTCGTCGAGGAACCGGCCGGTGCGATCGAGCGCATCGTCCACCGTGCAGCCGATGACGTTGACCTCGCTGGTCGATCCCTCGCGCGGGCCGATGTCGACGTTCACCCGGACGGTGGCGACCGGCTCACCACGCGCGCCGGCTGCCGGAGCCGTCACGCGCAGGTCCGCGACCCTGGCGCGCATCCGCTTCCCGCGGACGTCCACTTCGGCCTGGCGGCCGTTGATCGACAGCACGGTGCCTTCGAGCCCCAGACCGCCGACCGCGACGCGGTCGCCCGCGGCGGCGGGCCGCGCGGGCGCGCCGGCCGCCTCCGGCGCGTCGAGACCCTCGCGCAGACGCCCGGCGGCCTCGTCGAGGGCCGCGCGGGCCTGCAGCCGGGCGGCACCCGTCTGGCCGGTGTTCAGCCTGGCGCCGGTGCCCTCGTGCGTGATGCGCTCCGCCAGCACGGACGATCGCTTCTTCAGGTCCTCCACCACCGCGTCGATCTCGCGGCGGGCCTGGCGCACGCGCTCCTCGATGCGATCGGTGACGCGGCGCTTGAACTGGGCCTCGCGTTCGGCGAGCGCGGCCTCCCTGGTCCGCAGATCAACCTGGAGCGCCGCGGCCGCCTGCCGTTCGCGATCGACGGCCGCCCGCTCGCGCTCGAGACGCCGGACGTCCTCGTCCACCCGCGCGAGATGGTGCTGCAGCTGCGCCTCGCGATCGCTGACGTGCCGGCGCGCCTCCGCGAGGATGCTGTCGCTCAGCCCCAGCCGTGCGGCCATCTCCAGCGCGAGGCTGCGGCCGGGCGTCCCGTACTGCAGCTGGTAGGTGGGGCGGAACCCGTCCGCCTCGAAGCCGAACGCCGCGCAGGTGACCCCCGGCGTGGTGGAGGCGAACGATCGCAGCGCATCGTAGTGCGTCGTGCCGATCACCAGGGCGCCTCGCGCGCGAAAGTGCTGCACCATGCCGATGCCGAGCGCGCCGCCCTCGACGGGATCGGTCCCCGCGCCCAGCTCGTCCAGCAGCACGAGCGCCGGCGCCCGCATCTCCCGATCGATCCCGGCAATGTTCCGGACGTGCCACGAGAACGTGCTGAGGCTGGCCGCGATCGACTGCTCGTCGCCGATGTCCGCGAACACGCCGGTGAAGACCGGCAGCGACGACCCGGGATCCGCCGGGATGTGCAGGCCGGCCTGCGCCATGAGCGCCAGCAGCCCCGCGGTCTTGAGGGCAACCGTCTTCCCTCCGGTGTTGGGCCCGGTGATGAGCAGCGCCGTGTCGGGAGGCGTGAGGTGAAGGTGGACCGGCACCGGCGCCTCGGGCAGTGCCGCGACGTCGTCGGAATACCGGCGGACGACCTCCCGAATCAGCAGCGGATGCCGGGCGCCGCGCAGCTGGAGGCCGCCGCTCGCCGAGAAGACGGGGCGGACGGCGTCCATCACCCCTGCCAGCCGCGCCTTGGCCTGCAGCACGTCCAGGTCCGTCGCCGCCTCGGTGCTCGCGTCGACATCGGCGGACCGCGCGCGGAAGCCGTCGGTCAGCGCGAGCAGGATGCGCAGCACCTCCTCCCGCTCCTCGTTCTCGAGGGCGACGATCTCGTTGTTCGTCTCGACCGTCGTCAGCGGCTCGACGTAAAGGGTGGCGCCGCTCGCCGACGTGCCGTGGACGATGCCGGGAATCCCTGAACGGTGCTCGGCCCGGACCAGCACCACGAAGCGGCCGTTCCGCTCGCTGACGATCTGGTCCTGCAGGTACTTCGCCGTGTCCCGGCCGCGCAGCAGGCCGTCGAGGCTCTCGCGCAGGCGCGCCCGCTTCCGCCGGAGTGCATCGCGAATCCCGGCCAGCGCCGGGCTCGCGTGGTCGAGCACCTCGCCGCTCTCGCCGATCGAACCGCGGACGCGCTCGATCTCCCGGGCGAAGGACGCGGCGCGCGCCCCGATGGCGTTCAGCCGCGGGAAGCCGCTGCCGGCCCGGCGAATGGCCGATGCCGTCTGCTCCACCGAGTCGAGAAAGGACGCCAGCACCAGCAGCGACAACGGCTCCAGCGCGCGTCCTTCGATCCGCAGCAAAGACAGGATGTCGTCGAGCGTCTCGGCCGCGCGCAGCGGGAACAGCGGCTGCCGATCCAGGTACCGGACGGTCTCGGCCGTCTCCTCCTGCGCCCGCTCCACCTGCGAGGGGTCCGCCTCCGGAAGCAGTCCCGCGAGCCGCGCCGCCCCGGTAGGCGTCAACGCGTAGCTCCGCACGGCTGCGACAACCTGATCGAATTCCAGGGCCCGGAGGGCACCTCGGTGCATACCGTTCGTGTGTCAGCCGTACTGAGGAAGGGTGCGGAAGGGCTCCGCCGGCCGCCGCCGCCGGCCGGCTAAGCAACCCGCAACTCTACCAACCGGACGCGGCAGCGGTCAATCCCCAAATATGGGTGCCGTGAGCACGGCTGTCAAGTGGATGGCAAGTGATTGATGAGGCTGGCGATACACCCCGCGCCGAAGCCGTTGTCGATGTTCACGACGCTGACCCCGTTGGAGCAGCTGTTCAGCATCCCGAGCAGGGCCGCGATCCCGCCGAAGCTGGCCCCGTAGCCGATGCTGGTCGGGACCCCGATGACCGGCACGCCGACCAGGCCCGCCACCACGCTGGGGAGGGCCCCTTCCATCCCCGCGACGACGATGATGATTCGTGCCCGGGTCAGCCGATCCTGTTCGCGAAGCAGACGGTGGAGCCCGGCGACGCCGACGTCGTAGAGGCGGTCGACGGGGTTCCCCATCACATCGGCGGTCACGGCCGCCTCCTCGGCGACCGGCAGGTCGGAGGTGCCGGCCGCCACGACCATCACGATGCCCCGGCCAGGCGGTATGTCACCTTGTTTCAAGGTGATAGCGGCGGCTGCCTCGTGGTAGGCCGCGCCGGGGACGGCCGACGACACCGCCGCCCAGACATCCGGTGTGGCACGGGTGACCAGCAGCGTCTGCCCCCTGGCGACGATGCGCTCGGCAATCGCGGCAATCTGGGCCGGAGTTTTGCCTAAGCCGAGGATGACCTCGGGAAACCCCTGCCGGAGGGCGCGATGGTGGTCCACCCGGGCGAAGCCGAGGTCCTCGAAGGGCAGCGTGCGGAGCCGGCCCTGCAGCAGGTCGTGGGCGGCATCCGGGTCCAGATCACCGGACTGGACGCGCGCGAGGAGGGCGCGGAGCTCGATGCTGTTCATCTGAGTGACGTCCTGGCGCCGCGCGTTGACGGGGCGAGACCCGACAGTATAATCACCTGTTTTCAGGTGCCGAACCGTGTGACGGCCGTATGACACCAGCTGAAGCATTCATCCTGGCGGCGTATTTCTTCGTGCTCATCATCCTGGCCGGCTACGGCTGGCACCGCTACTACCTTGTCTACATCTACATGAAGCACAAGGACAAGGTGCCGGTGCCGCTGACGTCGTTCGACACGCTGCCGTTCGTCACCATCCAGCTTCCCCTGTACAACGAGATGTACGTCGTGGATCGCCTGATCGAGGCGGTCTGCCGGATCCGGTACCCGCGGGATCGGTTCGAGGTGCAGGTCCTCGACGATTCCATCGACGAGACGCGGGGCATTGCCGAGCTCGCCGTCCGGCGGTTTGCCGCCCAGGGCATCGACGTCAAATACCTGCACCGGACCGACCGCACCGGGTACAAGGCCGGGGCGCTGGATGAGGGGATGCGGGTCGCGCGCGGCGAATTCATCACGATCTTCGACGCCGACTTCATCCCGCCGGAGGATTTTCTCGAACGCACGATCCACCACTTCACGGATCCGAAGGTCGGCATGGTGCAGGCGCGCTGGGGGCACATCAACCAGGAGTACTCGCTCCTCACGCGCATCCAGTCGATCCTGCTCGACGGCCATTTCATTCTCGAGCACGGGGCCCGGAACCGCGCCGGGCTGTTCTTCAATTTCAACGGCACGGCCGGCGTCTGGCGCCGGGCCGCCATCAAGAGCGCGGGCGGCTGGCAGCATGACACGCTCACCGAGGACCTGGACCTGAGCTACCGGGCGCAGCTCGCCGGCTGGCAGTTCCGCTTCCTGCCGGACGTCATCGCGCCCGCGGAAGTCCCTGTCGAGATGAACGCCTTCAAGTCGCAGCAGCACCGCTGGGCGAAGGGATCGATCCAGACGTGCCGGAAGCTGCTGCCGCAGATCCTGCAGTCGGCGCAGCCGCTGCGCGTCAAGGCCGAGGCGTTCTTCCATCTGACGGCGAACTTCAACTACGTGCTGATGGTGCTGCTCTCGATCCTGATGTTCCCCTCCATGGTGATTCGCTACAACATGGGGTGGTACGAGATGCTGCTCATCGACGTGCCGCTGTTCTTCGCAGCGACGTGCTCGGTGGCGAACTTCTACATGGTCTGCCAGCGGGAGCTGTACAAGGAGAAGTGGGTCACGCGGCTCAAGTACGTGCCGTTTCTGATGTCGATCGGCATCGGCCTGGCGATCAACAACGCGCGCGCGGTCTTCGAGGCCATGGCCGGCCGTCAGACGGAGTTCGCCCGCACGCCCAAGTACCGCATCGAGCAGCAGTCCGACGAGTGGGTGACGAAGCGCTACCGGCAGGCCACCCTCGTGCAGCCCACGATCGAGGTGGTCCTCGGCCTGTACTTCACCTTCACGGTGTTCTACGCGCTGTCGAACCACATCTACGGCACCCTGCCGTTCCTGATCCTCTTCCAGGTCGGCTACCTCTACACGGGCCTCCTCTCCATCGTCCAGCAGTTCGCCGACGATGGCGTGGCGCTGAAGACACAGGTGGCGGGGGGCGACTAGCCCGTTCGGCCGCCTCCCGGCCATTCCCATTCGCCGGCTGGCTTCCGGCCGTGGCGTCCGCGGCGCCGGCGCCGGCTTCGGCGCGACGCGCCGCACCGGATATCATGGTCGGGATGAGCACCACGCCCGAGGCGCCCCGAGCCGGCCTGGAAGACGTCGTCGCGACCTCCTCGGCCATCTGCTACATCGATGGCCAGCGCGGGACGCTGGCGTACCGCGGCTTCGACATTCACGATCTCGCGACGCACGCGACCTTCGAGGAGGTGTGTTACCTGCTCTGGCACGGGCGCCTGCCCTCGCGGGCGGAGCTCGGGGAGCTGCAGTCGCAGTTCGCCGCCGCGCGGCCGCTGCCGGAGGGCGTGCTCCGGCTGATGCGCTCCCTCCCCCAGGGCCACGCGATGGACGCGCTCCGCACGCTGGCCTCGGCCCTCGCACACTACGACGCCGATGCCGGCGAGTCGTCGCCGGCGGCGAACTATCGCAAGGCGGTCCGGCTCACCGCGCAGCTGGGCAGCCTGGTCGCGACGATGGGACGGCTCGAGGCCGGCGGCGGGCCGATCGGCCCCGACCCGGCGATGGGCTTCGCGGCGAGCTTCCTGTACATGCTGACGGCGCGTCGCCCCGACGCGCTCGCGGTGCGCGCCCTCGACGTGGCGCTGGTGCTGCACGCCGATCACGAGCTGAACGCGTCCACGTTCGCGGCGCGCGTGGCGGCCGCGACGCTGACCGACCTGCACTCGTCGGTGGTCGCCGGCATCGCGACGCTGAAGGGGCCGCTGCACGGCGGCGCGAACGCCGACGTGATGAACATGCTGCTGGAGTTCGGCGAGTCGGCGACGCCCGAGCGAATCGAGAGCACCATCAAGGCCCGGCTCACGCGCAAGGAGAAGATCCCCGGCTTTGGCCACCGGGTGTACCGGACGATGGATCCGCGGGCGGTGCACCTGCGGCAGATGTCGCGGGAGCTCGGCCGCCGCGCCGGACAGCCGCACTGGTACGACATGTCCGAGCGTATCGAAGCCGTGATCAAGGCGGAGAAGAAGCTGAACCCCAATGTCGACTTCTACTCGGCGTCGACGTACTACGCGCTGGGGATCCCGATTGCGCTCTTCACGCCGATCTTCGCCGTGAGCCGCTGCGCCGGCTGGACGGCGCACGTCCTGGAGCAATACGCGAACAACCGCCTCATCCGCCCGCGCGCGGACTACACGGGGCCGTCCGTCCCGCAGCCCTGGGTGCCGCTGGAGCAGCGGTGACTTTGTACGGGCGACGCATGCGTCGCCCGTACCGAGGCATGCGTCGCCCGTACCAAACCCTGTCATAATCCGGATCACCTTGGATCAGCAGTTCATCCGCAACTTCTCGGTGATCGCGCACATCGATCACGGCAAGTCGACGCTCGCCGATCGGTTCCTCGAGTTCACCGGCGCCCTCCAGGCGCGCGAGATGGAGGCGCAGGTCCTCGACAGCATGGATCTCGAGCGCGAGCGGGGGATCACCATCAAGGCGCATCCCGTCCGGCTGATCTATCGCGCGCGCAGCGGGCAGGAGTACATCCTCAACCTCATCGACACGCCCGGGCACGTCGACTTCTCGTACGAGGTGACGCGCTCGCTCGCCGCCTGTGAAGGGGCGCTGCTGCTCGTCGACGCCTCCCAGGGCGTCGAGGCACAGACGCTCGCCAATGCCTACCTCGCGGTGGACAACAACCTGGAGATCATTCCGGTCATCAACAAGATCGACCTGCCCAGCGCTCAGCCCGACGAGGCGAAGCGGCAGCTCCAGGACATCGTCGGGCTGCCGGCCGACCACGCGATCCTGGCGAGCGCCAAGGAAGGAATCGGGACGGTCGACATCCTCGAGGCGATCGTCGAGCGCCTGCCGGCGCCCGCCGGAGACCCCGAGGCGCCGCTCAAGGCCCTCATCTTCGATTCCTGGTACGACGCCTACCGCGGCGTGATCATCGTGGTGCGCGTCCTCGACGGCGTGCTGCGGCCGGGCACGAAGATCCGGCTCATGGCGTCGGCGCAGGATTACATCGCCGAGCAGATCGGCGTGTTCCTGCCCAAGCCGCTGGTCGTGCAGGAGCTCGGCGCCGGCGAGGTCGGCTTCATGGTCGCGGGGATCAAGACGGTGACCGATGCCCGGATCGGCGATACCGTGACGGAGACGGCCCGGCCCACGGAGAGCCCGTTCCCCGGCTTCAAGGAGCTGAAGCCGATGGTGTTCGCGGGCCTGTACCCCGTCGAGGGTCACCGTTATACCGAGCTGCGGGAGGCCCTGGAGAAGCTCCGGCTGAACGACGCCTCGCTGTTCTACGAGCCGGAGACGTCCGACGCCCTCGGCTTCGGATTCCGCTGCGGGTTCCTGGGGCTGCTCCACATGGACATCGTCCAGGAACGCCTCGAGCGCGAGTTCGACATGGACCTGGTGACGACCGCGCCAGGCGTCCTGTACCGCATCACGACGACCGACGGGGAGGTGCGGGAGATCGACAGCCCCGCCAAGCTGCCGGATCCGGGAAGCATCCAGATGCTCGAGGAGCCGGTCATCACGGCGACGATCCTGACGCCGGCGGACCACGTCGGCGCCATCTTGCAGCTGTGCCAGGACAAGCGCGGCGTTCAGAAGGGGCTCGAGTACGTGTCGACGGACCGGGTGCTGGTCACCTACGAGCTGCCGTTCAACGAGGTCGTCCTCGACTTCTACGACCGCCTCAAGACCCTGTCGCGCGGGTATGCCTCCCTCGATTACCATGTGACGGGCTACTGGGCGTCTCCGCTGGTCAAGCTGGACATCCTCGTGAACGGCGATCCGGTCGACGCCCTCTCGACCATCGTGCATCGCGACATGGCCTACGAGCGCGGGAAGGCGCTGGTGGCGCGCATGCGGGAGCTCATCCCGCGGCAGATGTTCGAGGTGGCGATTCAGGCGGCCATCGGCACGCGCATCATCGCGCGCGAGACGGTGAGGGCACTCAGGAAGAACGTGCTCGCGAAGTGCTACGGCGGCGACATCACGCGCAAGCGCAAGCTGCTCGAGAAGCAGAAGGAAGGCAAGAAGCGCATGAAGCGGGTGGGACAGGTCGATATCCCGCAGGAGGCGTTCCTGGCCGTCCTGAAGGTGGGACAGGATTAGGCGCGGGAGGGGCGACCGTCCGCCTCCGCGCCGATACTCGCGGGCGGCGCTCCGGCGAGACCTCGACGGAGCTCGTATGCGAGGGAGCACGAGCGGCGTCGGGGCCGGCCGCCCCTGCGCTCGTGCGACATCAGCGACATGGCTGAGTTCAAGAAATCCACCGGGCGCGAGTACTTCGAGTCGATCGTCATCGCGGTCATCCTCGCGCTCTTCATCCGTACGTTCGTCGTGCAGGCGTTCAAGATCCCGACCGGGTCGATGGAGAACAACCTGCTCGTCGGCGATCACCTGCTCGTCAACAAGTTCATCTTCGCGCCCACGACGACGTCCATCGAGGAGCGGCTGCTGCCGATCGAGCCGATCCGACGCGGCGACGTGGTCGTCTTCAAGTACCCGGAGGATCCGGCGCGCGACTTCATCAAGCGCGTGATCGGGCTGCCCGGCGAGACGCTGGAGATCCGGCAGAAGCGCGTGTATATCGACGGCGAGCCGCTCGAGGAGCCGTACGTGCACTTCCTGCAGCCGCCCTCGCGCGCCTCGACGGGGTACGACGTGCGCGAGCGCTACGGCCCCGTCGTCGTCCCGGCGAACCACTATTTCGTGATGGGCGACAATCGCGACAACTCGCAGGACAGCCGCTGGTGGGGCTTCCTGCCGCGCCACTACGTCAAGGGCCGGGCGCTGATGGTGTACTGGTCGTACGACGCGGAGGACCTGTACTCCTCGGGCGAGGGGCTGATCGCGAAGATCCGCGACGCCGGCTCGCTCGTCGTGCAGTTCTTCACGCGCACGCGCTGGAGCCGGCTGTTCCACCAGATCCGCTGACCGACGCCGATGTGGACGCTGATCAAGCTGCTGGTCGCCGCGCTCATCCTGCACGGCCTCTTCAGGCTGGGGATGGCGTACTGGGAGCGGTACGAGTTCGAGGACGCCGTGCAGCGCACCGTCCAGTTCGCGGAGCGGGCGCCGGAGGAGGAGATCCGGCGGTCGGTGCTGGAGCTCGCCGCCGAGCGCGAGATTCCGGTCTCGCTCGACTCGATCTCCGTCATCCGGAAGCAGCGCCAGATCACCGTCGAAGCGGGGTACGAGCGCGACGTCGAGCTGCTGCCGCGCTACTTCAGGGCCTTCGAGTTCGACATCCGGGTCTCGGTCCTGGCGCTGAACTGAAGCGGCATTTCACACCGCGAGAGGATTCTCCCACTTCAATCCCGGAAACCTCGCGAAGTCGGCGTCGGTCGACTGCAGGGTGAGGCCATGCTCCATGGCCAGTGCCGCGAGATGGGCGTCGGGAACCAGTCGGCTCGTCATCCACGACGATCCAAGAAACCCGCGCAGGATGGCCCCGTGGCCGTTGCCGGGCACCGGAATCCACGCCGGTTCGCAGGCCAGCCATTCCTCGACCTGCCGCCAGGCATCCGCCAGCTTCACCGGGTGACGGACCACCACAGGATTGGTCGCGAGGCGCACGAACGCCAGGAGCGAGGGCCAAGGGAGTCCGACCGGGATCGCCCCGTTCAACCGATCGTCCAGCCACGGGCGGGCGCGCTCGTGCTCGGGCGCCGCCCGGTTCGCCGCATACAACAGCACGTTCGCGTCGAGGAGAATCACTTGCGGGACTCGCCCTCGGCGCGGGACAGCACGTCCTCGACGTTGTCGAGGCTGCCGACGAGCGACGGCCCGAGATCGAAGCCGCGCGTGCGGTACGGCTTTCGTTCGGGCGCCCGCTTTTCGAGCGCCTTCAGTCCGGCACGGAGCGCCTCGTTGACGACCGTCCGGAACGGGCGGTCACGCGCCGCGGCCTTGAGCTTGACCGCCACGTCATCGTCGAGCGTCAAGGTCGTTCGCATGCTGTGATGCTACATGTATGATGCTCTGATGTCAATGAGCTGATGCGTGAACAGGCAGGGCTGCGTACGTCACGCCAGCGCCTCGCGCGCCTGCGCGAGCGCGCGATCGAGATCGGCGTCGAGCTTCCGCATCTCGGTGGCGGCGCGCGCCGCGTAGTCGCCGTCCCGGATCTGTCCGAGATTCGCCTTCACGTTCAGCGCCGCGCCCGCCGAGGCCGCCTGGAGCAGTTCCAGCCCGACGCCCAGGTCGCTGGCTGCCATCGGATTTCCGTTCCGTGCCACCACGACCGCCCGCCGCGCCGCCGTTTCGCACAGACGCATCACCTCCAGCGGCACGTCGGACGAGCGGCGCAGGCCGGTCTGCACCGCCCCCTGCCGCTGCCGGGTCTCCTCTTCGCTGCCCTTCGGCAGCTTGTACGCCTTGACGACGCTGTTGTAGGCCTCGGTGTCCTCATCGACCAGCGCCGCGAGGCGATCGCGGGCCGGATGGACTTCGCGCGCCACCGCGTCGAGCGCCTCGCGTTCGCCGGGGGCGCCTGTCTTCGTCTTCGGCAGCGAGGCGACCATCAGCACCAGCGATGCGCCCAGCGCGCCGGCGAGCGCGGCGGTGGCGCCGCCGCCGGGAGCGGCCGTGGGGGCGGAGACGGAATCCAGGAGCTGTCGGGCCGGGAGATCGATCAGGAGCGACATGGAAGGCCTCGTGTCGAGCGGACGCCGGAGCACACGGCCCCGCGTGACATCAGGCCGGGGCGCAAGGCCCCGGCGGTACCTTTGTGGATCGCCGGGGCACAAGGCCGCGGCGCTACATCAGCGGACCGGGACGGAGCCCGCCATCGTAGACGATACGGCCGCCCTTCAGCACCCGTCGGACGTATCCGGCGTCCGGCGCGAGCAGATTCACGAGCGGGCCGTCGACGATGACGGCATCCATCTGCTTGCCGGGCTCGAGGCTGCCGGTCCGCTCGTGCACGTCCAGCGCGTACGCGGCGTTGATGGTGCCCGCCACGAGCGCCTCCTCGAGCGTGAGACCCATGCCGAAGCATGCAAGCGACATGACGAACGGCATCGACGGCGTCAGGCCGCCGCCGGGGTTCAGATCGGTCCCGAGCGCCACCGGGACGCCTGAGTCGATCAGCATGCGCGCGGGCGCGTAGCGGCCCAGCTTCAGGAAGAGCGACGCCGCCGGCAGCAGCGTGGCCACCGTGCCCGAGGCCGCCAGCGCGCGCGCGCCCCGTTCGGTCGCGTGCACGAGATGGTCGGCCGACCGCGCGCCGACCTCCGCCGCCAGTTCCGCCCCGCCGCTCGCAGCCAGCTCGTCGGCGTGCACGCGGACCTGGAGGCCCGAGCGACGTGCGGCGGCGAGAACCGCGCGGCTCTGCTCGACGGTGAAGACGCCGGTCTCGCAGAACACGTCGCAGGACGTCGCCAGGCCGGCCTCCGCGACCGCCGGGATCATCTGCTCCACGACGAGGGCCACATAGGCGTCCGGATCGGCACGGTACTCGCGGGGGATCTCGTGCGCGCCCATGAACGTGGGGATCAGATTGACGGGCTGCGATTCGCCCAGGCGACGGATCGCGCGCAGCATCTTCAGCTCGCTCTCCACCGTCAGCCCGTACCCGCTCTTCACCTCCGCCGTCGTCGTCCCGCATCGCAGCATCCGCCCGAGCCGCGGGAGCGAGGATTCCACGAGCTGTTCCCCGGTCGCGCGCCGCGTGGCCTCCACCGTGGAGAGGATGCCGCCGCCCCCGGCGGCAATCTCCTGGTAGGTGGCGCCGGCGAGGCGCCGGCCCAGTTCGCCGATCCGATCGCCCGCGAAGACCAGATGGGTGTGCGCATCGACAAAACCCGGAGCGACGCCGCAGCCGGCGGCATCGATCCCGGTCCCGTGCGGGAGCAGCGAGACGCGCAGCCGGCACTCGTCAGCGGAGCCCACGAAGACGATGCGCCCTTCGTGTGCGGCGATCGAGCCCTCGTGGAGCACGCCGGCGTCGCCCTGGGCAGACCCGCGCCGCGGCGCCGGACCCGCGCACGTCGCAATCTCGAGCGCGTTGTGGATGATGAGGTCGGCGAGCATCAGGCCGTAGGGGCCGCCTTCAGGCGGCCCGACATCTTACTTCACCGCCGCCGCGACCCGGCGTTCCACCTCGGCTGCGGACAGGCGCGCAATCGCGACGCGCTTGGTGCGGCTGCGATGGCCGCCGGCAATCGCGATCGACCGCTTCGGCACATCGAGCACACGGGCCAGAAGCTCAATCAACGCCTCGTTCGCCGCATCGTCGACGGGTGCTGCCGCGATGCGCGCGAGCAGCCGATCGCCGGCGACACCGGCCAGCGCGGTATGGCCGGCCCGCGGGGTGACGCGGACGGTCAGCATGGCGCCGGCAGGGGTGTTGGAGACAAAGGACACAACAAGGCAGAAGGAAAACGGAAAAAATGAAAATTCGACGGCCGGGAACAGGATACCGGAAAGGGGAGATCTGAAAGGGCGGAGGCGCGTGGAGGAACGGGGAGAAGAAGCGTCCTCCTCCCCTGGGGCAGTGCCTACCGGACGGCGTCCTCGAACGTGTGGATCTGCGGCAGCGACGACGTGTCCACCGAACGCGGGCGGTGGAGGAGGATCTTTTCCTCGCGGTCGTTGGCGTCCTGCTGCTTCACGAAGTCGAGTGAGTTGCGCAGGGCGCTGATCGTCGACTCGAGCGAGGCCTCGACGTCCCTGCGCTTCAGGCGCAGGCCATCGATCTCGCGCTGGACCTCCTCGAGCCTCGCCTGCGCCTTCTGCAGCAGCAGTTCGGCCCGGCCCTCGGCCTCGCGGAGGATGCGCTTGCTGTCCTGCTCGGCGTTGGCCCGGATCTCGTCGGCGAGCTTCTGCGCCGTGAGCAGCGTGTTGCGCAGGTTGCGCTCGTGCTCACGGTGCTCCTCGAGCGACGCCTGCGCGCGCGCGAGGTCGTCCCGCAGCCGATCGGTCTCCCGCAGCGCGTTCTCGTAATCGTCGGCCACCTCGGTGAGGAACGCCGCGACCTCGTCGCGGTCGAAGCCGCGCATGACGCTGCGAAACCGCTGCTGCCGCAGATCGAGAGGGGTCACCTTCATGGTCGGTTCTCCGTGTGCGGCCGCCGCGTTCGAGTGCGGCCGCGCTGCTGGCCGGTCTCAGGCCGGGCCCTGATCCCGCTTCCCGAATATCGCCGTTCCGACGCGTACCATCGTCGAGCCTTCCTCGATGGCCGCTTCGAAGTCGTGGCTCATGCCCATGGAGAGCTCGCGAAGGCGTTCCGGCGGAACGCCGTCCTGCCCGAGCCGGTCCCGCAGGCGGCGGAGGCGTGCAAACCAGGGGCGCGCCTCTTCCGGATCTTCGGTCCACGGAGGCAGGACCATCAGTCCCACCAGGCGCGCGGCCTGCAGATCGGCCTCGAACAGCGGCCTGAGGTCCCCCTCGGGGACGCCGAACTTCGTGGCCTCGCCCGCGAGATCCACCTGCACCAGCAGTTCGGGCGAGACGCCCGCCTCCAGCGCCGCCCGGTCCGTGCGGAGCAGCAGATCCAGGCTGTCGATGGAATGAATGCAGTGGAACGCGGTAACGGCCCGGCGGGCCTTGTTCGACTGCAGATGGCCGACGAGGTGCCACCTGATCTCCATATCGGCGAGGTCGCCCATCTTCTGCAGGGCTTCCTGCACCCGGTTCTCGCCGAAGTCCCGCTGCCCGGCGGCGGCGGCGGCGCGCAGATGGCCGGGGGGAAACGTCTTGGAGACGGCAATCAGCCGGATCGAGGCGGCGGAACGGCCGGCGGCGTGCGCGGCCGCTTCGAGGCGGCCGCGCACCACGGCGAGATTGGCGGCAATGTGGTCGGTGGGCAACCTACTTCTTCATCGCCTCCAGGAACTGCTTGGCCTCCTCCGCATGGGGGCCGTTCGGGGCGGCCTCCAGGTACGCTTGAAACGCCGCGGTCGCCTTGTCCATGTCGCCCAGGTTCAGGTTCGCCATGGCCAGGCGGTACTGGGAGTCGGCATGTTTCGGGTCGGCCTTGGTCGCCGCCTCGAACTTGTCTCTCGCCTCCGCGAACTTGTTCTGGTTCCAGAGGATCACGCCCTGGTTGAACAGGGTCGAAGCGCTCGCGCCGCCGGCGGCCGGGCTGGCGGCGGCCGCGACCGCCTTGTTCGACGCCTCCATGGCCAGGTCCTGCTTGCCCTGCTTGTTGTAGACGTTCACCAGGTTGTTCCACGTCTCGGCGTGCTCGGGACGAAGCGAGCCCGCCTTCTCGTACGCGGCGGCCGCCTGGTCGAGTTCGTCCATCTGCGAGTACACGATGCCGAGGTTGTAGTAACAGTCGGCGCAGTTCGGCGCGATGGCGAGCGCCTCGTTGAACTTCGCGATGGCCGTCTCGTGGTCCTTGTTCTGAATGGCGGTGACGCCGGCGGTGAACGCCGCCTTCAGTGTCTCCACCTGCTTCTGCTGCTCTGCGACCTGTTCTGCCGAGGCGCCGCCGGGCGTCAGCTGGATCTCGATCTGCTGCGGGTCGCCCAGGCCGACGCGGACGTCCATCTGAGACTTCAAATTGTCCTTGGTGGCGGTGATGACGTACTCGCCCGGGAAGACGCCGATCTGGACGAACTCTCCCCTGGCGTTCGTCTTCACCTGGAGCTTCCGGGCCGACTCCTTCGACTGGATGACGACCTCGGCGCCCTCGATGGGCTGTCCCTTCGCATCGACGACCTTGCCGCGGACCCCCCCCGTCTGAGCGAGGGCTGGCGCCGCGAGCAGCATGAAGACGGCGGTGACGACAAGAGCGTTCAACGCACGGCGGGTGATGAGCATCATGACTGCGATCCTCCGGTTTCGCGCGGACTGCCTCTAGTCTATCGCCTCCCGCGGGCCGGCCGAAGGCAGTCCCTGCGTGGGGTGGCCGCTTCCCCCGCGGGCCGCCTGGAGGCGGCCTCGACCGGGCCGGTCAGCTTTCCGCGCCGGCCGGTGAGTCCCTCTCGGCCGCGAAGAAGGCGGCGACCTGCCGCAGATCGGAGGTCACGGGCGCAGGCGGCAGGGAAGCGAGGAACCGCCGGCCGTAACC
>Ga0299914_10000807_pt1 | contig 19656 bp, 18 predicted proteins | sample RVTome_10_FD_201361 | JGI IMG/M metagenome (GOLD analysis project Ga0299914, IMG submission 201361) | Soil microbial communities from uranium-contaminated site in the Upper Colorado River Basin, Wyoming, United States - RVT153D57 (version 2) ...
CAGCGCGTGATGCGAAGCGAAGTGGGGCTGCGCAACGTCGCCGCCTATCACACGCTCTCGAGCGAGGTCGGCAAGGTGGCGAGCCGGGCCGGCGCGCGCATGCTGGCGCTGCACCACTTCGTGCCGCTCATGTTCGATCGAGACGCGCTGCTGGCCGAGGTGCGCGCCGACTACACCGGCCCCATCGTCGTCGGCGAGGACCTGGTCTCGATCGACGCCGTACGCCGAGCGGTGACGTTCGAGGACCTCCGCCTCGGCCTGGGCTAATACCCCATCTCGCAATGTTCTGATCACCCCCCGCCCTGGCCTTCCCCGCGAGGGGGGAGGAGATCAAAGAGGAGGACACCTCAAAGACGGTAAAAGCGGATGGCGTTGTCGCGGAACAGCGCCCGGCGCTCGGGCTCGGAAAAATCCGCGGTGATCCGATCGAACGCGTTCCAGATCGCATCGTAATCGCTGGACAGCCGGTCGACTGGAAAGTTGCTCGCGAACATGCAGCGCTCGATCCCAAAAATTTCGATCGTATCGAGCACGAACGGCCGGATGCTCTCGACCGTCCAGTGGTGGTCGAACATGCCGAGCCCGGAGATCTTGGCGGCGACGTTGGGCATCTTCGCCAGCCTCCGCATCCCGGTGCGCCACTTCGCGACGTAGTCGGCATCGCGCCGGTGCGGCAGGCCGGCATGGTTGAGCATCATCTGGATGCCGGGCCATGTGCTGGCGAGGTCGGCCGCGTCCGCCATCTGATGGCAGTAGACCTGCAGATCGAAGGAGAGACGATATCTCTCAAGCAGCGCATAGCCTTTGCGCCACTGAGGGTCGCGCAGCCAGTCGCCGCGATCGGTCATGCAGTAGAGCGGCTCCTCCTCGATGTAGTTCACCATGAACCGGATGCCGCGCATGTTGCGGTGCTCGCAGTGGCGCTCGAGCACCTCCTCGACCTTGGGGTCGGCGAGGTCGGCATAGGCGACGATGGCGTGGGGAAAGCCGCGGCCAGCCGGATCGTCGGCCAGCCCCTGCAGCCACGCGGTTTCTGCCACGGGGTCGTCCATCGCCGCCTGCAGATGAACCGATTTCACGAGGTCCTGGTTGCGGGCATCGTGCAGGAAGTCGGAGAGGCGATAACTGTGCCGGATCGGCTCGAGGTCGCCCGCCGGATGCTCCACGGGATTGGCGAGCCAGGGATAATGATGCTTCTCGAGATCCCAGAGGTGATGGTGCGCGTCGACGATCTGCATGGCTTCGATCTCCGGCTGGTCGAGCACGATCCGCGCGCTGCGCTGCCGTTCTCGCCGGTGGTGCCCATTGAACAGCACCGGCCCGCCGTCTGACAGTCAGTGCGCGAGCATGCCGTCGATCTTCACCTGGCGGTCTTGCCAGTGGGGAGCTCCCCCCTGATCGCGTGGAAACACGCAGAACAGAACTCGATGCCGAGCCCTCAGTCCGGGACGGGAGCCTCCGGGTGGAGCAGGTGCTCGGACTTCAGCTCGGACCATAGCTCGGCCGGGATTTCCGTACCCATCGCAGAGAAATTCTGCTCGACTTGGAAAGGCGTGACCGCGCCGGGGATGATCGCGGCGACCGAAGGGTGGCCAAGCGGGAACTGCAGCGCCGCGGCCGGCAGCGGCACGCCGTGGCGCTCGCACACCGCCTGGATGCGCCGGGTTTTCTCCAGGATCTCGGGAGACGCGTCGGCGTAATTGTACTTGGCGCCGGCGACCGGCCCGGTCGCGAGGATGCCGGACGCCAGCGGCGAGCCGATGACGATGCCGACCCCGCGCTCCTGGCATCTCGGAAAAGCGTCGTCGAGGGGTCCCTGATCGAGCAGGGTGTAGGGCATGGCGACCAGGAAGAAATCGATCTCGAAGCGGTCGAGAAAGCGGCCCATCATCGGCCCCTCGTTGATCCCGGCGCCGATGCCCTTGACGTGCCCGGTGCGCTTCAGCTCCTGAAGCGCCCGCCAGCCGCCACCCTCCAGCTCTGCAAAGCGCGCCGCCACCGCCTCCTCGGTCTGGTGGTAGAGAAAGTCGAGGTCGTGGATCACCAGAAGGTCCACGGTGTTCAGCCCGAGGCGCATCAGGCTGTCCTCATACGAGCGCATGACGCCGTCGTAGCCATAGTCGAAGCGCAGCTCGAACGGCAGGCCGCCCAGCCAGAATTCGCTTCTGAAGCTCGTCGGGTCCCCGGGCCGCGAGTAGACCCGGCCGATCTTGGTCGAGAGCGCGAAGGTCGTGCGCGGCTTCCGGCGCAGGACGTGGCCGAGCCGGTGCTCGGACAGGGTGTTGCCGTACCAGGGTGCGGTGTCGAAATAGCGGATGCCGAAACCGTAGGCGGTCTCGACGGTCGCCCGCGCATCGGCCTCGTCGACCAGGGCATAGAACTCGCCGAGATGCGCGCCGCCGAAGCCCAACTGGGTGAGGTTGACGCCGGTCCGGCCGAGCTCGCGCGTTGCCAAGGGGTTCATGCTGCCTCCTCGGCGCCGCGGGTGGGCTCGCGCCGCCGCGTGATTTCCTGAGCGGGACGTTGGGGGTGCAGGCCGCGCTAGCCTTCGTCCCGCTTGCCGTACAGGTGGATGATCTCAGCGTTGTCGGCGGCGCCGTGGCCCTGCGCAACCATCAGCCGGTGCAGCTCGCACGCGAGCTGGGTGAATGGCATGGGCGTGCCAGTCTCGCGCGCCAGCTCGTGCACCGTGTCCAGGTCCTTGACCATGATATCGATGCGTCCGCGCACGGTCATGTCGCCGGCCGCCATGTGCGGCATGTACTCCTGCAGGAGCCGGGAGTCGGCGCGACCGCCGGCCAGGCAGGCCGAGATCCGGGCGGCATCCACGCCGGCATCGCGTGCCAGCCGGAACGCCTCGGCGACCGCAACGAAGCCCGTGCCGACCAGCACCTGATTGATCAGCTTGGTGGTCTGGCCGGCGCCGACCGGCCCCATGCGGGTGACCCTTCCGGCGTAGGCGGCGAGCACCGGCTGCGCCTCGGCCACGTCCCGCTCGTCGCCGCCTGCCATGATCACGAGCGTGCGGCTCTCGATCCCGGGCACGCCGCCCGAGACCGGCGCGTCGACCCAGCGCATGCCGGTCTCGCGCCCGAGCCTCCCGGCCATGGCGCGGGTGGCCGCAGGCTTGATGCTCGAATGATCCACCAGAATCTTGCCCGGGGCGCCGCCGGACGCGACGCCCTGCTCGCCGAAGACCGCCGCCTGGACGGCGGCCGTGTCGGTGACGCAGAGGATCACGAGCCGGCTGGCCCGGGCGAGCTCGGCGGGCGAGCGGGCGGGCTCGGCGCCGGCCCGGGCCAGCGCCTCGAGCTTGCCGGGCGTGCGGTTCCACACCAGCGTGCGATGCCCGGCGGCGAGCAGCTGCCGGACCATCGGCGCGCCCATCGTGCCGGTGCCGATGAACCCGACCGCCGGCGCCGTCTCGGCCACGATCCGTCCCCTGCCTTGCCGCGGCACCGAACCGGCGTCAGGCGCCGGCGATGTAGTCGTGCAGGAGGTGGGTCTCGGCCTCCAGCTCCTCGAGCCGGTGCTTGACGACGTCGCCGATGCTGATGATGCCGACCAGCTTGCCCTCCTCGATCACCGGCAGGTGCCGAAAGCGGCCGGCGGTCATCTTGTGCATGAGCTGCTGGACGCCGTCCTCGGGCGAGCAGGTCACCACGTCCTTGGTCATCAGCTGCTCGACCTTGGTCTCCAGCAGCCCGGCACCGTGGTCGGCGAGGCCGCGGGCGAGGTCGCGCTCCGAGATGATCCCGCACAGCTGGCCCTGCCGGTCGGTCACCACCACCGCGCCGATCCGCTTTTCCTTGAGCAACCGGGCCACCTCCGAGACGGTCGCATCGGGCCGGGTGGCGACCACCTTGCTGCCCTTGCCCGCGAGAATCTGCCTGATCAACATCGCCGCATACTCCCCGATCGCGTCGTGACGGCGCTCTTTCTCGCGCGAGGCGCTCAAGCCCGATCTGATCAGAAACCTCGCTTTCCGTCCAGCGATGAGCGGCCGCGGCAGTGAACCTGATCGCCGTCAATTGACGTGCTTACCTGTTCTGCTCGAACCAGTCGACGATGGCCGGCATCTTCTCCTCGAAGCCGCCTGGAATGAAGAAGTTCAAAAGCCCGATACGTGCGTCGGTGCGGTTCTCGAAGTCGTGCGTGACGCCGGCCGGAATGCGGAGGAAGGAGCCCTTGCCGAGGTCCAGCCACTGGTCGCCGATCAGGATACTCACGGTGCCTTCGAGGACGTAGAAGACCTCGTCGTTGTCCTCATGGTGGTGCGCGCCGGGACCGGTGTTGCGGGGCTCCATCCACCACTCGGAAATGGAATAACGGTCGTTCGTCTCGGCGCCGTCTGCTTTGAACACGGCCCGCATGAAGCCCATGTCGTAGGTTCGACCTTGCTCCGGCGAAAGAATGATGGAACCGGGAGGCAGGGAGTGATGCGTCATCGGCTTTTACATCCTGAGCTTGGCGACCCCATACTAGCATGCAGAGCGGGGATGATCGGCCTGCACGCCTGTCTCGATACCGATCCTGGCCGCTGCCTTCCGTAAGATGGCGGCAGAAGGGATGGCAGAAGCGGAGGCCGAGCCGTTACGGAATTGACCGAGCCGAACGCAGCCGTCGTAGCTTGCTTCGGGCGGCAACACGTGGGGCGCCCGGCACCAGAGAAACACCGCCTTCATTTTTCATCGGGCGGGAAATTGGAACGACCTGACGCCGGCGGCGCAGGCCGGAGCTTTCGGGCTGGCGTGGACCATCGACCTACGATCTGGCAGTGTCGGCCGGCAGATCGCGCCCGGAGCGCGGCAAAGCCCAGCGAACGACCCTTCCGGAGGAAGCAGCCGATGATCTTCGACCACAGGACCTACACGGTGAAGCCCGGCATGATGAAGCAGCAGCTCGAGCTGTACGAGAAGCACGGGCTGCAGGCTCAGATCCGGCATCTGGGCGAGCCGGTGCTCTACGGCGTCGCCGAGACCGGGCCGCTCAACACCTACGTGCACGTCTGGGCATACGAGAGCGCGGCCGACCGGGAGCAGAAGCGCGCGGCGATGCAGGCCGATCGCGAGTGGCAGGCCTATCTCGCGAAGAGCGCCGAGGCCGGCTATCTGACCGGCCAGGAGAACAAGATTCTGACCGCGGCGCCATTCTTCGAGCTCAGGCGCTAGAGCAGCATCCGATCAGATGCGATCTCCCCTTGGCGATCGCCGTCCGGATAAAGCTGCTCTAATCCTATGATCAAGAGCAATTTTCACCCGATGAGCGGAAGGACGTCGGCGCCCGAGGCGGTCCCGCCTCATCGGGGATTGCTCTAGGAACCCCGCGCTACGGAGTGCCGCGCGCCGCCCCCGTGGAGTCGGTGATCGGCACGGCGATGCCGAACCGCCTCGATCCGGGGGGACGCACCTGATCTGGTCGCGCGCCTCGACCCGGGTACTGCGCCGCTCATGCCGGGATCGAGAACGGCCTCGAGCCGCCGCAGGAGCGCGCGGAACCTCGGGTGGCCTCTCAACGGATCGATGTCCTCGTCGCCCTTCATCCAGAGCGCCAGGCGACGTCGCCACACGGCGGACGAATCGAAGGCCCGCTCCAGCCAGTCGAGCGCAGCCTCGGGCTCGCCGAGGAGCGCATAGGTACGGGCTGCGTTGTAGCGCACGACGTAGTCATCCGGGCCGATGATGGTCGCCAGGGCCGCCCAGTCCTCGGCGCGCGCCCGTTGGCCCGTCTCGGCCAGGAGAGTGCTGCCGAAGGCCAGGGCGCCTGCATTGTCGGGATGGGCCTCGATCTCCGCCTCGACGCGCTCTAGGCACTGTCGCGCCGCGAGCGCGAACTCCTGCTGCAGGCCCAAGGTCTTGTAGGATTTTGCCAGAAGGCCGAGCGAGCGGTACTCATTCGGCCGCAACGCCGCTGCGCGCTTGAACAGTGCCGCCGCCTGCTCATGGTGACCCTGGAGCCGGCAGTTTCGCGCATAGAAGAAATGGGTCTCGTAAAGATCGGGGGCCAACCGCAACGCCTGCTCGAATTCGGGCGCCGCCTCGGCGTAGAGCCCTTCGGCATACAGAGCCAGCCCCTTGAGAGCGTGGGCCTCCGCCAGATGCGGGTCGAGCTCCAGCACGCGCCGGCTATTCGCCAGAAAGCTCTCATAGGTCGCGTTAGGATCGCCCACAGCCAGATAGGACTCGCAGATGGCGATGGCGGCATAGGCACGCGCATAGCACGGATCGATCTCGACCGCTTTGGCGAACATCTCCCGCGCAATGCGCAGGCCGTGCTTGTCGATGCCTCGCAAATAGAAGGATCGCCCCATCAGATAGTATTGATAGGCGTCCACGCTGGAGGTCGAGTGGCTGGTGATGCCCTCGAGCTCCTCCGGTAGCAGCTTCACCTTGAGGATGTCGACGATGCTTTCGGTAATCTCGTCCTGCAGCGCGAAGATGTCGTCGAGGCTGCGGTCGTAGCGATCGGCCCAGAGGTGGCCGCCCGTGGCGGCGTCGATCAGCTGCGCCGTGATCCGCACGCGCCCCGCGGCCTTGCGCACGCTGCCTTCGAGGACGTGGCTGACGTTCAGCTCCCGGGCCGCCTCTTGTACCTGAACGGCCCTCCCCTTGAAGGTGAAGACGGTATGCCGCGCCGCAACGAAGAGCGCGGAGACCCGCGACAGATCGGTGATGATGTCTTCCGTAAGGCCGTCGGCGAAGTATTCCTGCTCGGGATCGCCGCCGATATTGGCGAACGGCAGTACGGCGATCGAAGGCTTCGATCGCGCCTCGCGCGGGAGGGCCTCGTCTTGTGGGGCATCCTCCTGCGTCCCCTCGATCGCGCAGGGCTGTTGCCCGCCGTTGCGCCTGCCGTCTGCGTACCAAGCGACTGCGGATGCCTCGCTCTCGCGCCGTCCTCGGATCGATCGACAGAGCCGTATCGTCTCGGGCTCCGGCGCCACCCCGAGCTCCTGCTGCAACCTGTCGGTCAGGCTTTCGAACAGCTTGAGGGCCTGCGCCCGCTCGCCGCGATCGGCGTGCACCTGCATCAGCGTGCGGCAGGCGGCCTCGTGCAGCGGCTCGAGGGACAGGAGGCGTCGCGCGGCGGCGGTGGCCCGATCCCGCCGGCCCGCACGGAGGGACTGCATCATCAGTTCCGTCGCGGCTTCGACCGCCAGCCCGCGCAGCCGCTGGCGCTCGACCAGCAGCCAGTCCTCGAAGGCCGGGTCGCGGATCTGGATGCCGTCGAGGAGGTCGCCGCGGTAGAGCGCGATTGCCCGTTCCATCGCCTCGACAGTCGCCTCGCTCAACAGCTGCTCGAAGAGCCCGACGTCGACCGTGACGCTGTCGCGATCGAGCGTGACCGACTGACGATTCGTGACCAGCGGCGTCGAGGACACGGGGCCGAACGATCGGCGCAGGCGCAGCAAGGCCTGCTTAAGGCTGTCGCGCGCCTGCCGGTCGCCGCTGTCGCCCCAGAGCAGCGTTGCCAGCTTCTCGCGGGAGAACGGCACCCCGGGCGAAACAGCGAGGTATCCCAGCAGGGCGCAGTCCTTCCGGCCCGACAGCTCGATGCTCTGATCCGTGCCGCATCGGACGCAGAAGCCGCCGAACAGCGAGATCTCCAGGTCTGCCACGGCTGATTTTCCGGGCCCCATCGGACGACCGTATCGCCCGGCCTTTCCATTTAACGATTCTTTTCCGATGGGCACAACTGCGGGTTCACGCTGATCGGCTAGAGTGCCGCCCTGCGATGGATTGAACATGGCGATGCGCCCCCGGAACATGCCGATCGGAGTCACGACTATCGCTCCTCGGGCAGGGCTCGAGCGTGAACCACGTCACAGCACACGGAGCTGTCGCACGATGAGAGTTTGCGCTATGGCGGCGGCCATCCTGGCGTGGTGGAGCACCGGCCAGGGAATGGCGCAGGACGTCACCGATCTCTGCTCCCGGGCGACGATGACGGCGGCGGTCGGGCCGATCACGGCGGAGACCTTCAGCTACGGCGGCGTCGACCGGCATTACTGCACCTATACGTCATCGCTGATCGGGACCGGGACACAGCATCCGCTCGTCATCGCCCTGCATGGCGGCAACGGCAACGCCTCGCAGATGATGGGCGACGCGCGCCGCATCATCGAGCACGCCGAGGCCATGGGCTGGATCGCGGTCTTCCCGAACGGCCTGCCGCGCCCTTCCTGTGGCGGAGCCTCGCCATGCCTCAACAACAGCTGGGGCGCGCCCGACAACGTCTTCTTCATCGCCGAGCTGATCAGCCGGCTCAAGGCGGGCGGACAGGTCCAGGACGACCGTGTTCATCTGATCGGGTTCTCCGGCGGCGCCAAGCTGATTTACGGGATCGTCGCGACGCCGGGCTTTCCGCACGCGATCCGCTCGATCGTGACGGTCGCCGGGGCGTTCGGGCTCTTCCACGCGGATCGGCCCGACGAAGGGTTCACCGTGATCCAGATCCACGAGGGCACGCCAGTCAGCGCGCTTCTCGTCCAGGGCGGGCTCGACCCGAAACTGCCGGCCGCCGGAGGATTGGACAACACCGGACGCGAGTCGCACACGTCGTTCCGCACCAAGGTCGACTACTGGCGGCTGGTGACCGGCACCGAGACGGCAACAGCGCGTCCGGTGGACCTTTCCGCCGCCCCGACCGCTCCGGCGGACGTGATCGCTTCGCGCTATACCGACGCAGGATTCACCGTCGTCGAGGTTCTCGATCCCGGCCTGGGCCACGCCTGGCCCGGATGGGACATCATGGCGGTAATCGTCGAATTTTTCGAGCGAAGCTAGGCACGGATGGCTGAGTTTCGAGCCAGACCGTTCAAGGTGTTGAGAGAGGAGTTCATCATGAAAACCGTAGCCGTGTCGCTAACGGCATTCAGCACTCTCGCCCTTGCAACGCTCCGGTCTGGGCAGAAACGGCATCGACTCGCTTGGCCGCGGTTGGGGGCTTGGATCAACCGTGTGCCGCCGACAGAATCTGCAATCTCGCCGTTTGCGACAACGACCCGGATTGTCCGGAACTACCGGACAAGCCCCCGGACACCCCTCCGCCATCGATTCCCCGAGACTGGGTGAAGACAAGTTGTGGAGGCGAGTTGTGGGTCGAGGCGACGGACTCGGACCTGGGTAGTGCCGCGACCACGGTCCGGCGCAAATATCCGAACTTCAACGTCGCTCAGAAAGCCAAGAATCCCAGTTTCCTCGACGCGCACCCATCCGGCGCTCTGGCCACCGGGCATGCCGAGCTCAAAGGATTCGGCGTGACCATGGTTCAGGGCAAGTGGCCCGATCCAGTCGACAACGCCAGCGGCAGGCTGGATGATCCTACACTGCTCTTCTTTCAAAAAGACGGCAAGAAGCAGGATGACTGGGCGATCATCGGCCTGGGCTACAGCTTCGCGTTGGACCGCGATGGTGAAAACGCCCCGCACAACATGCCTGCAATTCCCGCCTTCAAATGGTTCGTGCACGAAGCTGGCTATCATCGGTCCCCGGGTGATGGCGGCTTCACTTGCGCTACGGATGACGATTTGAAGAAGTCAGCTTTTAAGGCGGGCAGGCGCATTGATTCAGCCGGTTGCAAGGCCATCACCAAGTCGGATCTGAAGACACGCGAATTTAAGGCCAACCAGAAGCACGGGCGATTTTGGGCGGCGCACGTGTGGTTCGAGCCGGGCACCTACCATCCAGCGCTTGCGGAAACCGATCCTTGGTGTCGGCAAAGCAGCGACGCTCTAACAGTAGGTGCATGCGCTTTCTTCACGCGCGGTTTTTGCTCTTGAGGCAAAGCGTTCCCGATTGGGTACGAACAAGAACCTACCCGTCTGCGCAAGTCGGGTAGTCACCGGAGGGCACGTGATGTCGTATTCACAGCTGTCGCGGCGGACGGTACTGAAGGGCGGTGCCTCGCTCTCGGCTCTCGCCGCGCTCGCGACCGCCGGCGGCTGCGAGGCGTGGCAGGAAGAGGTGGCCAACCGGCCGGTGCGAAAGAGCGTGACGTCCGCCGCCGCAGCCACCGACATCGCCACCTACGATGCGGCCGTCGCGGCGATGCAGGCCCTGCCTCCGACGGATCCGCGCAATTGGGACAACCAGGCGCAGATCCATAACGATTTCTGCCCGCACGGCAACTGGTATTTCCTGCCGTGGCATCGCGCCTATCTGTTCTATTTCGAGAACATCTGCCGGGAGCTGACCGGTGTGACGGACTTCGCTCTGCCGTATTGGAACTGGCAGGTGGATCGCGCGATCCCGGATGCGTTCTGGACCGGCAACCTCGACCACGCGTCGCGCTCGGCCGGTCCCAGCTCGCTGGCGAGCGAGCTGTCGGTCGGCCAATCGGTGATCGAAGGCATTCTTGCGCTGACCAACTTCGAGCAGTTCGCAAGCTACGCCTCGACGGCGCTGCGTCCCGGGGGCCTGCCCAGCTACGGTGAACTGGAGGGAGGGCCGCACAACTACATCCACGGTTCGTTCGTCGGCGGGACCATGGGTAATTACTTTGCTCCACTGGATCCCGTGTTCTGGTGTCACCACAACTTCATTGACTGCCTCTGGGCGCACTGGAATATCCATCGCGGCAATCCTAACATCGCCGACGCCGACTGGGGCTTGTTCAATCTCGCCGGCATGTTCGTGGACGGGGACGGTTCGCCGGTCGAGGTGACCTGCGCGGCGACGACGCTATGGCCGTACTGGGACTACGACTTCGAACCCTCGCCCATGGGCGATTCGGTGCCGGTCGCGCTCCGCACCCGACGACGGGAGGTCGCCGAGATGTTCGAACGCGGCGGGAATATCCGGCATCGGGTGCTCGCGGAGGTGCCGGTGGCAACCAGTTTCGCGCTCGAGACCGGAGAATCGATCACGCGACGGTTCCGCCTACCTGAGCAGATCCTCGATTCGCTCGCCGCCACCGGCGAGAGCGCGGTGCGTGTTTTGATCCGCGTGTCCGAAGTCACGCCGCCGGCCAGGGACGACAGTTTCGTGCTGATCTTCGTGAGCAAGCCCGACGCGACGCGTCAGACCTCAGCCGACGATCCGCATTTCGCCGGCAGCTTCGCGTTCTTTACCGATCCCGAAGCGCAAGGCCCGGGCCACGCCCTCCATTTGCTTAACTACTATGTGGACATCACCGACACGCTTGCTCGCCTGCGCGCCGGCGGCATGCTGTCGCCCGGCGACCCTGTGACCCTCTCCCTGCTCGCCACGCCATTCGAGACCGGCGAGCGCGAGCCGGGCCGGATCGTGATCGGCCGGCTGGACGTGATCACCACGCCGATGGCGGTCAGCGGCCAGTGATGCGCCGCCGGGCCGGCAGGTGCTTCATGTCCGCTGCCGCGCTCGCGGCTGCATTGGTGACTTCCGTCGCCGCCAACGAGACCGATCCCGTGGTCCGCCTCAGCAACGAGGTTCCGGATGTCGTGACCCGCGTCGCCCGGGAGCGCGACGAGGATGCAACGCGGCGCGGCATCATCCGCATCCGGGTGTCCCGGATCGAGAATCCGAGCATGACTCCGTTCGGTATCGTCGTGAGCCTGCCCGGCGGGGCGGAGATCGGGCGGTTCTCGTTCTTCCCCGCGGACCAGACGGGGGACTACCACCTCTCGGTGACGCCCGAGGAGCGGGCCGCGCTGCTCAGCGACGAGCCCGAGCTGCACATTGCCCTCGACCTGCCGACGCCTCCTCCAGAAGACATCGAGGTCGAGCTCACGCCGGCCTTTCTCGAGTAGGATCGATCTGCAGGTCGCCCGGCAACGTTGCGGCGAGGGCCGATTTTCTTGGATCGAGGGCCTGCATCGCTGACCAATTGCGATTCGAGCCGCCCGGAGCCGGCGGCGATGACCGAGGCGAGCGGCGCGGTCGAGGCCGTGCCCGCCCGACTCATGGCGCCGTTTGTCGGCAGGGTGATCGATCGACTGTCGGTCGTCGGCTCCGATCGTCGGATGACCGAAGCGCTCACCCTTCGATTTAACGATTCTTTTCCGATGGGCACAACTGCGGGTTCACGCTGATCGGCTAGGTTGAAGCCCGTGTGATGGATCGGCCGCGCGATAACGCCGTACGGGCCGGTCCGACGTTCGCGGACCTCATACGGTTCGGTAGACTTCAAAATTTCCTATCCTCTAGGAGGGACGAAGCAATGGCCAAGATCACTCTCACCAAATTGTTCTGCGAAAGGAAGCAGGACTTCTCCGGCGATGACGAGCCAGTGCTCTGCATTGCCGGTCAGGAGGTCTGGGAAGGAAAGATGGGCAAGGACGACACCCGCTATCCTAACGAGGCTCGCAACTTCGACCACAGCGTCCTCGTGGAACTGAAGGAAAGGAACAATAAAAAGTACAAGTCGCTGGGCTCGTGGACGGTCCGTGACGATGCTCAAAGCGACAAGTTGCTCACGGCCTCGTCGTCCGGCTATCATTACAAGCTCTGGTACGACGTCGAAGCAGACGCCGCCTGAGCGATCCCAGTGCGGCCCGGGTCCATTCGCGGCTCGAGGCCCCCGACACGAACCGTACTTGCAGGGGCCGGTCAGCTAAACCGGCTCCTGCAAGCCTCTGTCCACGAGTTGATGAACCACCAGCCGACCAGGCCTTTCTGACCTGCTCCCGCGAATTCAGGCCGCCAGGCGCTCGAGCATCGGCTTGGTGATCAGGCAGACGCCCTTCTCGGTGCGGCGGAAGCGGCGGGCGTCTTCCTCCGGGTCCTCCCCCACCACGAGGCCTTCGGGGATGGTCACGCCGCGGTCGATGACGACCTTCTTGAGGCGCGCGTGGCGGCCGATCCGGACGTAGGGCAGTGCCACGACCTCGCAGAGCTCGCTGTAGGAATGGGCGTGCACGCCCGTGAACAGGAGCGAGCGGTCGATCCGACAACCGGAGATGATGCAGGCGCCCGAGACCAGCGAGCTGGTCGCCATGCCGCGCCGGCCGTCCTCGTCGTGGATGAACTTGGCCGGCGGCGTGATCTCGGAATAGGTCCAGATCGGCCAGGCGCGGTCGTACAGGTCGAGTTCCGGGATTATGTCGGTGAGGTCGATGTTGGCTTCCCAGTAGGCGTCGACCGTGCCGACGTCGCGCCAGTAGGGCTCGGCCTCGGCGCTGCTCTTGACGCAGGAGGCCGGGAAGCGGTGCGCGACCGCCTTTGCGTGCTTGACGAGGTAGGGGATGATGTCCTTGCCGAAGTCGTGCGCCGAGCGCGTGTCGTCGGCGTCGCGCCGCAGCTGCTCGACCAGAAAATCGGTGCGGAAGACGTAGATACCCATGCTGGCGAGCGCCATCTCGGGCTTGTCCGGAATGCCCGGCGGATCGGCCGGCTTCTCCAGGAAGTCGACGATCCGGTCCTGCTCGTCGACATGCATGACGCCGAACGCGACCGCGTCCATGCGCGGCACCTCGAGGCAGCCGACCGTGACCTCGGCGCCCTGGTTGACGTGCTGCTCGAGCATCAGCTCGTAGTCCATCTTGTAGACGTGGTCGCCCGCCAGGATGACCATGTATTCCGGACCGTAGCTCTGGATGATGTCGATGTTCTGGGTCACGGCGTCGGCCGTGCCGAGGTACCACTGGGTCTCGGAGACGCGCTGCGAGGCCGGCAGGATGTCGAAGCTCTCGTTGCGCTCGACCCGCAGGAAGTTCCAGCCCTGCTGCAGGTGCCGGATCAGGCTGTGCGCCTTGTACTGGGTGGCGACCGCCATGTGCCGGATGCCCGAGTTCAGGGCGTTCGAGAGCGCGAAGTCGATGATCCGCGACTTGCCGCCGAAGAACACCGCGGGCTTGGCGCGCTTGTCGGTCAGCTCCTTGAGCCGCGAGCCGCGCCCCCCGGCGAGCACATAGGCCATGGCGCGCCGGCTCAGCGCCCTGGATGTGGTCTGTCTCGTGGTCATCGTAAGCCCTCCCGTTTTCTTGATTAAGGATGCCGGGTCCGGCGGCAGGAGTCAGCCGCCCCGATCGCGACCTCGCAACGCCTTGAAATGGTTGATGAGAGCATTGGTCGACGCGTCGTGGCTGGCGATCCGTTCCGCGCCCGAAAGCTCCGGCAGGATCGTCTTGGCGAGCTGCTTGCCGAGCTCGACCCCCCACTGGTCGAACGAGTTGATGTTCCAGACGATGCCCTGGGTGAAGATCTTGTGCTCGTAGAGCGCGATCAGCCGGCCGAGCGCATAGGGCGTCAGCTTCCGGTACAGGATCGAGTTGGTCGGCCGGTTGCCCTCGAACACCTTGTGCGGCAGGAGCGCGTCGAGGGCGGCGCCGGAGAGCCCGTCCGCCTCGAGCTCGGCCCGTGCCTCTTCGGCGGTCTTGCCGAACGCGAGCGCCTCGGGCTGGGCGAAGAAGTTGGCGAGCAGCTTCTCGTGATGGTCGCCGAGCGGTGTCAGGCTCTCCGCCGCGGCGATGAAGTCGGCCGGGATCAGCTCCGTGCCCTGGTGGATAAGCTGGTAGAACGCGTGCTGGCCGTTGGTCCCGGGCTCGCCCCAGATGATCGGGCCGGTCGCGTAATCGACGCGCACACCGTCGCGGCGCACGGACTTGCCGTTGCTCTCCATGTCCCCCTGCTGAAGGTAGGCGGGCAGGTGCTCGAGATGCTGGTCGTAGGGCAGGACGGCGTGGCTGCAGGCGCCGAGGAAATTGCGGTTCCAGATGCCGAGCATGCCCAGCACCACGGGCAGGTTGCGCTCGAGCGGCGCGCTCCGGAAATGCTCGTCCATGGCGTGCGCGCCGGCGAGGAGCTCCTCGAAGCGGTCCATGCCCACGGCTAGCGCGATCGGCAGCCCGATCGCCGACCACAAGGAGTAACGCCCGCCGACCCAATCCCAGAACACGAACATGTTCTGCGGGTCGATGCCGAACTCCCGGACCGCATCGGTGTTGGTCGAGACCGCCACGAAGTGCCTCGCGACCTCCGCGTCCGGCCCCAGCTTCTCGAGCAGCCAGGCGCGCGCCGAGGCGGCGTTGGTCATGGACTCCTGGGTGGTGAAGGTCTTCGAGGCGACGATGAACAGCGTGCGCGCGGGATCGAGACCTTCGAGCGTGTGCACGAGGTGCGCGCCGTCGACGTTGGAGACGAAGTGCGGGTGAAGCGGTTGTTGTGGTCGGCTACCGCCTTCGGCTGCTTGAGCCCGTTGCGGTGGGCTACCGCCTTCGGCTGCTTGAGCCCCGAGGCGCTGATAGGGCTTGAGCGCCTCGCAGACCATGAGCGGGCCGAGGTCCGAGCCGCCGATGCCGATGTTGACGACATCCGTGATGGTCTCGCCCGTGTGGCCCCGCCAGCGGCCGCTGCGCACCTGCTCCGAGAACGAGCGCATATGGTTCAGCACGGCGTTGACCGCCGGCATGACGTTCTCGCCGTCGACCAGGATCGGCCGGCTCGAGCGGTTGCGCAGCGCCACGTGCAGCACCGCGCGGTTTTCGGTCGTGTTGATCCTCTCGCCCGCGAACATGCGATCCCGCCAGCCCTCGACGTCGGCCTGGCGGGCGAGATTGAAGAGAAGCCGCATCGTGTCCTCGGCGATGCGGTTCTTCGAATGATCGAGGAGCAGATCGTCCAGCTCGAGCGAGAACTTGTCGAAGCGATCGGGGTCCGAGGCGAACAGATCGCGCAGGTGCGCGTCTCGTATATCGCGCGCATGGCGCTCCAGCGCCTGCCAGGCTGGCGAACCGGTCAACGCCGACATCCGTGCCCCCTCAGCTTGCCGCGCTCGCCTATCGAAGCGCTGCCGCCTGCGTCGCGAGCGTCCTGATGCGCGCCCAGTCGCCGGTGCGGACGGCGTCGCCCGGCGCGACCCAGGACCCGCCAACGCAGACCACGTTCGACAGGGAGAGATACGTCCTGGCACGCGCGGCGTCGATCCCGCCGGTCGGGCAGAAACGCGCCTCGGGCAAAGGCGAGGCGAGCGCCCTGAGGTAGTCGACGCCGCCCGCGGGCTCGGCCGGAAAGAATTTCATGAAGCGGTAGTCGCGCTCCAGCAGGCGCATGACCTCGCTGGCGGTCGCCGCACCGGGCAGGAGCGGTACGGGGCTGTCGCGCGCCGCATCGAGCAGCCCCTCGGTCGCACCCGGGCTGACCGTGAAGCGCGCGCCGACCTTGGCCACCTGCTCGAGCTGCCCGGCCGCAAGGACTGTGCCGGCGCCGACCACCGCGCCTTCCACCTCTGCGCCGATCGCCCGGATCACGTCGAGCGCCGCCTCGGTGCGCAGGGTGATCTCCAGAATCGGCAGGCCGCCGGCGACCAGCGCGCGGGCCAGGGAAATGGCGGTGGCCACCGAATCGATCACCAGCACCGGCACAACGGCCGTGCCGGCGAGCAGATCTTCCAGACCGGCTTTGCTCATCAATCTTATTCCGGGCGGCTCAGAGCCTGTGCATCAAGAGCTACGATCCCGCATCACCCCCACCCATCCCTCCCCCATCGAGGGGGAGGGGGTAAGCCGTGGGCTGCGGCGCGACCGCACCCTCCCACCTTGCGGGGGAGGGTCAGAGGTGGGGAGGTCGAGCGCGGCAACTGGCCTCCTCTCATGCCTTCGGCGGCAGAAGCATGCTGACGGCAGTCGCGGCTCATCACGCACCGTCCTCGTACCAGGTGCGGCCGTCGCGCTCGATCAGGGCAATGGCCGCCGACGGCCCCCAGGTGCCCGCGGCGTACGCTTTGGGCGGCTCGTCCTGCGCCTGCCAGGCCTCGAGGATCGGCTCGATCCACGCCCAGGCCGCCTCGACCTCGTCGCGGCGCATGAACAGGGTCGGATTGCCTCGGATCACGTCCATGAGCAGACGCTCGTAGGCGTCCGGATAGCGCACCTTGAAAGTCTCGGCGAAGCTCAGATTGAGCGGCGCGTCGCGAAAGCGCATGCCGCCGGGCCCCGGATCCTTGGTGGTCAGGAACAGCTTGACCCCCTCGTCGGGCTGCAGGCGCACCACCAGACGGTTGGGCGACTGCGCGCCGGTCCCCTTGCCGAAGATCGAATAGGGCACGGCGCGGAACTGGATCACGATCTCCGACGCCTGGGTCGGCAGGCGCTTGCCGGTGCGCAGATAGAACGGCACGCCGGCCCAGCGCCAGTTCTCGATCTCCGCCTTGACCACGGCGAAGGTCTCGGTCCGGCTGCTGGCGGCGACATTCGCGATCTCGTCGAGATACCCCGGGACCGGCGCCGCGTCGACGGCCCCCGCCCGGTATTGCCCCCGCACCGTCCGCAGGTTGACCTCGGCGCTGCCGATCGGCTTGAGCGCCCGCAGCACCTTCAGCTTCTCGTCGCGCACCTCGTCGGCGGCGAGCGAGCTCGGCGGCTCCATGGCGACCAGGCACAGCAGCTGCAGCATGTGGTTCTGCACCATGTCGCGCAACGCGCCCGAGCGGTCGTAGTAGCCGCCCCGGCCTTCGACGCCGAGCCGCTCCGCCACCGTAATCTGCACGTGATCTATGCCGCTCGACCTCCAGAGCGGCTCGAAGAGCGAGTTGGCGAAGCGCAGCACCATCAGGTTCTGCACCGTCTCCTTGCCGAGGTAGTGATCGATCCGGAAGATCTGCTCCTCCTCGAACACGGCGCCGACCTCGTCGTTGATCGCTCTGGCGGACGCCAGGTCCCGGCCGATCGGCTTCTCGAGCACCACGCGCGCCGACGGCGTGACCAGCCGCAGGGCGCCGAGCTGCCGGCAGACCGGGCCGAACAAATCCGGGGCCGTCGCCAGGTAGAAGACGCGCACGCGCTGGTCGTGGCCGGCCAGCCTGGCCGCGAGGTCGTCCCAGCCCCGAGCTTCGTCGGCGTCGAGCGTGACATGCTCGAGCCGGCCGAGGAAACGGCCGAGGCGCTGGTCGTCGACATATTCCGGGCGCACGTGATCGCGCACCGCCTCCTCGACCAGCGCGGCGTAGCTCTCGCGGCTCAGATCGCCGCGCGAAGCGCCGATGATCCGGCTGTCCGGCGGCAGCTGATCGTCGGCGTCGCGGTAATACATTCCCGGCATCAGCTTGCGCCGGGCGAGGTCGCCGGTGCCGCCGAACACCACGAGATCGAACGGGTCGACGGGCATGATCTGGGCGGTCATCGATCGCATCTCCTGGCCATCCGCCCGGTGGGCCGGACGAGCCGCTGGCCCCGGGCCGTGCTCATGGCGCGGCCAGGAATGCGCGGACCCGCTCCATGGTCGGCAGCGCCGGGATCGCGCCGCGCTCGGTCGTGGTCAGCGCGCCGACCGCATTGGCCAGCCGGCAAAGCTGGCGCAGGCGCGCCTCGTCGCCCGGAACGCCGCGATCCGTGAGCAGCCCGTGCAAAAGCCCGGCCACGAAGCCGTCGCCGGCGCCGGTGGCATCGATCGCGGCGACGCTGAAGCCCACGACCACGCCGTCGAAGCCGGACGTGAAATAGACGCAGCCGGCGGCCCCCAACGTCACGACCATCAGCTCGAGCCGATCGTGCCAAAGCTGCTGCCGGGCTGCCGCCGGATCGTCGGAGCCGGTCAGGAAGCGCAGCTCCTCGTCGCTGATCTTCACGACCTGCGCCTCGGAGATGCCGAGCAGCAGGCCCTCGCGGGCGGCGGCGGCATCCGGCCACAGCGCAAGGCGAAGGTTGGGGTCGCAGGAGATCAGGCAGCCGGCATCCCGGGCCAGCTCGATCGCGTGCAGCGTGGCGCCGCGCGACGGCTCCGAGATCAGGCTGATGGTGCCGAAATGCAGCAGCTTTGCGTTGCGGATCGCTGCCTCGTCGACCTCCTCGGGAGTCAGCAGCATGTCGGCGCTGGGATGCCGGTAGAACATGAACTCGCGCTCGCCGTCGGCGCGCAGGGAGACGAAGGCGAGCGCGGTGCGCGCCTCGCTCGAGAAGCGAAGCGGCGCCGTATCGACGCCCGCCCCGGCGAGCGTGCTGGCGAGGAAATGGCCGAAGGGATCGTCGCCGACCTTGCCCATGAAGGCGCTCGGCACCCCGAGGCGGGCGAGGCCCACGGCGACGTTCGCGGGCGCCCCACCCGGAGCCTTCCGAAACGCCGGCGCATCGATCAGGGTCGTGCCGGTGACGGTCGGCACGAAGTCGATCAGAAGCTCGCCCAGACAGATGACATCCGCCATGCCGATGCTCCTTAGCGCGTCACGCGCGCCGGCGCGAGAGGCGATCGTCGCACGGCCGCTATCGCACGCCGATCTCGTCCAGATGGCTCAGCATGTGAGCGGGATCCTCGTACACGCGATAGGCGCCGGCCCGCTCCAGCTCGTCGGTGCCGTAGCCGCCGGACAAGAGGCCGACGCCCAGCATGCGCGCGCGCCGGGCGGCCAGCAGGTCCCACACGCTGTCGCCGATCACGACCGCGTCCATGATGTCCGCGCCCAGCCGCCGGGCCGCCTCGAGGAACAGATCCGGATCGGGCTTGGCGTGCTGTACGAGGTCCCGGGTCACGATCGGCACGCCCTCGGGCACCTGGAGCATGGCGAGCGCCGGGCCGGCGCTCTCCATCCGGCCGCTGGTGGCGATCGCCCAGGGGCAGCCAAGCTCGGTGAGGCGGGCGAGCAGCGCGCGGGCGCCGGGCAGCGGGCGCACCTGGTCGATCCGCCGCAGATAAGCCTCGGCATGGAGCTGGCGCAGGCGCTCGAGCCGCGCCTCGTCGAGCTCGCTCCCGGTCTCACGCAGGAGCTGTCGCGTGAACAGCCCCCCGCTCATCCCGATGCGGCGGT
>Ga0299914_10000808_pt1 | contig 19651 bp, 19 predicted proteins | sample RVTome_10_FD_201361 | JGI IMG/M metagenome (GOLD analysis project Ga0299914, IMG submission 201361) | Soil microbial communities from uranium-contaminated site in the Upper Colorado River Basin, Wyoming, United States - RVT153D57 (version 2) ...
GTGCCGTTGCGGACGTCGTTGCGTGCGGTATGCCCGAGTTCGTGGGCCACGATCGATCGGATCTCCTCGTTCGTGGCCTGTTCCAGCAACGTGTCGTACACCACAATACGGTGAGTTGCGCCGAAACCGGACACGTATGCGTTCAGGGTCGTCGTGCGCCGCGACGCGTCAGCCACGAGCACCTCGTCCACCTCTACCCCGTCCGCATCGGCTAGTTCCATCAACGTTGCGCGAAGCTCGCCGTCCGGCATTGGAGTGAACTTGTTGAACACCGGCTCGATTACCAGGGGGTAGACGAACGAAATGACCACCACCAGGACTGCTGCACCGCCCGCGGTGGGTACCCACCACCATCGAGGCCATGCCCGGGCGAGCGCGACCAGGGCGAGCAAGGCCAGCAGTGTCCCACCGACCTGAAGGCCGAACGAACGGCCGACGTCGGCGAGCCAGCCCGACCAGTCACGGGTGGAGAGCCCGTAGGACCGGCGCACCGACTCCGCCCATGCCGAAAATGGCAACGTCACCGCCCGCATGATCAACAAGATCGCTGTCCCGCCCAACAACACTTGCCAGACCCAGCCGCCGCCCAACGGCGCCGCTGCCGCCTCGACGATCCGGGAACCCAGCGAGGTCAGCCCAAGTCCGAGCGCCACCACCAGCCCGATGGCGAGACTGAGGTAACCGGGCGGCCGGATATCCGACCGGAATTGTGCCGCCGCGGCCTGCTCTGCCGCGGTGAAGTCACGATCGGGGTCGGCGGGGACGAGTTCGGGACCGCCGCCGGGAAACGGTTGCCACGGCGTCGCCCAGACGACGACGAATACAAAGCCGGTCAGCAACACGGCGACCGCGACCCACGCCGCGGCGCCACTGGTCCTCACCAGACGATACTAGCCACGTTGATCAGCCACCCGGCCGAGTCGCACCTGAGAAGTTCGACTGGTAGTAGCCACTGAGCTCGACAATGCTCACCGGGGTACCGGGCTTGACCGCGTGCACCATTTGCCCGTTTCCGGCGTACATGCCGACGTGACTTATCGGGCTGTAGAAGAACAGCAGGTCACCGGGGCGCAGGTTGTCCCACGACACCCTGGTGCCGACCCCGATCTGCTGGTAGGACGACCTCGGCAGCGACACACCTGCGGCCGCCCACGCGGCCTGGGTCAACCCGGAGCAGTCCCAGCCGTCCGGCCCAGTGCCGCCCCACACGTACGGGTCGCCTAGTTGAGCCAGCGCGAAGTCGAGCGCGGCCTGCCCCTTGCCGGACGCGGGCTCGTCCGAGGATCGCTCGGAGCTGCGACTCTCCTGGTCCGCCGCCTGCTCGCGGGCCGCCAGCGCCGCCTGCTCTGCCTCCCGCTGCTCGGCCTCCAGCCGCTCGCGTTCCTCGGCTTCGAGGTTGTCCAGCAGCTGCTGCGCCTCCGCGAGCAACTCCTCGGCGGCGGCCTTCTCCTCGGCCAGCTGATCCTGGACCGCCTCGAGGCGGGCCTGCTGCTCGTCGTAGAGCAGGCTGTCCTGTTCGAGCCGCTGGCGCTGGGCGGCGACCTCCTGCAGTTGTTCGCCCTGCTGCCGGGTGTACGCGTCGAGCACCGCCGCCTGGGCAAGGTACTCATCCGGGTCGTCGGCGAGCAGCATCTGCATCGTCGGGTCGATTCCGCCTGACCGGTAGGTGGCGGCGGCGAAGTCGCCGATCTCGGCGATCAGCTCGTTGAGGCGAGCCTCCTGGCGCTCGACGTTCTGCTCGGCCTTTGCCAGCCGGCGCTCGATGTCCTCGAGCTCGTCGGTGGCCTGGTGGTACCGCTCGGCCGCTACTTCGGCCTCGTGGTGCAGTTCGTCGACCTTCTCCTTGACCTGTTCGAGGGTGAGATCGGGATCGGCATAACCCACCTGGGCCGACGTGATGCCACCGAAAGTCGCGACTGCTGCGGTGCACAGCACCACTATGAAACGGCGCGAACGACCGATGCGTCGGGTGTGAGTGGGGCCAGGTGGGTTCGTGGTCCGGCGGGGCAGCTCGGGCACGCCTGTCCTTTCCTCAAGCGGCGACCTGCTCGTCGGCCGTCGGCCGGCAGGGGGGAGCAGGCGCCTCGGGCAGACTAGCTAGCCGACCGTGCTCGGGGCAAGTGTCCCCGCCGGCGGAGATCGGCGTGTTCCCCGTCACGACGTGCCGCCACGGCCAGCCGCAGGGGTGGAACCAGCCCCGCATGAGCGAGCGCGTCGATCGCCACCTGCTCGGTCTCGTCGAGCTCGGCACCCTCGTCCGGAACCCCGAGCAGAACGGACACTACGCAGTCCGAACAGGCCAGGCCACGAACCTCGCACGCATCGCAGTCGATGAGCATCGCAACTGCCTCACCTCCGTCGGGCGGCCACCCTTGCGGCCGCGATCTGGAGACACGCTAGGGGCAGGGTCTGACAGTCCCGAGCGGGCCGGTCGTACTGTTCGCCGATCAGCCGGTGTGCCCAGCCGCATTGCTCAACCGCCGATCACCCCGAGAGCCGGCTAGACGGCTCAACCGCCGATCAGCCCGATGAGCGCCTCGGCGGGCAGCGGCCGGACCCCGGAACGACGAACCCCGTCTGCGACCTCGCGGTCGGAGGACACCACGACGACCGCACGCCCCTCCGGCTCCGCTCGCACCAGACGGCGGATCAGTTCGTCCGCCGTCTCCCCCTTCGGGCTGAAGCGCACCCGAACCCCGGTGGCCGGGCCGACCGGTGGCGGAACCGAGACGTCGGCGCCGTCGAATACGCATGTGACCTCGGCACCCGTGCGGGCCGCCAGGGCACCGAGGGCCTGGACCAGCCGGGTGCGCTGGGCCTCCAACGGCATCGACGGCCAGGCGGATTTGGTGACGTTGTAGCCGTCGACCACCAGGTGGACCCTCGGGAGCGCCAACAGCTCGGCCAGATGCGCGGGGTCGTCGGCCGATCGGGCCCGGCCGTGCGTCGGAACATCGGCCCCGGGCGGACCGCTCGCCGGCACGGTGTCGGCCGGCCGGACCGACGTCGCCGGCAGTGCCAGTTCTCGCCGCAGGCCGGCAGCCGCCTCTGTGAGCGTGTCGAGCAGGAGGCCGAGCCGCGCGGTCTCCAGGCCGCGCCCTTGCCGGCTCGCCCGCTTGAAGTCCTCGAGCGCGGCCTCGGCTTCACCCAACTTGGCCCGCAACCGCCGCCCTTCAGCCTCCGCGGCCGCCCGGGCGGCTTCGGCCTGCTCCAATGCGCGGCTCAGCTCGGACTCCGCCGCATGCTCGGCCCCACGTGCGGCGGCGGCCCGTTCGCGGGCCTCGGCCAGCCGGCGCCGGAGCCCGGTGTTCTCGGCCTTGAGCCGGTCTATCTCCTGCTTGTATCGGTCACGGGCCTCCCTGGCAGACGCCCGCGCCGCCGCCAACTGCTCACGCAGCCGGACCGCGGCCGCGGATTCGCGGGCGGCCCTGGCCTCGGTTTCCGCGCGGCTCGTGGTCTCCTCAGCCGCCTTGACGGCCACCTCCCACCCGTCCGGACGCTGAAGGTAGGCGATGACGGCGACTTCTACCGGATCGGCGGCCGCAGGCGCAGTGCCCTGCTCGAGCGCTTCGGCCAGGCCCGGTACCGCGGCCGAAGCCGCCTCGAAGACCCGAACCCGGAAGCTCGCATCGGAGTCCAGCGCCGCAGCGATCGCGGTGGCGCCGAGCCGCGTCCGTTTGGCGGCCGCGAATTTCGCAACCGGTCGCAGCGCGGGCGGTACCTCTTCCATGCGCATCGACCCGAGCACATCGGCCGCGAGTGCGACAACTCGCGCCCGCACCGGTTCTGGGAGTTCGGTCACGCCGGCTCAGTGTCCTGCCCGTCGGCCCCGGCCTCGTCCGCATCGACCCGCTGGACGAGCTCGATGCTCTGATCGCTGCCGCACCATCGGCAATGGATCCGCTCGACCACCTCGGTGAGCACCTCGGACTCCTCCACCCGCGCTTCGCCGGCCAGAGTGAAATGCAGGTACTCCCTCACCCGCGCGGTGCGCACCACGTCGAACCGAGTGAGATTGCCACACTGCCCGCAACGCCAGCGCGTCGTCGCGGTCGGCATCGGTACGGCCACGGGACCCTCCACTTCGTCGGTCTTGTCAGGTTAGAGGAGTCGGCGACCAGCGCGCCGCCACCACCTTGTCAGTGCGGGTCCCTACCGTTCGAATCATGGCGACCACAGTCGTTCAGGGCACGATCGACGAGTTGGGTGTGCCTCTCGTCGCGACGACGTTCGTCGTCGTCGACCTCGAAACGACCGGCGGCGCGCCCGCCACGGCGGACATCACCGAATTCGGCGCGGTCAAGGTGCGCGGAGGCGAGGTGCTGGGCGAGTTCCAGACCCTCGTCCGGCCCTCAATGGCCATTCCGCCGTTCGTGGCCGTGCTCACCGGCATCACCGACGCCATGGTCGCCTCGGCGCCCCGCATCGACTCGGTACTACCGGCATTTCTGGAGTTCGCTCGAGGGGCCACCCTGGTGGCGCACAACGCGCCGTTCGACGTAGGTTTCCTCAAGGTGGCCTGCGAACTCACCGGCCATCCCTGGCCGAGGTTCGAGGTGCTCGACACCGCGCGCCTCGCCCGCCGGGTCGTGGCCCGCGATGAAGCCCGCGACTGCAAGCTGTCCACCCTGGCCAGGCTGTTCCACGCGTCGACTACACCGACCCACCGGGCCCTCGACGACGCCCGCGCGACCGTCGACGTGTTGCACGGGCTGCTCGAGCGGCTGGGCAACGTGGGTGTGCAGACTGTGGAAGAGCTTGTGCTGTGGCAGAGCACGGTCACGCCGGCGCAGCGCAGCAAGCGTCACCTCGCTGAGCCGCTCCCGGCGGCGCCAGGGGTGTACATCTTCACCGACGGACACGGCCAGGCGTTGTACGTCGGCAAGAGCACGAACATGCGCCGGCGGGTCCGCACGTACTTCACCGCCTCGGAGACCCGCAGCCGGATGACCGAGATGATCTCGATCGCCGAATCGGTCACCGGCATCGAATGCTCGACCGCACTGGAGGCCGAAGTTCGCGAGTTACGCCTGATCGCCGAGCGGAAACCACGGTACAACCGCCGGTCGCGGTTCCCGGAGCGCGCGAGCTGGCTCAAGCTCACGGTCGAGCCGTTCCCACGGCTGTCGATGGTGCGCGACGTCCGCGACGACGGCGCCACCTACCTCGGGCCCTTCGGGTCGCGGCGCACGGCCGAGGCCGCCATGACCGCGGTACACGAGGCGATTCCCATCCGGCAATGCACCGAGCGGCTCTCCCCCAAACGCACCCGTTCGGCATGCGTGCTGGCTGAGATGGGCCGGTGCGGTGCCCCCTGCATCGGCGGCGAGACCGTCGAGCAGTACGCCCGCCACGCCGACGAGGTTCGCGAGGCGTTCACCGCCGACGCCGGTCGCCTCGTATCTCGCCTGCTACGCCGCATCGAACGGCTGTCGGGCGCCCAGCGATACGAAGACGCGGCCGTACACCGGAACCGGCTTGCCGCGTTCGTCCGGGCGGCCGCCCGCAGCCAGCGGATGGCCGCGCTCGCAGCCGTCCCTGAACTCGCCGCCGCACGACGGCTCGAGCAAGGCGGCTGGGAGATGCACGTCGTCCGGTACGGCCGGCTCGTGGCCGCCGGCACCTCGCCTCCTGGTGCGCACCCCCGTCCCTATCTCGACGGGCTGCTCGCCACGGCCGAGACCGTCGCCCCCGCGCCTCCTCCCCTGCCCGCAGCCACCGCTGAAGAAGCCGAGTGCATCCTGCGTTGGCTGGAGCAGCCCGGCACTCGCCTGGTCGAGATCGCCGGCAGCTGGAGCTTGCCCGCCCGCAGTGCATGGTCGTTCATGGATTTGGTCGACGCCGCCGGCCAGGCGCCCGCAGCCGCACGGCCGTTCGATGACCGTCGTGCACTCAGACCGCGCGCGTGACGTCAACGCCGCCCTGCGCCGGAGCGCCCGCGGGCAAAGATCTTCGTGCAGTACGTGGCTCGTCCCAGGCACGGCGTGAGCCTGCGGCGCCACGGCGTAGGCTCGGGCTGATTTCGGTATGAGGAGGAACCCGTGATCACCGCCATCGTCTTCGTGCAGGCCGACGTCGCCCGGATTCCCGAGGTCGCGGAGCAGATCGCCGCACTCGACGGAGTCAGCGAGGTCTACTCGGTCACCGGCGAGATCGACCTGATCGCGATGGTCCGCGTCCGCCACCACGAGCAGATCGCAGAAGTCGTCGCCGACCGGCTCAACAAGGTGCCCGGCGTCCTCGGTACCGAGACCCACATCGCCTTCCGCACCTTCTCCACCCACGATCTCGAGGCCGCATTCGCACTCGGCGTGGACGATCCGGACTGAGCGTCGCCCACCGGCGAGCCGCTGGAAGCAGCGACCGGGAAGTGCCGGCCCGTCGAGTCGTTTGACTGGACAGGACCACTGCGTGACCCGCTGCGCAGGTCCACAGCGCCGCCGCCGCGGCTCCGATCTCGCGGTGATTCGGCTGGTGAACGGCCAGTTCGGCGGAGTCTGATCTGAGTGCCGGCCATCCTGCGGGCAGGCTAAACGATCAATTTGGACACATTCGGCTCTCAGTTGTTGGGGTTTTGTTACCTACATGCCGAGATTTGGGAGCACTATGGAGGACCATGAGTGCACGTTCCATGACACGCCGACCCCTGCCGGCTAGCCCGTTCAAGGCGTCGACGGAGCAACCAGTCGAGAAGTTCAACCTCGACGACCGGATCACTCACGATCGGCACGGTCTCGGCCGCGTCGTCCTCCTGGAGAGCGACACTGTTGTGCACGTCGCCTTCGGTTCGGAGGTGCGGCGTATCGCCCTTCCGAACCCCAAGGTGACGCGGCTCTAGAGCACCTCGGGCGGGCAGGGACGCCGGGGTATTCCAGGCCATCGAGCCGCGTAGCCACCAAACCTTCGATGCGCTTTCAGCATCGACAGGGGCGTGGCCCACACCGCGCGGCCGAGTCAGCAGGCGGCGATCCAGCGGTCCAGCACGGCCGCTGCTTCCCCAGAGTCGACCGCCTCTCGAGCGCGCCCGAAAGCCTCGCCCATCCGCTCGACGAGCGGCTTGCCGCTTCCGCTGAGCCCGTCGTGCGCAACGAGCGCGGCGGCCGCGTTCAGCAGGACGGCATCGCGCACCGGGCCCGGCTCACCGGCCAGGAAGCGCCTGGCCACGTCGGCGTTGTATGACGCGTCCCCGCCCCGCAGCGCATCAGGTGCCGCTGCGGGAATGCCGAGATCTGCCGGATCGAGCCGCTCCTCGCGCACCTCGCCCTCGCGCACGACCCACACCCGCGATGTCGTGGTGGTGGTCAGCTCGTCGAGCCCGTCGTCACCGCGGAACACCAGCGCCGACACTCCGCGCCCGGCAAGAACCCCCGCGATGATGCCGGCCATCCGAGCATCGGCGACGCCGACGGCCTGCGCGGCAGGGCGCGCCGGGTTCGCCAGCGGGCCGAGGAAGTTGAATGTCGTCGGAATACCGAGCTCCCGCCTGGTCGCGCCGGCGTGGCGCAGCGCTGGGTGGAACAGGGCAGCGAAGCAGAACGTGATGCCGACTTCCTCGGCTATCTGCGCTACCCGTTCCGGCGGCAGGCTGAGGTCGATCCCCAGTTCCTCGAGCAGGTCCGCGGCTCCGCATGCCGACGAGGCCGCGCGGTTGCCGTGTTTGACCACCAGCACGCCGGCGCCGGCGGCCACGATCGCGGCCATCGTCGAGATGTTGACCGTATGAGCCCGGTCGCCGCCGGTACCCACCACGTCCACGGCGCGGCCCGCTACCGATATCGGCGTCGCACGCTCGTACATGGCCGAAACCAGGCCGGCCACCTCGTCCACCGTCTCGCCCTTCGCCCGCAACGCGATGACGAACGCGGCGATCTGGGCGGACGTCGCCGAGCCGTCCATGATCTCGCCCATCGCCCACGCGGTCGCCTCCGCCGGCAGGTCGGTCCGATCGAGCAGGGCGGTGAGGACCTGCGGCCAGCTTTGCGGGTTCACGACGCAGCGGGGACGGCGCGCCGGCGGCGACGCCGTAGCAGGTCGGCCACCGCAGCGGCCACCGCGGCTGGATCGAGCGGGTGCGACAGCACGGCCTCGGCGCGGGACCAGGTAGCGAGCCAGCCGTCCTGCGCACGGCCGACGAGCACGAGCACCGGCGGACACTGGTAGATCTCGTCCTTGACCTGGCGGGCGAGGCCGATGCCGCCGTACGGCGCGGCCTCGCCGTCGAAGACCGCTACATCGATGCCACCGGCCCGCAGCGCCTTCATGACCGCCGGCTCGGTAGCGCACTCGACGTACTCGACCCTCGGCAGGTCGGCCGCGGGGCGCCGCCCGATCGCGAGCCGGACCTGCTCGCGCGTGGTCCGGTCGTCGCTGTAAACCAGAACGGTTCTCGTCTCTGGAGCTGTCGCGGTGGTCATCGGATGGGTCCTCGCGTCATAGGCTGCGGTCGGCGTCCGATCTTACCGGCCGCGCGTGATACCTGCAGAGCCGGTAGAGGCTACCCAACACGCCGGAAAGTGGTAGGCGGGGTCGGGGTGTGCTCGTCAGCGGCTAACGACATAATGGCGCACGTGGCTCAGGCATCCGCAGTATCGACAGCGCCCGCTCCGGCGCCCGAGCGACCGAACATGGTCGCGGTGGGCACCATCGTCTGGCTGTCCAGCGAGCTCATGTTCTTCGCAGCGTTGTTCGCCGTCTACTTCACCATCCGATCGGTGCGGCCGGACGTCTGGGAGGCGAACACCCAGCTGTTGAACATTCCGTTTGCGGCGGCGAACACCACCGTCCTGGTGCTTTCCTCCGTCACCTGCCAGTTCGGCGTGTGGCGAGCCGAGCGCGGTCAGGTCGGCCGGACCGGCAGCCTGCTGCAGGTCGGCCGCTGGGGGCTGCGGGAGTGGTTCGTCCTCACGTTCATCCTGGGCGCCGTCTTCGTGGCCGGTCAGGTGTACGAGTACGCCGAGCTGGCGATCCACGAAGGCGTCACACTGTCCAGTGATGCGTTCGGCTCGATCTTTTATCTGGCCACGGGCTTTCACGCCTTGCACGTCACCGGAGGTTTGATGGCCTTCCTGCTCGTACTGGGCAGGACGTTCCTGGCCCGCCGGTTCACCCACGAACAGGCCACCAGCGCGATCGTCGTGTCGTACTACTGGCACTTCGTCGACGTGGTCTGGATCGGGCTGTTCCTGACCATCTACGCGGTTCAATGACGAGGAGCGCTGTGACTGCGATCTCCGCCCGCCGGCGCCATCCGCTGGCGGCCGCTGTCGTCCTGTTCGTCGCCTTGCTCCTGTTCGGGGGGCTGTACGCGGCGTTCGCCCCAGAGAGCCAGGCCGACGTCCAGGCCAGCACATCCACTCAGATCGACGAGGGGCGCAAGCTGTTCGCGATCGGGTGCTCGAGCTGCCACGGGCTCAACGGTGAGGGCCAGGCTCTCGACGACGGCACGGTGCTCGGGCCGTCCCTGGTAGGCGTCGGCGCCGCCGCGGTCGACTTCCAGGTCGGCACGGGGCGGATGCCCGCCGGGCCTCCTGGGGCGCAATTGCCCCGCAAGGAGGTCCAGTACACCGATGAGGAGATCGAGGCGCTCGCCGCCTTCGTCGCCTCCCTCGCCCCTGGACCGGAGATTCCCGGCGCGGCCGAGGTCGACCCGGAGCGGGGCAACGTCGCACGCGGTGGCGAGCTGTTCAGAACCAACTGTGCCCAGTGCCACAACGCGACCGGGCAGGGCGGCGCCCTGTCATACGGCAAGTACGCGCCGCCGCTCGCCGGCGTGGAGCCCAAGCACATCTATGAGGCAATGCTGACCGGCCCGCAGGCCATGCCGGTGTTCAACGACAACACGCTGGACCCCGAGCAGAAGCGCGACATCATCGCGTTCCTCAAGCACATCGAGGACGAGCCCAACCCCGGCGGCGCCGGCATCGGCCGGATCGGCCCGGTCTCCGAAGGCTTGTGGGGCTGGCTCATCGGCATCGGCTCGCTCATCGGTGCGGCCGTATGGCTCGGAGCGAAGCGGTCATGACCATATCGAGGGACGACAAGATGTCCGAGTACACCACCGAGGCGACCGGCACGGAGCTGGAGCGCCGCCGGGTCGGCGACCCCTTCCCGGACCCGGGCTTTCCGGAGTCGCCGGCCCGACTGACCGACACCGACCCCAAGGCCGAGCGCCGCGCCGAGCGACAGGTGGCCGGCATGTTCGGGCTGGCTGCGGTTCTCGTCATCGCCTTCCTGGTGTTCTATGTCATCTTCCCGATCGCGGCCGACGAGGGCGGGGTCGACGTCGGAGCGGTGCGCGATTCCAACCTCGCCCTCGGGCTTACCCTGGGCGGCTCGCTGCTGCTCATCGGTATCGGCGCGATCCACTGGGCTCGCAAGCTCATGACCAGCCACCAGGTCATCCACGAGCGGCACGAGTTGCGCAGCAGCGGCGAGACCCGGGCGGCCACGCTGGCGGACTTCGAGCTCGGCGCCGAAGAGAGCGGATTCGGCCGGCGCAAGCTGATCCGCAACAGCATGATCGGTGCGTTGCTGCTGCTTCCGCTGCCGGCGGTCATCCTGCTGCGCGACCTCGGGCCGGCACCGGGCGGGGTCAAGAAGCGCACCATCTGGGACACCGGCGTTCGGGTCCTCAAGGACCGCAGCTTCGAGCCGATTCGCCCGTCGGACCTACAGGTGGGCTCCCTGGTCATCGCGATGCCGGAATCCTACCTAGACCTGCCCGACCACGGACCGGTGCGGCAGAACGAGCGGGGCAAGTCCTCGGTGTTCCTCATCCGGATGCCGCCCGGGGAGTTCCGCGTCGATGAAGGCCGGGAGAACTGGCACGTCGACGGCATCCTCTGCTACTCGAAGATCTGCACGCATGTCGGCTGCCCGATCACGCTCTACGAGCGCGACACGCACCACATGCTCTGCCCATGTCACCAGTCGACGTTCAACCTCGCCGAGGGCGGCGAAGTGATCTTCGGCCCTGCCAAGCGCCCCCTGCCGCAGCTGCCGCTGGCCGTGGACGACGAGGGTTACCTCATCGCACAGAGTGACTTCGTCGATCCCGTTGGCCCTAGTTTCTGGGAGATGAACACATGAGCGCAGTGGTCAACGGCGCCGGCAAGCTCGTCAGCTGGGTCGACGACCGGGTCACGACGAACAACTGGCTCAAGCGGAACATCCGTAAGGCCTTCCCGGACCACTGGTCGTTCCTTCTCGGCGAGATCGCGCTCTACAGCTTCATCGTCATCTTGTTATCCGGGGTGTTCCTGACCCTGTGGTTCAAGCCTTCGATGGCCCACGTCATGTACGACGGCGCGTACGCGCCGCTGCGCGACGTCGGCATGTCGGAGGCATTCGCGTCCACGCTCGAGCTGTCGTTCGAGGTCCGCGGCGGGCTGCTGATGCGGCAGATCCACCACTGGGGTGCGATCATCTTCATCGCCGCGATGTCCGTGCACATGCTGCGCATCTTCTTCACCGGGGCCTTCCGAAAGCCGCGCGAGATCACCTGGGTCGTCGGCGTGCTCATGCTTGTGCTCGGTATCACCAACGGCTTCACCGGTTATTCGCTGCCTGACGACCTGGTCTCCGGCACCGGCATGCGGATCATCGAGGGCGGCATGCTGGCGATCCCGGTCGTCGGAACGTACCTGTCGTCGTTCATCTTCGGCGGCGAGTTCCCCGGCGACGACGCGATCGCCAGGCTGTATGTCCTTCATATCCTGCTTGTCCCAGCCCTCCTACTCGCGCTGGTGACGATCCACTTGATCCTGGTCTGGTATCAGAAGCACACGAACTGGGGTGGGGCCGGTACGAGCAACGAAACCACCGTCGGCTACCCGTTGTTCCCGGTCTACACCGCCAAAGCGGGCGGGTTCTTCTTCGTCGTGTTCGGCGTCATCGTGCTGTTGGCGGCGACGATCCAAATCCTTCCGATCTGGCTGTTCGGCCCGTACGACGCGTCGGTCGTGTCCGCCGGCACCCAACCGGACTGGTATGTCGGATTCCTCGACGGCGCTCTGCGAATCATGCCGAACTGGGAGTTCTATATCGCCGGCTACCCGATAAGCCTCAACGTGCTCGTGCCGGCCGTGCTGCTGCCCGGCATCATCCTGACGCCGCTGCTGCTGTACCCGTGGCTCGAGCAGTGGGTCACCGGTGACAAGCGCGATCACCACGTGCTCGACCGGCCGCGCAACCAGCCGGTGCGCACCGGGATCGGCGTGGCATTCATCACGTTCTACCTGCTGCTGTGGATCGGAGGCGGCAACGACTTCGTCGCCACCATCTTCGACGTTCCCGTGATGTGGATCACGCGGTTCATGCAGGTGGCCATCTTCGTGCTGCCGCCGCTGACGTACTGGGCTACCAAGCGGATCTGCCTGGGCCTGCAGCGGCGCGACCGCGACAAGGTGCTGCACGGTTCGGAGTCCGGCGTCATCGTGGTCAGCCCGGACGGTGAGTTCTCCGAGGTCCACGCGCCACTCGCGGAGGTGACGGCGTACCGGCTGACCGCGCACGAACGCCAGGCACCCTTCGAGCTTGGGCCGGAAACGGACGAGTACGGAATTCCGGCTCCACGCCGGCGAGGTGACAAGCTGCGTTCCCGGCTGTCGAAGGTCTACTTCGCGGACGTCGTCCAGAAGCCCACGAGGGACGAGCTCGAGATGGCCCACCACGACGGCCACGGTGCGGCCGAACCGCACGGCGAAATAGAGGCCGGCCGGCATTAGGCCGCCGGGTTGGGAGCGATCCCGATCGCGCCGATACTTCGCGAGTACGGGCCAGGGCATCCGGCTCCGGCCAGTCTGACGAGGCCCAACGCGGCGGGCGGCTCTTGTTCGGTGCTGGCTAGCGTGTTGTTGTCATCCTTTGAGCCGGCCACGCCATCACACACCGACGGAGGTAGCAGTGTCGCGACGCGGGTGGGTGCTATTCCTGGCGATGGGCCTGATCTGGGGCGTCCCGTACCTGATGATCAAGGTCGCGGTCGAGGAGTTCTCCCCCGCCACCCTCGTCCTGGCCCGCACCGCGATCGCCGCCGTCATCCTCGTTCCCGTCGCGGCCACCAAGGGGCAACTTCGACCGCTGCTGCCCTACTGGCGGCCGCTGCTGGCCTACACACTTGTCGAGCTCTGCATTCCGTGGGTTCTTCTGGGTTATGCCGAGCAGACGCTGTCCAGCTCGCTGACCGGCCTGCTGGTGGCTGCCGTGCCCCTCGTAGGTGCGCTGCTGGTCTGGGTGACGGGGCATGAGCGGGTAGAGCGTCGCCGCGTTGCCGGGCTGCTGGTCGGCTTCGCCGGCGTCGCCCTGCTCGTCGGCTTCGACGTGGGCAGCGCCAACCTCGGGGCGCTGCTGGCCATCGTGGGCGTCGTGGTCGGATATGCCCTAGGGCCGCTGCTGCTGGCCCGCTACCTGGCTCACTTGCCCGCGCTGGGCGTGGTCGCCGCGTCCATCGGCCTGACGGCGATCGGCTACCTGCCCGTCGGCCTGCTTCAGCGGCCCAGCCGGTCGCCGTCGGCCGAAGCCTGGCTCTCCGTGGTTGGCCTGGCCATCGTCTGCACCGCGCTGGCCTTCCTGGTCTTCTTCGCTCTCATCGCCGAGGTCGGGCCGGCCAGGGCAACGGTCATCACGTACGTCAACCCGGCGGTAGCCATCGCCCTCGGCGTGCTGGTATTGGGCGAGAGCCTCACCGTGTCCATCATCGCCGGTTTCGTACTCATCCTGGCCGGATCTGTCCTCGCCACGGTGCGAGACCGGGCTCCGGACCGCGCAGCCGCTGTTCGTGACGGCGGGTCGAGCGGCGAATGCCTTGCCGAACCGATCCCGGAGCCATGAGCCACCGCCACGGGGCCTCGGCGCACGGGTGGGCCGCAGCGCTGCGTTATGCGGTGCTCGGAGTGGCCGCGATGGCCGTGGCGGCATGCGGGCTGGACGACCCCGCTGCCGGCCCGACCGCGGCGGCGAGCTCACCTGCCGCCAGCGCGCCGACGCCGGGGCCGGCCAGCGCTCTGCGGTCGCCGAGCGGGTTGACGCCCGACCCGACATCTGCCGGCACGGGGGCCGCGTCGTCATCCTTGGCAGAGCCGGGCGGGCCCCAGCGGCCCGCCTGGCTCGGTACCCGTGTGCTGCCGCGTCGTCCGGACGGGCTGGGCGAGGTGCAGCCCACCCCTGCCGAGCTCGTGGACCGGCGGCTGCCTCCGCCCGACCTGCGACCGGCACCCGATGTCTTCGAGGCGACGATCGAGCCGGTGCCGGACGACGTCCTCGAACGCTCCACTTGGATCGAGGATTGCCCGGTGGCACTGGACGAGCTCAGGTACGTGACCCTCACCTTCTGGGGATTCGACGACCAGCCCCATCTCGGCGAGATGATCGTGCACAACTCCGTCACGTCCGACATCGCCGAAGTGTTCGGCCGGCTCTACGACGCCCACTTCCCCATCGAGGAGATGCGTGTGGTCGCCGCGCACGAGCTCGATGCACCGCCGACCGGCGACGGCAACAACACCTCGGCGTTCGTCTGCCGGCCCTCGACCGGCGGCAGCACATGGTCTGAGCACGCGTACGGCCTGGCCGTGGACGTCAATCCGTTCCACAACCCCTACCACCGGGGCGATGTCGTTATCCCCGAGCTCGCGTCGGCGTACCTGGACCGAGACCGCGACCTCCCCGGCATGATTACCGCCGGCGACGTGGTGACCGAGGCATTCGCCGCCATCGGCTGGGGTTGGGGCGGCGGCTGGAACTCGAGCAAGGACTGGATGCACTTCTCCCGGTCCGGCCGCTGACCCCTCTTCCGTTGATCATGCAAGAGCGGGGCGACACGCCGCCCAACCTGCTCCGAATCGCTCCCTAGAGCTTCGGACAAATGGGCGTGTCGCCCCGCTTTTGCATGATCGACGGAGGTTCAGTGGGCGTGTTCGCCCCGGTAGTACTCGTAAACCATGCCGTTGACGGTGACCACCGCCATGGCAGCACCGATGATGAACAACCACCAGCCGAAGACCAAGCCCGCGAACACCACGGCGGCCGACGCCGCACACGCCAGCGGCCACCAGGAGTAGGGGCTGAAGAAGCCGTACTCCCCTGTCAACTCCTCGATCTCGCCGTCCTGCTTATCCTCCGGGCGCGGGTGAACCTTGCGCGAGGTGGCCAGCAGGTAGAACGAGACCAGCGCTCCCAGACCGAAGGTCAGCGTGAGCGCCGTCGTGCCGGTCGGGTCCTTCGACATGAACCAGTAGATCGGCGTGACGATCAGGAAGAAGACCGCAACGACGACGAAAATCATACCCTCGACCTTCACGGCCGGCCCTCCACGTCAGGAGCGATTAGTGTTTCCTGGAGATCACCGCTGGGCACCTGGGTCATCGCGGCGATCTCTGGGTACTTCAAGTCGAAGGCTGGACGCTCGCTTCGGATCCGCGGGATCGAGGTGAAGTTGTGCCGCGGCGGCGGGCACGATGTCGCCCACTCCAGCGACCCTCCCCAGCCCCACGGGTCGTCAACGGTGACCTTCGGTGTCAGGCGGGTCTTCCAGACGTTCCACAGGAACGGCAGAGTCGAGACCGCCAGCAGGAACGCACCGGCGGTCGAGACCTGGTTGAGGGCGGTGAACCCGTCTTCGGGCAGGTACGAGGAGTACCGGCGCGGCATTCCTTCGACACCGAGCCAGTGCTGCACCAGGAACGTGGTGTGGAACCCGATGAACAGCATCCAGAAGTGGATCTTTCCGAGCCGGTTGTCGAGCATCCGGCCGGTCATCTTCGGCCACCAGAAGTAGAACCCGGCGAACATGGCGAAGACCACGGTGCCGAAGACCACGTAGTGGAAGTGCGCTACGACGAAGTACGAGTCCGACACCTGGAAGTCCAGCGGTGGCGACGCCAGCACGACACCGGTGAGCCCGCCGAGCAGGAACGTCACGAGGAATCCGATCGCGAACAGCATGGGTGCTTCGAACGTCAGCGAGCCGCGCCACATGGTGCCGATCCAGGTGAAGAACTTCACCCCCGTCGGGATGGCGATCAACATCGTCATGAACGCGAAGAACGGCAGGTTGACCGACCCGGTGACGTACATGTGGTGCGCCCACACCGCCGCGGACAGCCCGCCGATCGCCAGCGTCGCGTAGATCATGCCCTTGTAGCCGAACAGCGGCTTGCGGCTGAACACCGGGATGACCTCGGTGATGATGCCGAAGAACGGCAGGGCGATGATGTAGACCTCGGGATGCCCGAAGAACCAGAACAGGTGCTGCCACAGGATCGGCCCGCCACCCGAGGGGTCGAAGACGTGAGTGCCGAAGTTGCGGTCCGCGAACAGCGCGAACAGCGCGGCGGCGAGCAGCGGGAACGCGATCAGCACCAGAATGGCCGTCACGAGGATGTTCCAGGTGAAGATCGGCATCCGGAACATCGTCATGCCCGGCGCCCGCATACAGATGATGGTGGTGATGAAGTTCACCGCACCGAAGATCGTCCCGAAGCCGGACAACGCCAGCCCCATGACCCACAGATCACCACCGAGGGCCGGGCTGTACAGATCGTTGTTCAGCGGGGCATAAGCGAACCAGCCGAAGTCGGCCGCCCCGCCCGGAGTGAGGAATCCGGCCATCACCATCAGCCCGCCGAACAGGAACAGGTAGTAGCTGAACATGTTCAGGCGCGGGAACGCGACGTCCGGCGCCCCGATCTGCAGCGGCACGATGACGTTGGCGAAGCCAATGAACAGCGGTGTCGCGAACAACAGCAGCATGACCGTGCCATGGATGGTGAACAGCTGGTTGTACATGTGGTCGCTGACGACGCCCCCGCCGGGCTGCCACAGCTGCATCCGGATCAGGACCGCCATCAGCCCTGCGACGAGGAAGAATCCGAACGACGTGGCCAGGTACAGGTAGCCGATGACCTTGTGGTCCGTCGAGCTCATCCACCGGACGACGATGTTGCCCTTGCGGTGGGGGCGCTTCACAGGCTCCGGCGCAGGCGCGTCGGTGCGCTCGAGGTACGTCGTCACGAGTCGCTCCCTTCGAACGGTTGCGAGAACGCACCGCGCAGCGGCGACGGGATCAACCCGGTCTGGCCGCGGTCGCGCAGTTCCTGCAGGTGCGCTTCGTACTCCTCCTCTGAGACGACCTCGACGTCGAAGAGCATCCGCGAGTGGTAGACCCCGCACAGCTCAGCGCACTTGCCCGCGTACGTTCCTTCTCGGTTCGGCGTGACCTGGAAAGTATTGGTCTTGCCGGGGATGACGTCCATCTTCATGTAGAACTGCGGGATCCAGAACGAGTGGATCACATCCGGTGAGTTCAGTTCGAACTGCACGGTCTGGTCCACCGGTAGCACGAGCGTCGGCCGATCGGTGGTGGTGCCGATCTCATGGACATCGCCGTCGACGTGGTTGAACGTCCAGGACCATTGCTGTCCGATGACGCCGATGGTGATGTCCGGCTCGGCCGACACGTCGACGATCTCGTCCTGGTTCTGAACCGTCCAGTAGAACAGCGACGCGATGACCGCGAACGGCGCCACCGTGTAGAGGAACTCGATGGGCGCGTTCAACCGCGTCTGCCGCGGCAGTCCGTCGTGGCGCCTGCGGTATGCCACGGCGGCGAACAGGATCAGTCCCCACACCAGAAGGCCCACTCCGAGCGCGGCGATCCAGGTGCCGACCCACAGGTCGCCGATCAGCGGTGTCTCCTCGGTGGCAGGCTCGGGCAGCCCGGCCCGGCGCCACTGGTCGGCCGCGTCGCCCGAGCATCCGCTCAAGGCGACCGCAGCCACCACCAGGGTGGCGCCAACGGCGACCCTTCGACGCACCGAGCGCACGGTGCCGTTTCGACTCAACTCCCAGCGCCCCTTTACGCGGATATCCCTCGGCCTGCACCGATCACCGGCACGGCCGCCGAAGTCTTGTTTGTCCTGCGGTGGCAACACTAGCGGCTGCCGCACCGGAGCACCCACGAAGGTAGGCATTAACGTGCGTGGCGTGCCTAACAGTCTTCGCGGCTACCTTGACGCCGCTTCGACCGAGCCGTTGCACCCGGCGGCCCGGGAGGTGCTGGCCGAGGCGTACGACGCCGGGTGGGCCGATCCGTCCCGTCTGTACGGTTCCGCCCGACGGGCCCAGTTGTTGCTCGACAACGCTCGTGAGATCGTCGCCGCCGCGGTCGGCGCACGCCCGGACGAGGTCTCCTTCACCGGGAGCGGCACCCAGGCGGTCCATCTCGCGGTGCTCGGGACGGCCGCCGCGCACGATCGAACGGGTCGCCACCTGGTCGTTTCCGCCATCGAGCACTCCAGCGTGCTACACGCCGCCGAGAGCGTCCCGTCCGCCGAGGTGACTCGGGTGCCCGTCGACAGGTCGGGGCTGGTGAATGCGCATGCGTTCGCCGAAGCGGTGCGGGCCGACACCGCCGTGGCCTGCCTGCAGGCGGGCAACCACGAAGTGGGCACCGTGCAGCCGGTCGGCGAGGTCGCGCGGCTCTGCGCCGAGCGGGGCGTCCCGCTTGTGGTCGACGCCGCTCAGGCGATTGGTCGCGCCGCCGTCCCGGCCGACTGGGCGGTGCTGACCGCCAGCGCGCACAAGTGGGGCGGGCCCGCCGGCGTGGGTGTGCTGGTCGTGCGGCGCCGCGTTCGCTGGCGGTCGCCGTCGCCAGAGGACGAACGAGGCTCTGGCCGGGTGCCCGGCTTCGAGAACGTCCCCGGCGCCGTGGCCGCGGCGGCGGCCCTGCGTGCTCGGCTGGCCGAAGCGGATGAGCTGAACCGCAGGCACTCCGCCCTCGTCGACCTGATCCGCTCGCGAATTCCGGAACTCGTTCCGGACGTCGAGGTGGTCGGACATCCGACGCTGCGTCTGCCGCACATCGTCACGTTCTCGTGCCTGTATGTGGACGGCGAGGCGCTGCTCACCGAACTGGACAAGCATGGCTTCGCGGTGTCGAGCGGGTCGTCGTGCACTTCGAGCACACTGACGCCCAGCCACGTGCTCGAGGCGATGGGCGTGCTGACCCACGGCAACATCCGGGTCTCGCTCAGCCGATCGACCACCGAGGCCGATGTCGAACGCTTTCTCACCGTCGTACCTGACGTGGTCGCGCGGGTGCGGGCAATTACTGGAGCTGATGGGTTGTGACCGGCCTACCCGAACCTGATCTGACCGTCGACTGCCGTTCGATGCGCTGCCCGCAGCCGGTCATCGAGCTGGCCCGAAGAATCGCGGACGTGCCGGCCGGCGGCGTCGTCGCCGTGCTGGCCGATGATCCGGCCGCCGCGACCGACGTACCCGCGTGGTGCCGATTGCGCGGGCACGAGTACCTCGGCGCGGACGATGCGGAGCCCGGCGCGTCGTCATACCTCGTCCGCCGATCCCGTTGATCATGCAATAGTGGGGCGACACGCCGAATTGCCCGTTATGTCCTTCAGCCTTGCCAGCTACGGACATAACGGCGTGTCGCCCCACTATTGCGTGATCAACCGGGGGTGCTAGGGGCGGAGCGTCTTGACGTGCGGTGCGACGTCCCCGGCGGCGTCCTCGCCATAGGCCTTGGCGCAACGGTCGAGCACGTCGGACCGGCCGAGCTCGTATTCCTGCGTCCCGACGTTCTCCAGGACGTACGTGGCAAGCAGCGATCCGAGCTGCGCGGCACGCTCGAGAT
>Ga0299914_10000809_pt1 | contig 19645 bp, 19 predicted proteins | sample RVTome_10_FD_201361 | JGI IMG/M metagenome (GOLD analysis project Ga0299914, IMG submission 201361) | Soil microbial communities from uranium-contaminated site in the Upper Colorado River Basin, Wyoming, United States - RVT153D57 (version 2) ...
AGCGGGGCTTGCGCGCCGAGTGGATGGCGATGATGCCGCCGGCGAGGATGCTGTAGCGGACCCGCTCGAGGCCGCTGCGGGCGATCATCTCGGCGAGTCCCTCCGGAGCGGGGAAGCGCTTGACGGAGGCCGGCAGGTAGCTGTAGGCGTCGCGATCGCCGGCGAGCGTCCCGAGCAGCGGGACGAGGCGGTCGAACCACAGCGAGTAGAAGCTCGACAGCGGCGGCCGGTGCGGCTGCGTGATCTCGAGGACGACGATCCTGCCGCCGGGGCGCAGAACCCGCGCCATCTCGGCCAGGCCGCGCTCGAGGTCGGCGAGGTTCCTGGCGCCGAAGCCGACCGTGACGGCGTCGAAGGACTCGTCGGCGTAGGGCAGCTCGAGGGCGTCGGCCCACTCGAACCGGGTTCCGGCGGCGCCCGCGTTCGTCGCCTTGCGGCGGGCGTGGTCGAGCATCGGCTCCGAGAAGTCGCAGCCGACTACGGTGCCGGCCGGGCCGACGCGCCGGGAGAGCTCGATCGCGAGGTCGCCGGTGCCGCAGCAGACGTCGAGCGCCGCGTCACCCGCCTCGAGCTCGGCCCGATCGGCGGCGCGCTCGCGCCAGCGGTGGTGAAGCCCGGCGGTCATCGCCGTGTTCATCAGGTCGTAGACGCCGGCGATGCGATCGAACATTCCCCGGACGCCGGCGGCGAAGTCGGGGGCGTCGGTGGCGCGTCCGGGGTCGTCCGGTGCACCGTGCGCGGCGCGCGAGCTCGTCACTGCAGCGAGGCCAGGAACTGCACCATCTCGTCGAGGTCCTCGGGTGGGAGCTCGTCGTAGGCGGGCATGATCCCCGCCGGGTTGACGAGGGTGCGTTCGATCGCCTCGGCTGGGATCTTCGCGCCTATGTGCGTCAACTCGGGCGCGATCTCGTTCCCGTTCTCACCGATCTTGTGGCAGCCGAGGCAGCCGTTCTCGGCGACTAACTGCGCCCCCTCCTCGTACTGGGTCGAGACGTCGATCGCATCGATCTCGATCTCCGTCGGCGACCCGGCGACGGCTCCGAGATATGTGAGGTAGGCCATCGCGATGATCGTCAGGATGCCGGCGGTCGTCGCCACCGGGCGGCGCTCGGGACGGCGCTCGGGGTTGCGGTCGTAGAACGGCAGCAACAGCAGCAGGACCATCGCGATCGTCGGGATCCCGACCGTCGCCAGCGGGACCAGCGCCGGCGGCTTGATCACCCGCAGCAGCTCGAAGAGGAAGAAGAAGTACCACTCCGGGCGCGGCACGTAGCTCGTCGTCGTCGGGTCCGCCCGCGGGCCCTGGTGGGCGCCGAGGACCAGCGACAGCGTCATGATCACGGCGACGACGATGAAGAACATCGCCGAGTCCTTGAGCACGGCGTACGGGAAGAACGGCTTGCCCTGCTTCTTCAGGACCTCGTACTCGCGGAGGTACTGCTCCTTCTCGGCGCGGTTCACCGGGCGCCTCGCATCAGACCTGCTCCTCGCGCAGCGACTTCGGCTTCGTCTCGGCGCGCAGCCACGGCGGCGCTGTCGTCCCGAGCTTGACGACGAGGTAGAGGTGGGCGCCGATCAGAGCGAACATCAGGCCGGGCACGAGCAGCATGTGGATCGCGTAGAAGCGGGGCAGCGTCGTCTCGCCGATCTCGGCGCCGGCGCGCAGGAAGTCGGCCAGGTAGGGCCCCACGACCGGCCCGCTCGCGGTGATGTTCATCGCCACGACCGTCGCCCAGTAGGAGCGGTTGTCGAACGGCAGCAGGTAGCCGGTGAGGCCCATGATCATGGTCAGGATCAGCAGCACGACGCCGATCACCCAGTTGAGCTCGCGCGGGTACTTGTAGGCGCCGAAGAAGAACGTCCTCCCCATGTGCAGGAAGATCACGATCACCATCACCGTCGCCCCCCAGATGTGGAGGCCGCGGACGAACTGGCCGAGGAAGACGTCCTCGGTGATGTGGGTGATCGAGTCGTAGGCCTCGGTCGTCGAGGGGACGTAGAACATCGCCAGGAAGACGCCGGTGATCGCCTGGACGACGAACGCGAACAGCGTCGCCGAGCCGAGGGTGTAGAACCAGTTCGTCCCCTTCGGGACCTTGCGGAACAGCAGCCCGGTGAGGAACGGCGAGGCGCCCGTGCGCTCGTCGACCCAGCCGACGAGGTCGACCGGGGCCTCCTTGGCACGCTCGAGCACGGGCGACGCACCATCGCCGTTGACCCGCTCTCCCGGCTTGCCGGGCTTGCGCAGTGGAGCCGGGATCAGCGCGTCGCGAAGGCCCACGCTTGCCTCACGGTGCGGGCGGCGTCGTCGGCCGCGGCGGATAGAGGTACTCCCAGATGCCGCCGGTGAAGGCGGCGGGGTCCCGGGTGCGGACGGGCTCGAGCTGGGAGGTGACGCTGTAGCGGGGGCCGATCTCGACCTGGCCGGCGCTGACCCGCGTCTGGAAGCGGTCGAGCGGGCGCACCGGCGGGCCGCCGGTCACCTTGCCCTCGAAGTCGTAGACGCCGCCGTGGCAGGGGCAGATGAAGCTGCCGGCCGACGGGTAGAAGCGGACGGGGCAGCCGAGGTGGGCGCAGCGGCTGGAGATCGCGATGATCTCCTCCGGGTCCTCGTCGAGGTCGGCGCTGCCGCGGCGCACGTAGACGGTCGTCTTGCCGGCCTCGCCGACGTCGCGGACGGCCGTGACGACCGCCTGGCGGTAGGTGTCGGAGGTGAAGTCGTCGAGCGGTCCGACGGCCTGCCACTCCTCCTGGGGGCTCTCGAACATCGGCGCGACTGCGAACCCCACCACCGGCAGCGTGACCGCCGCCACGGCGACGCCGCCGAACGCCTGGCCAAGGGCCATGAACGCCGTACGGCGTGTCATCGACTCGCCCTTGAAGTAGCCGGGCGGCTTCGGCTTCTCGGGCTCGCCCCCGGGCCCGGTCACGCTCTTGTTGTCGCCGGCATCAGCCACGTCGGGAGCCGAAGTCTATTTGTTTGGCTGCGCGGTCAAGCGCCTCGCCGATGCCCGCCGCGCCCGCCGCCTGACGGCCCGCCGCCATCGCCTCGTCGGGGGCCGCGGGCTCGAGATCGCGGAGGCGTCGCTTGGCGCGATCGTGGGCCGCCGAGGGCCCGCAGGCGACGGCGACGACGCTCGCCAGCCACAGCGCCCGCAGTGCCTCGTCGTCGTCGCGGTCGGCGTGGATCTGGGCGGCGAGGCTGATCAGGTCGGAGAGCTCGCCCACCGCCTCGAGATCGCCGAGCGAGGCGAGACGCTCGAGGCCGAGCGCGTAGAGGTAGTCGCCGGCCAGCAGGGCGAGATCCGCATCGGCGCCGGCGAGCAGCCGCGGGCTGCCGTAATGGAGCAGGTAGCCCTCGTGAATCGCCTCGACGACCATCGCGTAGGCGCCGGGGGCCGAGGCTGTCCGTGGCCCGGCGGCTGCGAGCAGGCCGAGCGCGGGCTCGACCCCGTCGGGCTCGACGACGTGGTCGGCGATCACCGTGCGCTCGCGGCGAAGCTGCTCGGCGAGGATGCGCAGGGCGTCGGCGGGCGCGTCCATCGGCGGACGAGCTTGGACATCAGCAGCGGTCACGCGAAAGCCTCCGCGAACGCCTCCCGCGCCGCCTCGATCGTGCGCTCGATCGCGGCGTCGTCGTGCGCCAGGGAGACGAACCAGGCCTCGAACTGCGATGCCGGCGGGTAGACGCCGCGCTCGAGCAGGGCCCGGCAGAAGCGGGCGTGGGCTTCGAGGTCGCAGGCCGCCGCACCGGCGAAGTCGCGAACCGGGTCGGCGCTGAAGAACGGGGTCACGAGCCCCGGCGCCGAGACGACCCTCACCGGGAGCCCGGCGGCGGCGTCGCGCAGGCCGGCGGCGAGCGCCTCGGTGAGGCGGCCGAGCCGGGCGTAGTTGCCGGCGTCGAGCTCGTCGAGCGTCGCGAGCCCGGCGGCGACGGCGAGCGGGTTGCCCGACAGCGTCCCGGCCTGGTAGACGTCGCCGGCCGGCGCGATCCGCTCCATCAGCTCCCGGCGACCCCCGTAGGCGGCGGCGGGGAGGCCGCCGCCGAGGACCTTTCCGGCGACGGTCAGGTCCGGCTCGAGGCCGTGGAGCTCCTGCACCCCGCCGCGGGCGACGCGAAAGCCGGTGATCACCTCGTCGAAGACGAGCAGCGCCCCGGCGTCGGTCGCCGCCGAGCGCAGGTGCTCGAGGAACCCTTCGGCGGGCTGGACGACGCCCATGTTGGCGGCGATCGGCTCGCAGATCACCGCCGCCACCGGGCGCTCGGCGAGCGCCGCAGCGACCGCGTCGCGGTCGTTCCAGGGGACGACGATCGTGTCGGCGGCGGCACCCGCGGTCACGCCCGGGCCGGCCGGGATCCCGTGGGTCGCGAGGCCGGATCCCGCCTCGGCGAGAAGCCCGTCGACGTGCCCGTGGTAGGCGCCCGCGAACTTGACGACCGGATCGCGCCCGGTGACAGCACGCGCGAGCCGGATCGCGCTCATCGCCGCCTCGGTGCCGGAGCTCACCATCCGCACCATCTCGACCGACGGCAGCCGCTCGCAGACCTCGGCGGCGAGCGCCACCTCGGCCCCGGTCGGGGCGCCGTAGCTCGTCCCCCGCCCGGCGGCCTCACGAACCGCCTCGACGACGCGGGGATGGGCGTGCCCGAGGATCAGCGGCCCCCAGGAGCAGACCCAGTCGAGGTAGCGATTGCCGTCGACGTCGACCAGCTCACAGCCCTCGCCGCGGTCGATGAAGATCGGATGCTCGCGGCCGATCGATCCCATCGCCCGCACCGGCGAGTTGACGCCGCCGGGCATCAGCCCGCGGGCGCGGGCGAAGAGCGCCTCCGACCTACCCGTCTCGATCAACTGGCGTGCTCGCGCTCCCAGGCGGCGTAATCGCCGGTGAAGTAGCGCAGGCGGACCTTCTTGAACTCGGTCGACGAGTAGAGGGTCGCGCGGTCGTCGCCGTGGAGGCCGTGCTCGTCGGCGATGTGATCGAGGATCGCGTCGCACTCCTCCTTCGAGCGGCCATGGGCCATCGTGAACACCGAGTACGGCCAGTCCGGGTAGGTCGGCCGCTGATAGCAGTGGGAGATCCCGCGAACCGCCGCCATCTTCGCGCCGGCCTCGAGGATCCGCTCCTCGGGCACTCGCCAGACGCCCATCCCGTTCGCCGAGAACCCCGCTCGGCGGTGAAAGAGGATCGCGGCGACGCGGCGCAGCAGCTTGCGCTCGACCATCCCTCCGAGGTACCCGAGAAAGGCCTCGGTGCTCATCCCGACCTCCGACGCCGCCGCGTCGTAGGGCCGGTCGGCGACGGCCATCGGCCCCTGAAGCGCGCGGATCACCGCGACATCGCGGTCGTCGTAGGGCTGCGCCTCGAGCTCGCGCGGCGGCGACGTGTCGACGGCGGCGGCCAAGGCGTCGGTGCCCTTCTCCATCTCGAGGTTCATGTTGATCTTGAACAGCCGCAGCGTCGGCAGCTGGCGGATCGACTCGGCGCCGGTCAGGCGCTGGAGCACATCGAGGGTGCCGTCGAGCCCGAGCTCGGAGTCGGGCGGCGTCGCGATCGTGAACCAGAGGTTGAACTCGTGCGTGCGCAGGTAGTTGTGGGAGACGCCGGGGTGCGAGTTGATGATCGCCGCCGCTCGGTGGGGATGCTCGGAATCGACCCTCGCGGCCACCAGCATCGATTCGTACCCGAGCGCGCGGGTGTCGAAGATCGGCGTGATCTCGCGGATGATCCGCTCGTCGAGGAGGCGCTGCGTGCGCGCCTGGAGCTCGCTCGCGTCGACGCCCGCGTCGACGGCCAGCTCCCGGTACGGCTCCGGGTGCAGCGGGAACCGCGACTGCAGCAGGTTCATGATCCGCTTGTCGGCCTCGTCGAGCGGGACCGCCGCGCCATCGGCGCGGGAGCGGACCTTGGCGCGCGCTACAGCCACGTGGCGAGCTCCTTCGCGTAGTAGGTGATGATCGCGTCGGCGCCGGCACGACGGATCGCCGTCAACGCCTCGATCGCCGCCGCGCGCTCGTCGATCCAGCCCTGCTCCGCCGCGGCCTTCAGCATCGAGTACTCACCCGAGACCTGGTAGGCGACGACGGGGAGATCGGTCCGGGCGCGGACGGCGCCGATGACGTCGAGATACGGCATCGCCGGCTTCACCATCACCATGTCGGCGCCCTCGCCCTCGTCGAGGGCGGCCTCACGAAGCGCCTCGCGAGCGTTCGCGGGGTCCATCTGGTAGCCGCGCCGGTCGCCGAACTCGGGGGTCGACTCGGCAGCGTCGCGGAAGGGGCCGTAGAAGGCCGATGCGTACTTGGCGCTGTAGGCGAGGATCGGGACGTCCGGGTGCCCCTCCTCGTCGAGCTGATGGCGAATCGCCGCGACGCGCCCGTCCATCATGTCGCTCGGCGCGACCGCGTCGGCTCCGGCCTGGGCGTGCGAGATCGCGGTCTTCGCCAGCAGCTCGATCGTGATGTCGTTGTCGACCTCGCCGTCGCGGACGAACCCGCAGTGACCGTGCGAGGTGTACTCGCACAGGCAGACGTCGGTGATCACGAGCAGATCGGGGTGCGCCTCCTTGAGCGCCCGGACCGCCATCTGGACGACGCCCTCCTCGTCGTAGGCGCCCGAGCCCTGCTCGTCCTTGGTCGCCGGGATGCCGAACAGGATCACGGCCGGCACTCCGGCAGCCTGGACCTCGGTCGCCTCGGCGACGACCTCGTTGATCGAGAACCGGTCGATCCCGGGCATCGACGGGACCGGCTCGCGGACGTCGGAGCCGGCAACCACGAACAGCGGCTGAATCAGCTGCTGCGGCGAAAGCTGCGTCTCGCGAACGAGGCCGCGGAGCGCCGCCGTGCGCCGCAGGCGGCGCATGCGCGTCGCGGGGAAGGCCACGCCGCAAGGTTACCTGCGGCCTTGACGGGGACGATGGATGCCCGTACCGTCGGGCGCAGCGATTGTGGGGAGAAGGAGGCCTGAGGGATCACCCGCAGCCCAGGCGAAGTGCCGGACAGCGATCGTCAGCTCGGGCTCGACCTCGAGCGTGACCTCGTCTGCATCAGCGATGCCGCGGGGTACTTCACCTCGCTCAACCGAGCCTGGGAGGGGCTCCTGGGCTGGAGCCGCGAGGAGCTGCTCGGCAGGCCGCTGATCGAGTTCGTCCACCCCGACGACGTCGAGCGCACGGAGCGCGAGACGGCGCGGGTCGCCCAGGCCGACTACGAGGTCGTCGGGTTCGAGAACCGCTACCTGCACAAGGACGGCAGCTACCGGTGGCTGGCGTGGAACGCCCGCTCCGACGGCGAGCAGTTCTTCGCGATCGCCTTCGACATCACCGAGCGACGACACGAGGAGCAGCGCCTGCGCAAGATGCTCGGCGACGAGCGCCTGCTCGCGTACTGGCAGCCGATCATCGACGTCCGCTCTCGGACGATCGACCGCGGGGAGCTCCTGGTGCGGATGAGCGACAACGGCTCCGTGCTCGCGCCGGCATCGTTCCTCCCCGCGGCGGAGCGGCTCGGCCTGATCGGCTTGGTCGACCGCTGGATGCTGGGGCGGGCCGCGGCGGCCTCGGGAGACGGGCCGATCCTTCACATCAACCTCTCGGCGCGGACGATCGAGGACGACGCCCTGGTCGACGAGCTCCAGCGGATGGTCCTCGACGCCGAGCGCCCCGAGAAGCTGGTCTTCGAGATCACCGAGACGGCGGCGATCCGGAACCTCGACGCGGCGCAGGCGTTCACGCAGCGCCTGCTGCCGCTCGGTTGCAAGTTCGCGCTCGACGACTTCGGCATCGGCTACGGGTCGCTCACCTACCTACGACACCTGCCGGTCCAGATCCTGAAGATCGACCGCGCCTTCGTCGGCGGCCTCATCGACAGCCCGGAGGACCAGGCCCTGGTGCGCAGCGTGATCGCCCTCGCCCACGAGCTCGGCCTCGAGACGGTCGCCGAGGGGGTCGAGGACGAGGGCACCTACGAGGCGCTCCGCCGGCTCGGAGTCGACTACGTCCAGGGGTTCCTGATCGGCCGCCCCGAGCCGGCACGGCTGAACGGATCAGCCGAAGCGGCGCAGCGCGAGGCGGGCGAGGACCGCATACGCGAGCGCGATCGCGCCTAGGTGCAGGACGCTGAGCCCGAGCGCCGGGCCACCCGGATCGAGCGCGCCGGACATCGCATCGAGCGAGGGGGCGAACGGGAACAGTGAGCTGACGACCTCGACGGCGTCGTGGACCGTCGCGTCGACGACGCCGGTCGGGATCAGCGACAGGAACGCGATCGGCAGCGAGACCATGAACGCGAGCAGCGAGCTGGCGCGGACCTCGCGGGCGGCGGCGCCGATCGCCGAGCCGAAGGCGGCGAACGCGGCGCCCGCGGCGACGATGCCGAGGGCGATCGATGGCGCCCGGCCCCAGTCGATCGAGACCAGGAGCGAGAGCACGACCAGCATCACGCCGGTGACGACGATCGACGCGATGACGCCGAGGAGCAGCTTCTCGACCAGGAGCCCGGTGGCGCCGACGGGACCGCGGGTGATGCGCGTGAACGCGTTCTCCTCGCGCTCGAGGGCGAGCGAGCCGGCAACGAGGAGGACAGTCACGAACATCAGCGTGACCGTCGCCGCGACGGCGATCGCGAACGAGTCGAGCTCGGGGGCCTCGCCGGCGACGACGGTCTTCGAGACCGCGATCGGCTCGGCGACCGCTCCGAGAAGGGGTAGCGCGAGGTCGAGGTTCTCGCGCGCAACCCCTGCGAACCGCATCACCGCGTCGACCAACCGGCGCTCGGCGCTCTCCGCCGGGAGGGCGCCGCGGACGCCGCGCAGGATCCGCTCGGCGCGTTCGAGGCCGAGGATGTCGAAGCTCTCGCCGAGGAACGGGACGTCGAACGTCCCGCCCTCGATCAGCAGGTCGAGGTAGCCGGCGGCCTGCTCCGAGACACGCTGGGAGAGGATCAGGTTGGCCTCGGTGACGAGCGCCTGGATGCGATCGTCGACGAGCTGCGCCTTGACGGGGTCGTCCTCGTTCACGAGCACGTCCACCGTGGGCTGCGACGGGTTGAGGCCGGCGAGCGACTCGAGGCTGTCGAGCAGATCGGGCGGGAGGATCAGGGCGCCGAGGACATCGCCGCGCTCGACCAGGCGCTCGGCCTCGGCGCGCGAGTCGACGTCGACGCACTCGACCCGCCGGCAGAGCTCGGTCCGGGCGTCGTCGGCACCGAACTCCTCGCCGCCGGCGCCGAGGTCGAATCCGCCCTCATCGAGCGGCACTTCGCTCAGAAAAGCGACCCGCGGCTTGCCCTCGTCGCCGGACAGGGCGAAGCCGATCAGGAGGCCGATCACGACCGGGTAGGCGACGAGCAGACCGACGATCAGGGGCGATCGCCGGAGGATCTGGAGGTCCTTGAGCAGCAGCCAGCGCATCGGTGCCTGCTCAGTGCCCGCGCTCGCGGAGGTAGGCGACGAACGCGGACTCGAAGTCGCGCCCGTCGGATTCGGGAACGGCGGCGTGAAGCTCGTCGGCGGTGCCGGCGAAGACAGCCTCGCCGTCGGCGAGGACGAGCAGCCGGGTCCCGTAGCGCTCGGCCTCGGGCAGGTGGTGGGTCGAGTAGACGACCGTCGTCCCGGCCCCGGCGAGGCCGCGCACGAAATCCCAGAGCCGCTCGCGCTGACGCGGGTCGAGCCCGGTCGACGGCTCGTCGAGGAGCAGCACGGCGGGCTCGGAGAGGAGCCCGCAGGCGATGTTGACGCGCTGCTGGTTGCCGCCCGAGAGGGTCGCGATCTGATCGTCGCGGCGCTCACGCAAGCCGGTCTGGTCGAGCATGCGGTCGACCGTCGCGTCGACGTCTCCGACGCGCTCGAGGCGGGCGAACAGGCGCAGGTTCTCGTCGACGGTCAGGCGGTGGTAGAGCGCGGTCCCCTGGGGGACCCACCCGATCTTGCCCGGCGCGGAGAACGTGCCCGTGTCGGGCCGGCGAATCCCCGCGAGGATCGACAGCAGCGTCGTCTTCCCGGCCCCGTTCGGGCCGATGACGGCGAGCAGCTCACCCCTGCGGACGGCGAACGAGACGCCGCGCAGCGCCGCAACTCCTTCGAAGCTCTTTGCGAGCTCGCGCGCCTCGAGCGCCGGCGCGGCCGTGGGTCCCTCGGCGGTCACCGCCGGAACGCTACTGACGCCGGTGCCGTGGCCCGGCCGATCCGGAGGGATACGCTGCGCGAATGAAGGTCCTCTTCGTCGCCGACATCGTCGGCAAGCCGGGACGCGCCGGGCTGCACCGGGCGATGCCCGAGTTGCGCGAGCGCCACGCCCCCGACCTCGTGATCGCGAACGGGGAGAACTCCGCCGGCGGGATCGGCATCACCGAGAAGACCGCTCGCGACATCTTCAATGCCGGCGTCGACGTGATCACGACCGGAAACCACGTCTACCGCCACCGGGACGCCTACCCGTTCCTCGACCGCGCCGAGCGCGTGATCCGGCCGGCGAACTACATGACCGCGAACCCCGGGCGCGGCCATGCGATCGTCGAAGCGGGGGGCATGCGGGTTTGCGTGGTCAACCTCAGCGGCCAGGTCTCGCTTCGCGCCGCGCGGTCGCCGTTCACGGAGGCCGACGCGATCCTCGACCGCGTGGGCGGCGGCACCGACGCGGTCGTCGTCGACTTCCACGCCGAGGTGACCTCGGAGAAGGTCGCGATGGGCTGGCACCTGGACGGCCGCGCCGCCGCCGTCCTCGGCACCCACACGCACGTCCCGACGGCCGATGCCCGCGTCCTTCCTCGGGGCACCGCGTTCATCAGCGACGTCGGCATGACCGCCTCTCGCGCAAGCGTCCTCGGCGTCCGCTGGGAGCAGGCCCTGGAGTCGTTCCGCACCCAGATGCCGGTCAAGTTCGAGACCGCCGACGACGACGTCTGGATCAACGCCGTGGTCGTGACGATCGGCGCCGACGGCCTCGCCGAGGCGATCGAGCAGGTGCTGGTGCCGGCGCCGGAGTGAGGGTCGGCCGTTGCGCGGGGCCCCGCCGCATTGGCAGGTGCGGGTGTGGAGTCGGCTGGGGCGCGGCGGGGGCGCTGGGAGCACGCGGCGAGTTGAGCGCCCCAGCCCCGCCGACCGAGCAGCACCCACCCCGGCCGCCGCCTACCCTGACGCGCGGCGGAAGCGGCCCGGCGCCGAGTGGGAGGGTCTGACGCCGGCGAGGATCGCCGCCAGCAGGGGGCCGAGGAACCACGGGATGTAGAGGTAGAACCAGTGCTCGGCGGTGAGCTGGACCGCGATCAGGATCGCGGCGGTGAGGGCGGCTATCTGCGGCAGGGAACGGCGGCGGGGGACGAACGCGACGAGGAGGGCCAGGGCGGCAGCGAAGGCGATCGTCGCCACGCGCAGCCATTCGAGGCCCGGCTCCTGGCCCCAGATGCTGAACGGCGACTCGCGGTCGGCCTGGTTTGCGATCGTGCGATCCCACAGGGTCGCGAGGCCCGGATCGAGAGCTGGCTGGATTGCGACCGCGGCGATCGTGGCCAAGAGCGCCGCCGAGAAGACCGCCGTGTCGCGCAACGCCCGGCGCCGCGGCCGTCCGAGCAGCCGCCGCTCGCCGGCCGCGTAGAGCGGAACGAGGGCGAGCGGAGCGAGCTTCGTCGCCGCGGCGAGGGTGAGCAGCACGCCCCGGCCGGCGGGCGAGGCGAACGCGACCAGCGACCAGACGACGAGGGCGGCGACGAGTCCGTCGTTTGAGCTCGATTGGAGTGCGAACGCCGTGTACGGGAACGCGAGCCAGGCGAACGCGAGAACGATGCCGAGCCGGCGACCGGGAGCGCCGGAGCGCAGCCGCAGCCCGAGGAACAGGAGGCCGATGACGGTCGCCAGGTCGAACGCGATCGCTGCCGCGTGAGCGGCGGGGAGGTCGTCCCACTCGCCGCTCCACGGCAGCGCGAGCTCGAACGGGACGTAGGCGTAGTAGTTCACCGGGCCGTAGGTATCGCCGGACGGGTTGTCCTCCGGGAAGGCCCCCTCGCCGTACAGCGGCTCGCCGGCGATCACCCGGTCGGCACCGATGACGCCCGCGTAGCCGACGTCGATGACCCCGGAGTCGGCGATGTTGAGCGTGACCCGGAACGCGATCAGGAAGACGGCGGCGAGCGCGAGCGCGAGCGTCGGCGCGGTCGGGCGCAGCCGCTCGCCTCCCCGGAAGCCGACCCAAACCATCCGCGCCAGCAGGTAGATCAGCGGCGGGTAGGCGAGCGGGACCGAAAGCCCGATCTCGCCGCGGTTGAAGAACACGTGCGACGCTCCGAAGGCGAGCAGCACGAGCAGGTCGAGGTGGGCGATCCGGAACGGACGTCGCCAGTCGAGCAGGCCGAGGAGGAAGACGACGCAGAGCGGGATCCAGACGTAGGGCGCATTGAGCACGTGCCCGAACTGGCCCTCGTTCCCGCGCGCCATCTGCCAGGCGACCTGGTAGCCGGTCCACGAGTCGCGCACGTCTCCGGTTGCCGGATCGACCACCACCCGGACGACCTCGTCTTCGTCTCCCGCGAGCCAGCTCACCCGCCACAACTGATCGTCCTGGCGCGAGACCGACGGCTCGAGCTCGGGCTCGGATCGCATCGCCTCGACGACGTTCGGGTCGCGCTCGGCGGCCCGCTGGGCGTCGCGCGGCCCGATGTCGGCGAACGCGGGCGCGGCGAGCAGGAGCGCGAGAACGGGAACGAGCAGCCCGGCTGCGCGCGCTCCTAGCCGAAGGTCCACAGCTTGTTGCCGACGAAGTTCAGCGGCATCGCCACCCCGACGGCGATCGCCTGCGCCGGCAGCTCGGCGATGCCGGCAGCGGTGACGAGGCCTTCGAGGACGGCGAGGTTGACGCCCAGCGCGAGGACGCTGACGGTCAGGAACCGGGCCGCCTGAAAGCCGGGATGCCCGTCGGTCGCCGCGAACGTCCAGATCCGGTTCCAGAGGAAGTTGTTCGACACCGCGACGCAGAACGCCACCACCGCGGCGAGCAGATGATGCGCGTCGAGCGCCTCGACGAGGAGCGCGAACACCGAGAGGTTGACGGCGTACCCCGACGCCCCGACGACGCCGAACTTGAACAGCTGCATCCAGTTCGCCGGCCGGCGGGTGCCGAGGTGGATCCGCCGGGCCAGCTCCCAGGTCCAGTCGGCGGCTCTCGACGCGAGCCCGTCGGGCTGCCGGGCGGGGCGCCTGGCGTCGGTCAACCGCTGATCCTCGGACCGACGCGCGCGCCGGGAGCGAGCGTGACCTCAGGGCCGGCGCCGGCGGCGCCGAAGTGATCGAGCACGAGGCCAGCGACGTCGGCCAAGGCCCACTGCTCGCGGATCGCCTCCGTCCCGGGCTCGAAGCCCGAGATCACAAGTGGACCCAGCGAGTCGGACGCGTCGAGCGACCCGTGGCTGCCACCGGGACAGTGCGTGGCTCCTCCCCAGTCGACGAGCTCGAACCGGGGAGCTGCGGAGACCACGATGTCGCCGGCATGCGGCGCCGCCAGCGCGCCCCAGATGCGCGCGAGGGGGTCGGGGTAGCGGTCGCTGACGATTCGCCCGTCGCGAAGGTCCGCGTCCACCGCCGCCAGGTCACCGTCGACGTCCCAGCCGCGGCCGGCGCGATCGTCGAGCTGCGACCCGGGACGGAAGCGAAGCTGCGTCCCGCCGCGCTCGATCACCGCCTCGGCATGGCCGACGTCGAGGCCGCTCCCGGACCCGCGCTCGACCGGGGCCCCATCTGGCGATGCGAGCCAGGCGCAGAGGTCGACGCCCTCGAGATCGGCGAGCGTCGCCCGGACGGACGAGTGAGCGTGACGGGCGCGCCGCCCCTCCTCGAGGACGTAGACGGCGGCCGCGCGGGCGATCGGACTGACGGCGAGCTCGGCGTGCTCGACCCGGCTCGCGCTCGGCTGAAGCACCCGCCAGTCTCGGCCGAGGTGCTCGGCCAGCGGCAGCGGCCGCGAGACCTCCGACTGCGAGTGGTCGGCGACGAGGATCACCGCGTGGTCGTCGAGGAAGCGGTCGATCCCGCCGCCCGCCTCGACGAAGTCGCCGAAGCAGCGGTCGGCGCGGGCGATCGACTCGGGCTGCGCCTCGGGTCCGTAGCGGTGGGAGTGGTAGTCGTTGTCGGGCAGCGAGAAGAGGAGGAAGTCGTAGAGGTCCTGCTCGACCAGCTCGCGGCCGACGCACGCCGAGTACGGGTCGCGGGTGCCGGGCCGGGCCATCGTCGGCTTGCAGGGAACCTTCCTGCTCGCGTAGAGCTCGCCGTAGAAGAGCTCGTCCGGACCCCAGGTCGCGTGGTGAAAGCTCGCCGCGAGGGCGACCTTCCGCATCATCCCCTCGAGGCCGAGCTCGTGGCGGACGCGGCCGCGGTAGATGAGGAACGGCGTGCACGCCGACCGGACGCCGTGATCTCCGAGACGCTCGAAGATCGTCTCCACCTCCGGCGAGAGGTGGGACATGTTCATGTTGTAGACGATGTCGTAGAGGGTCCGAAAGAGCCCGAAGGCGCGGGTCGCCTCGAACGACGAGCCGTACTCGACGTACCGCTCCTCGGTCCGGTGATACCAGTTGCTGCCGCTTATGTGATGGCGGTCGGAGCGCTCGCCGGTGGCGATCTCGGAGCAGCAGACCGGGGTCACGGAGGGAAACGAGGCGACACAGTCGTCGATCACCGTCCCGCGCTCGCACAGGGCGCCGAAGTAGGGGGCCTCGCCGGCCGCGATCGCGCGGCGAAGCATGTCGGTGCGAAGGGAGTCGACGACGCAGAGGACCAGCTTGCGAGGGGCGGCGCTCACCGCAGGGTCCGGAGCCCCTCGTACTTGCGCGCCGTGCCGCGCCGCCTCCCGATCCCGAGCCAGGCGAGTGCGAGGGCGGCGACGAGGGCGATCGGCGAGATCACCAGCGACAGGCCGGCGAGGACGAGCGCCGCAACCGCGATCAGCGCCTCGCTCATCCCGGCACCGTCCTGTCGCGCCCGGGCGCCCTCGGCGACGCCGCGGGCGACGAGGAACGCCGGTGCGGCGGTCAGCGCCCCGGCGACAGCCCCCGGCCACGCCGGATGGTCCTCGGCGGTCAGCGAGAGTGCGAACAGGACCGCCCCGCCGGCCACGGCGGCGGCGAGGAAGATGAGACCGAGCGCCCCGCGCCGTCCGGACGCGCCGGCGAAGACGCCCGCGGCTAGCGCGAGGCCCACGCCCTGACAGCCTGCGAGGAAGAGGTCCACTGCTGGCGCGCAGGCTAGCGGCACAGGTCGTCGGCGGGTCATCTGTAACCGCTTACGTTCATCGGTGTGACATAGAGCGATGCAAACATCTGGTGAACGCGGCGAGCTCGTCCTCCACGGCCACCGGATCCGCTTCCGGATCGCGGGCGCCGGACCCCCCCTCGTGCTGATCCACGGGATCACCGGCAGCTCCCGCCACTGGGAGCGGGTATTGCCCCTGCTGGCCGCGGAGCACACGGTGGTCGCTCCCGACCTCCTCGGTCACGGTGAGTCCGCGAAGCCTCGTGGCGACTACTCGCTTGGAGCGTTCGCGACCGGTGTCCGCGACCTCCTCGTCGCCCTCGACCTCGAGCGGGTGACGATCGTCGGGCACTCTCTCGGCGGCGGGATCGCGATGCAGTTCGCGTATCAGTTCCCGCAGCGGTGCGAGCGGATGGTGCTGGTCGACAGCGGCGGGCTCGGCTCAGAGGTCCACCTCCTGCTGCGCGCGGCCTCGCTTCCGGGCTCGGAGCTGGTGCTTCCCCTGCTCACCCACGACCGGCTTCGCGGACTCGCCGCCGGTGCCGCCGGCGCCCTGCGCCGTATCGGGCTCGACGCCGGGGCCGACCTCGGCGAGATGGTCCGCGGCCTCGACACGCTCGCCGACGGCGAAAGCCGGAGCGCGTTCCTCGAGACGCTGCGGGGGGTGATCACTCCGGGCGGGCAGAAGGTCGACGCCCGCGACCGCCTCTACCTCGCGGGCGCGATCCCGACGCTGCTGATCTGGGGGAGGCGCGACCCGATCATCCCGGTCGCGCACGGGATCGAAGCCCACCGCCTGATGCCGGGGAGCCGGCTTGAGGTTCTCGACGCCGGGCACTTCCCCCAGCTCGAGCACCCGCTCGCCGTCGGGCGGCTGATCGGCGACCTAATCGCGGGAACGCCCGCCGCCGAGGTCGGCGAGGAGGACTTCAGAGCCCGCGTCCTCGCCGGCGCCGGCGCCGCACCGGCCTGAACGCCCCTCGCTCGGCCAACCCGGGCGATCCGGCACACTCTCCCCGATGCCCGAGCGACACGACCAGGCGGCCGGCTCGCAACGTTCGGCCGGCGACCCGGCGACGGCGTCCCACCGCCGTGCCCACACCCGAGCGCGCGACCTCGAGCGCTACGCGGGGCTGTTCGCCGAGCGGACGCGGGTGATGCGCTCGTCGGCGATGCGCGACCTGATGGAGATCACCGCCCGCCCGGATGTGATCTCGCTCGCCGGCGGACTCCCCGATACGTCGACCTTTCCGCCCGAGACGTTCGCCGCGCAGATGACCCGGATCGCACAGGAGTCGGCGGCCGAGGCCCTCCAGTACGGCCCGACGGAGGGGTTCGACCGGACTAAGGGGTGCATCCGCGAGGTCATGGTCGCCGAGGGCATGGACCCCGACCCCGACGACATCATCGTCACCACCGGCGGCCAGCAGGCGATCGACCTCGTCGCCAAGACGTTCGTCGATCCCGGCGACGTGGTGATCTGCGAGGGCCCCACCTACCCCGGGGTCGTGCCGGTCCTCTGCTCCTACCAGGCGGAGACGATCCAGGTCGGGATCGACGACGACGGGATGCGAGTCGATGAGCTCGATGAGGTGCTCGACCGCCTTGCGGCCGGCGGGCGGCGTCCGAAGTTCATCTACTCGGTGCCGAGCTTCCAGAACCCCGCCGGCGTGACGCTGTCGGCCGAGCGCCGACGGCGGCTGGTCGAGATCGCCCGCGAGCGGGAGGTGCTGGTTATCGAGGACAACCCCTACGGCCTGCTGCGCTACGAGGAGGCACAGGCCCTCGACCCGCTCTACAAGCTCGACGGGGGCGACTACGTCATCTACGTCGGCACGCTCTCGAAGATCCTCTCGCCCGGGATCAGGCTCGGGTGGCTCTGCGCGCCGCCGCCGGTGATGGAGAAGATCGTCCTCGGAAAGCAGGCCACCGACCTCTGTACGTCGACCCTGACCCAGTACTTCGTCGCCGAGTACTTCGCCGAAGGGCGCTGGCGCGAGTACGTCAGCGACCTGATCGGCATCTACCGCGATCGCCGCGACACGATGCTCGACGCCCTCGACCAGCACTTCCCGGGCCAGGCGACGTGGACGCGGCCGGGGGGCGGTCTGTTCGTCTGGGCGACGCTCCCCGACTACCTCGACACGACCGACCTGCTCGCCAAGGCGCTGCGGCGCGAGGTCGCGTTCGTCCCCGGCGCCGCCGCCTATCTCGACGGCAGCGGCACCAACGCGATGCGGCTCAACTTCTCGGGCTCGAAGCCGGAGGAGATCCGCGAGGGGATCAGGCGCATCGGCCAGGTGATCGCCGAGCAGGTCGAGCTGTTCGAGACGATCACCGGCGAGCACCGCGCGGTCACCCACTCCCCGCTCGCCTCCCCGGGCTCGGGCCCCGCGTCCGGGTCGGCGGCCGATGCCCGGACCGCCGCCGGCCCCGGGGACGTGGTGCCGTTCAGGAAGCGCGGCGAATGAAGGTCGCGGTGCTTCGCGGCGGGCGGTCGCTCGAGCGGCAGGTGTCGCTGCGATCGGGTGCGCGCGTCGAGGACGCCCTCACGGCTCTCGGTCACGACGTCGTCCCGCTCGACGCCGACGACTCGCTCGTCGCCGCATTGAAGTCCGAGCGCCCGGACGTCACCTTCGTCGCCCTCCACGGCCCCGGCGGCGAGGACGGCACGGTCCAGGAGCTGCTCGAGATCCTCGGCATCCCCTACACCGGCTCCGGGGTCGCCGCCTGCGTCCGGTCCATGGACAAGGTCTTGGCCAAGCACGAGATGCGCGCTGCGGGCGTCCCGACGCCGGACTGGTTCGCCTTCAACGCGACCGCGTTCCGCGAGCTCGGGGCGGCCGAAGCGCTCGCTGACATCCACAGCCAGCTCGGGTTCCCCCTCGTCGTGAAGCCCGCGGCCCAGGGCTCGTCGCTGGGGGTCCGCTTCGCCGCCGCCGAGGGCGAGGTCCCGGAAGCGCTCGTCGGCGCCTTCAGCTACGACGATCGCGTGCTGCTCGAGCGTCACGTCTCCGGCCGCGAGCTCGCCGTCTCGATCCTCGCCGGCGATCCGCTGCCGCCGGTCGAGGCGCTGCCGAAGGAGGAGGATCGCTTCGACTACGAGGCCCGGTACGAGATCGGCCGGACCGAGTACGTCTGTCCGGCCGAGATCGGCGCCGCCGAGGCGACCGCGGTCGCCGACGCCGCGGCGGCCGCGTACCGTGCCCTCGGCTGCGACGGGTTCGGGCGAGTCGATCTGATCCTCGCCGACGACGGGCCGGAGGTGATCGAGGTCAACGCGATACCCGGGCTGACCGACACCTCGCTGACGCCGATGGCCGCGGAGGCGGCCGGGATCGGCTTCGAGCAGCTCTGCGGCCGGATCGTCGAGCTCGCGCTCGAGCGCCCACGGCTTGCGCCGTCAGGGTAAACCGGGAGGCTCGCGGCGTTTCAGGAGTCGCCGGAGGCGAAGTCCTCGGGGGAGACCTCGTCGAGGAAGTCCTTGAACTTCTCGACGACCTCCTCCTGATCCTCGACCTCGTGCTCGAACTCGATCGAGGACTCCTCGATCACGTCCTCGGCGGCGAAGATCGGCGCCTGGCAGCGAACGGCGAGGGCGATCGCGTCGGACGGGCGGGAGTCGATCTCGACCTCCGATCCGTTCACCGAGATCGTGATCGACGCGTAGAACGTGTTGTCGCGAAGCTCGGTCACCGAGACGCGCTCACACTTCGCGTCGAGCTGCTCGAGCAGGTCGTTCAGGAGGTCGTGGGTCATCGGCCGGGGGGTCGATGCGCCCTGGAGCTTCATCAGGATCGCGGCCGCCTCCGGATGGCCGATCCAGATCGGCAGGAACCGGTTGCCGTCGACCGTCTTCAGGAGCACGATCGGCTGCTTGCCGACCATGTCGAAGCTGACGCCGTAGATCTGCATCTGCTGCATGATCGCTCCAGGGTCCGGGCCGAATGAAACGCCGGCCGAGTCGGCCGGCTTGGGCCCATTATAGGTACGGCCCCACGCCTCCCCGGGGCGCGCCCCGCCGCTCCGGCCCGATCTCGGAGGGAGCCGAAGGCCGCGGTTTCCGACAAGCGCATGGCGGCGCGCCAACCCCCGCGGGATGGGCGATCCTGGACTCGAACCAGGGACCTCGTCCTTATCAGAGACGCGCTCTAACCAGCTGAGCTAATCGCCCGGGGAGGGCGATGATAGCGGTGCTCGCGCGGCGCGCTCGCGAGTCAGCCGGAGGCCTCGCGGGCAAACGAGAGCAGCTCGTCGAGGTCGTCGAAGTGGAGCTCGGCGCGGATCCCCCGCCGAGCCGCACGGACGCTGACACCCATCCCGAGCGCCTCTTCGAGCGCCTCCTCGGCCCGACCGAGCGCCGCCTCCTGGTCCGGGTGGGCGACGACGTCGGCCCTCCCCCGCCCCG
>Ga0299914_10000810_pt1 | contig 19637 bp, 16 predicted proteins | sample RVTome_10_FD_201361 | JGI IMG/M metagenome (GOLD analysis project Ga0299914, IMG submission 201361) | Soil microbial communities from uranium-contaminated site in the Upper Colorado River Basin, Wyoming, United States - RVT153D57 (version 2) ...
GCAGGAAGGGCACACGATCCTCGGTGCCGGTGATCGAGAAGAAGGGGATGGCGACGTCGTCGAACGCCGCCTCGGCCGAGCCGCGGAAAGGCGACGAGGGACTGAAGGCGATTGCGGCGCGAATCCGCGGCTCCGTCAGATCGCCGCCCGACCGACGCGAGAAATCCTGCCCGGCCACCGCCTGAGTCGTGTGGGCACCATAGCTGTGGCCCGACATGCCGATCCGGCGCGGGTCGATCCGCCCCAGATCGCAGCGGCCTTCGCGGCCGCCCCGGCCGACCGTGCCGATGACGAAGCCGACGTCGCCGGCGCGCGCGGCCAATTGCTCCGGCGCCATGGCGCGGAGCAGGGCGCGCCGTCCCCCGCCGACGATGCCGCGATCGCTGCCGGGGTGCTGGAGGTTGATGACCGCAAAGCCCGCTTGTGCCCAGGCCTCGGCCCAGGCGGTGCCGCTGTCGAGCGAACCGCCGAGCCCGTGGCTGAACAGGATGAGCGGGACCCGCCCGCCTCGCTCGGGAAGGCGGATTCGCACCGGCACTTCGCGGCCCCGGGCGGTATCGGTCCAGGTCGCCTCACAGAGCGTCGGTGCGGCGGGCGCCGGCGCAGCACAGCCGAACAGCAGCGCAAGGGCGGTGGCAAGACAGGCAATCGGCTTCATCATCATTCCTTTTCAAGGCCGACCGAGCGCGATGCGCAGCGCGGCGCGAAGGCTGCCGGCGGCGAGCATGTCCTGCACCAGCCATCTCCACTCGCGGAATGCCAGTCGCAGCGGGCTGGATTCGGGCGGCCGGTGCGCCAGGCCGAAGCGGATCGGCTCGTCCGCCTGCTCTGCCGCGAAGGTGCCGAACAGGCGGTCGAACACAATCAGCACGCCGCCATAATTGCGGTCGAGATAAAGCGGGTTCGAGCCGTGATGGACGCGGTGATGGGAGGGGCTGTTCAGCACCCATTCGAGCGGCCCGAGCCGGATCGGCGCCTCGGTATGGAGGAAGAACTGGTAGCGCAGGTTGACGGCAAGCAGCAGCCCGACCAGCGCCGGATCGAAGCCGAGCAGGACCAGCGGCAGGAAGCAGATCCAGGCGCCGGAAAGCAGGTTGGTCCAGCCGAGCCGGATCGCGGACAGGAAGGTCAGCTCCTCCGCCGAGTGGTGGACCGAATGGCTCGCCCACATCCAGCGCAATCGGTGTCCCAGCCGATGCGACCAGTAATAAGCGAATTCGACGAGCAGGAAGGCGGCCGCCCAGGCGCGCCAGTCGCCGAGCGGCAGCCGCCAGGGCGCGACCGACCAGGCGAGACCGAAGATCGCCGCCAAAGCAGCGCCGTTGGCCGCGCCGAACAGCAGATTGCCGCCGGCGAGGCCGAGGCTGGTCAGCGCCGTCGAGCGGTCATAGCCGCGACCGGTCGCGACGCGCCACCACAGCTCGGCGAGCACCGCTGCCGCCATCAGCAGCAGCAAAGCCGGCGCGCGGGCGGCCGTCTCCATGTCAGCGCCGCGCCGCCATGGCGGCCCGAATTGCGTCGCGCTCCGCCGCGTCGATCCGGCCGTCGCCATTGGCGTCGGCGCGATCGAAGAGCGGCATCGGCGCTGCGGCGAGCTCGGCACGGGTGAGGCTGCCGTCGCCATTGGAATCGCCCTGGGCGATCAGCGCCTCGACGCGCTGGATCGCCTCCGGTCTGAACCGGGCGATCCGGCCGAAATCCTGCCGGCTGACGGCGCCGTCGTCATTGCGGTCCATCCGGTCGAAATTGGCGAGCCGCGCGGCGGCCAGCTCGTCGCGGGTGACGACGCCGTCGCCATTGGCGTCGGCCCGGTCGAGCATCGCCGCGCCGTCGCGCTGCACGGCCGCGGCGGGCGAGGCCGCGGCGAGCGCGACTGCAAAGAGGATGATGGGTTTCTTCATGTCGATCTTCCATTTCAAGTTGGCCGCGCCGGCGGGGGGAACCGGCGCGGCCGGGGAGAGGTCGGTCAGCGCGGCGGTCGAGTCACCGTCCCGCTCGAGGCACGACTGCCGCCATTGGGACCGGTGCGGCTGCGCGAATAGTTGTACGTGCCGTCGCCATTGTCGATGATTGTCGTGCTGCGGCCGAAGCTGCGGCCGTCGTTCAGCACATGGGTGGCGCCGCCGCTGTAGCGGCCGTCGCCCCAGGTCGCTCCCCGGCTGCTCGAATAGCCGCGGCCGCTGTTGGTCTGGAAGCTGCGGCTTGCCGAGACGGCGCCGGGCTGGCGGGATATGTGGCGCGACCGGACGTAGCCGCGGCCGTGCGGTCCCTGGGCGCTGACCGAATAGCCGCGCTGACGGGCGTCGGCGGGCGCCGCCGTAGCGGCGCCGGCGACGATGGCCAGGCCGATGGCGGCCGATGCGAGGATCTTGTTCATGAGCTTCTCCTTGACAGGCGGACGGGGGCTGTCCGCGCTTCGGGAGATACGCGCTCCTGGTATCGGGGGTTTGGCTCGCCGGTGAAGAAATGCAACGAAATGTAACCGGCGCCGCTTTCCCTTTCCCGGCGGAACGGCGGGCGCCAAAAGGGTGCCATGTCCGAAGAGACGTTCATCGTCGTCGTCGAGGATGACCCCGAGATCGGCGCGCTCGTGACCGGGCTGCTCAGGCGCGAGGGGTTCGCGGCCGAGTGCGTCGGCAGCGGCGGCGAGCTCGACCGGCTTCGCGCCCGCCGCCGGATCGACCTGGTCGTGCTCGATCTCATGCTGCCGGGCGAGGACGGCCTCTCGATCTGCCGGCGCCTTCGCGCCGAGGGCGAGGTGCCGGTGCTGATGGTGACCGCCCGGGGCGACGATGTCGACCGGATCGTCGGTCTGGAGATCGGTGCCGACGACTATCTGGCCAAGCCATTCAATCCGCGCGAGCTGGTGGCGCGGGCGCGGGCCGTCCTTCGCCGCACCCGTTCCGCCCAGCATGTCGGCCGCGTGCTGCCGAACGAGCGCTATCGCTTCGCCGGATTCGCGATCGACGCCGGCGCCCGCTCGATCGCCGCGCCCGGCGGCGGCGAGGTGGATCTCACCGGCGGCGAGTTCGACCTGCTCCTGGCCCTGGTCAGGCATCCCCAGCGCGTGCTGAGCCGAGACCAGCTGCTCGACTGGACGCGCGGCCGATCGATCGCGCCCTATGACCGCAGCATCGACGTCCAGATCGCCCGTGTCCGTCGCAAGCTGAGCGGCCATCCCGGCGGCGGATCGCTGATCAAGACGGTGCGCGGCGGCGGCTACGTCCTCACATCGCCGGTGGAGCGGGCATGACGCTCACCCGCAACCTGTCGCTGCGGATCGCCTTCATCCTGCTCGCGGGCTTCGTCCTGCTCCAGCTCGCGATGGCGGGGGCGATGCTGCTGCCGGCCGGCGGCCGGCCGCGCTGGCCGCTGAACCTGCCTCAGCCGGCGCAGACGAGGAGCCTGGTCGATGCGATCGAGCGCACGCCGCCCGCGCGCCGCGCCGATTTCGTGAGCGCGTTGAATTCGGGGCTTTTCACGCTGCGGCTGGAACGGCGATTCCCGGACCTGGACGGTCGCGACGGGGCCGAGATCGGCGATCTCTATGTCCGGAGCCTTCCGGGGCGGCGCGTCGAGATGAGCCTCGGCCGCGGGCTGCTCGCCCGGGTGGCGCCGCGCTGGGCCGGGCCCGGGCGGTTTGCCGCGCCGAGCCGCCTGGCGATCGGCCTTCGCGACCAAGGCGTGCTGGTCATCGAAGGCACGCCTTCCGAGCCGATGCGCCTCTATCTGCGGCAGCGCGCCGTTGCCGGCGTGCTGGGCGGTCTGCTGGTATTGCTGGCGATCGGCCTCGCCGTGCGGCGGTCGACGCGGCCTCTGGTCCGGCTTGCGCAGGGGGTGCGGCAGCTCGGCCCCGATATTGCCGGCCCCGACCTTCCCGTCGAGGGGCCGCGCGAGACTCGCGACCTCGCTTTGGCGTTCAACGAGATGAAGGCGCGGATCGGCGCCCTGGTGGCGGAGCGCACCCGAATCCTCGCCGCGATCGCCCACGACATGCGGACCTATCTCACGCGCCTTCGGCTTCGGGCCGACTATATCGACGATGCCGACCAGCGGCAGCGGGCGGTCGACGATCTGGCGGAGATGTCGGACCTGCTGGATGATACCCTGTTGTTCGCCAAAGGCGCCGACGGGGCAGGGGAAGGGCGCACGCGGATCGACGTGACGGCCGAGCTGCAGGCGCTCGTCGCGTTGCGCCGCGAAATGGGAGACCGGGTGACGCTCGAGGCTGCCGGAGTAGACGGCGATATCCTTGCCTCGCCGCTGGCGCTCAGAAGGGCGTTCAACAATCTGATCGACAATGGCCTGCGCTATGGCGGCGAGGTTTCGATCAGCCGGCAGTCCGAGGAGGGCGAGACCGTCATCGCCTTCGCCGACCGCGGACCGGGCGTGCGCGAGGAGATGATCGATCGACTGGCGGAGCCGTTCCTGCGGGTGGAGCCCTCGCGCGGGCGCGCGACCGGCGGCGCCGGCCTCGGCCTCGCCATTGTCGAGGCCCTGGTCACCGCCCAGGGCGGCCGCGTCGCCTTCGCCAATCGTCCCGAAGGCGGATTCCTGGTGACGTTGCGCTTCCCGCGCGCCTGAGCCGGTTCAGGCCAGGCCCAGCATCCACCGCGCAAGGTCGACCGGGAGGACGGGCGCGTCGGGGGCATTGCGGTTGAGCTCGAGGCGATGCGCCATGATCCAGCGCAGGCATTCGGCGCGGCTGTCGAACACCGGAAAATCGGTCCGGGCCGGCCGCAGATGATGGCCGTGGATCAGGAAGCGCGCGCCGCGCCGGCAGCCGGGCATGCCGGTCCAGTCCCGTCTGGGCGCGACCACCGCGGGCACCCAATGGGGCCGCGTCGGATCGAGATTCAGGCCCTCTTCCATCCGCTCGAGTTTTCCTCTCGCGATTTGGGGGAAGTTTAATGGGGGCGCAAAAGGGGCGCAACAAGCATGACCGACCAGGATGGCCTACCCCTTAGCTGCGGCGATCGCACGCTTAGTTTCAGCAACATCACCGGTCAGCGGCGTGGTGGGATTCTGCACGACGATCACGTTATGGCCGTCTCGAGTGAGGAGACTGTGGACACCCGCCCATCCCGGGCCATCAACAAATCCCCCGTGACGAGCCCAACGGTCGTGTCGATGTGCGACTCTTTGGTCGAAGCTGCGGCGGGCGAGGCGAGCCAAATCGCCGCGACGCCGAGAAGCGGCGCCAGGTTGCTGGTCATCAGAACCAGGTGCTCAACTTCATTCTTGGTTTTGTCCGGCAGATCCCGAACACGACCTTTGGTGCAATTGCAAAGCTTCCAGTTTAGACTCGGAGCAATGAGCAGCCAATGGCGAGACACCCCATGCAGATACTTGACCGTACCATCTCGCCCGCCGAACGGCCCTACGTCATCGCCGAAGTCTCGGCCAATCATTCGGGTGACATCAACCGAGCGCTGGACATGGTCGCCGCCGCGGCCGAGGCCGGCGCTAGCGCGGTCAAGTTCCAGACCTACACCGCCGATACGATGACGATCGACTGCGACCGGCCCGAATTTCGCATCGAAAATCCCGATAGTTTGTGGAGCGGGCGCACGCTCTACGATCTCTACCAGGAAGCCCGTACGCCTTGGGAGTGGCATGCCGAATTGTTCGCCGAAGCCCGTCGGCGCGGCATTCACGCCTTTTCGAGCGCGTTCGACGAGACGGCGGTGGATTTCCTGGAGACGCTCGACACGCCCTGCTACAAGGTCGCGTCGTTCGAGCACAGCTTCATTCCGTTGCTCGAGAAGGTAGCGAGCACGAAGAAGCCGGTCATCCTGTCCTGTGGGCTGGCCTCGCTGGAGGACATCCAGGAAAGCACCCGGGCCTTGTCCGAGGCGCGATCAGGGCCCGTTTGTCTCCTTGCCTGCACCAGCAACTACCCCGCGGCCATTGCGGACAGCAATCTCCGGCGCATTCCGGCGCTGAAGGACGCGTTTCCCGACTGCCAGGTCGGCCTGTCGGACCACACGATCGGCAGCACCGCCGCCGTCGCTGCCGTGGCGCTTGGCGCGAGCGTCTTCGAGAAGCATTTCAAGCTGGCCGACGACGACAGTTCAGTCGATGCGGCCTTTTCCGCCACCCCAGCCGAATTGCGCGATTATGTCCGCGCGATCAACGACGCGTGGGAGGCGCTGGGAGAGGCCAGATTCGGTGCGGCGAGCGTTGCGGAGGCGCAGTCGTCGCAGTTCCGTCGGTCGATCTATGTCGTGGCCGACGTCGCCGAGGGAGAAGTTTTTACGCGCGACAACATCCGCTGCATCCGGCCGGGGCTCGGGCTGCACACCAGGCATTTCCACGCGGTTCTCGGGAAAACGGCTACGCGCGCGATCGCGCGGGGGACGCCGCTTGAGCTTGGACTGGTGTCGGAAGGAGGTAACGCCTGATCGTTTCGGCCGCCGCTTGTTCCAGTTCCCCAGCGTCAGCACCGTAAGAGGCGTCGTAGCTCCGCATGACGCCCTGCCACTTGGGATTTGAGTAAAACTCTTCCAGCCGGGCATAGACGTCGTCGCTCCAGCCCGTCACGTGGCAGATGAGGCCGCTTTCCACGAAGCCGTTATAATCGAAGTTCAGCCCGTCGAGGGCGTCCATATAGGCGACCGGCCGTCCGCCGCTTAGCGCGTTCATCGCAACGCCGCTGTTGCCGCAGATAATCAGGTCGCAGGCGATGATCTCATCGGCGAGCGGATTGCCGATCGTGATCTCGAGGTTTCCATCCTGTGCCTCGAGCTTCGAAAAGTCGGTTTTCAGCAATGCGACCGGATGGTTGCGTATCAAGATGCGCACGTCGGGGCGACTGGCGCGGATCGCCGAGACGAGTCCCGACACGACGGCGGCTCGGGTCAGCGCGGTCAGGAAAATGCCGACCGTTCGCACCTCATCGCTCCACTCCATGGGGCGGGCAATCCACGGCTGGCCGATCAATGTGACATCGGCGGTGCAACGGCTGCAGCGCTCGTATGTCTGCCTCACCGCGTCTCCATAGAAAATCGCGCAATCGGCGAGGACCGGCGGCACCAGCGCGCCGTTCGCCGGAACCGGCGCGTGGTTGATGTAGATGACCCGCCGGCCCATCCGATGCGCGGCTGCAGCCAGGCCCACCGCCTCCGGGCTGTAGTTGCTGGCGACGATGGCCGCAGTCAGCCTTGGACGGTCGGCGAAGAGCTGCACAAACCTGATGTAGAAGGCGAGGGCGCTCGCAATCCGGGCCGACGGCATGAAGCTGTGCGATCGGACGAGGCTCGACAGAAAAGGCCACAACCGTCCCACAGATCCCAACATCCGGAACGCCGCGCCCAATTGGCCGAGCCCGAAAGAATGCCGCCGCTTTAGCAACAAGCGGAGGAGGCGTACCTCCGGTACCAGTGCAGCCAGCCGGTTGACGGTGTGACGTTCATTGTCGAAGTTGGAGATGGAAACGGCTTCGGCATCATCATCGTCGAACGGACCAAGCGAAACGACGCACTTGACCATATAGGCGAACAGGAGGAGCGGCTGCACCGTGCCCGCACCGGCCCTGGAATACAATGTGTCGACCAGTCGGTAGAGCGGGTTCTTACTCTTGATTTCCGCGAAAACAGCTCCGCGCGCTTTGGAGGTCTCCATGCGGCGGACGATGCGCAACGCGGCGGCGAGATCGTAGCGGTCGACGGTGGCCTGGCGTTTCGCGTCACGTGCCGGCTCATGTGATGTTTCCGGCCGCTTGACCGCCACGTGCTTCATCGTGCCACCCCCCTGATTGACCATGACCGCGTCGCTCTACTATTCGTTCGCATCGAGGCTCGGGCCTGATATTGCAGGCACTTATTAACAAATCACGTTTACGTCCCGTTAGCCAGAAACTCCTTGCGAGTGCTGCCAGCGCAATGGCACGAGGGTGGGTAATGATACGGAAGGCATTGGAACTCAAAGCAAAAAAGTTTCTGGCGATGCAATCGCTGTTCTATGCTGTGGCCAACAGCATCGAAGCTCTTGTGCCGTTCCTGCTCGCTCCGATCCTCACCCGCACCCTGGACCCAACGGGGTATGGCATTTGGGTCCTGTTCATCACCTACGCGACTTTTTTGCGACCGATCGTCGGGTTGACCACCCAGGACGCGATCCGAATGCGCTTCTACGATTTCGATAAGAAGCAGCTCGACCAGTTCACGCACACTGTGCTGTACGTCATGATGACGATGGCGCTCGTCGTCTCGATCGTGACATTCCTGTTCAGCGACCCGCTGGCATCTGCAGCCAAGTTTCCGGCCAGCTGGCTCGTCAGCATAGTGGCGGCGGCCTTCCTGTTCGAGGTCTTTTACACCGCCCTTGCCCTTCAACAGTTCCACAACCGGCGAAAGGCATTCCTCGGGACTCAGGTCTTGCAGGCGGTTCTGAGCATCACCTTTATCACGGCGTTTCTGCTCAACGGGTGGGACTGGCGGGGGGTGATTCTCGGTCGCATGATCGGCATGGCCATTGCTGCGCTAATCTCGCTTTGGACGCTGGGTTACGGCCCGTCCTTGTTCTTTCGAATGCCCCAGCGGTCCTTCTACCGCGACATCGCGTCGTTCGCAGTCGTATATTGGCCAGCGGGCATGGTCATCATGGCTGTCGCGATGACCGACAAGGTGGTCGCGGCACAATATCTCGGTGTCGAGGCCAGCGCGATGTACGGCGTCGCCGCCCTGTTCGCGTCGGCCTACTGGGTTGCAAACTACAGCTTTGTGCTGGCGTGGACGCCCTGGCTTTTCCAGAAGCTCAAGAGCGCGCCGACCGAGGGCCTGCGGGAGGTGGTTTCAGTTTCGATGCTCTATTTCATTTTGGCTTCGATCGCGGCCGTCGCATTCTATTTCGTGTCGCTATTTGCCGCGCCGATCCTGCTGGGCGAGGCGTTTCATAGCGCCATCCCGCTCCTGCAATACATCATGCTCGCGATCGTCCTGCAGGGCTTCTTCATTCATAACATGAAGTTCCTTCACTTTGACAAGAGCATCGGGGTCATGTCGGCCTGCAGTGCGCTGACCATTGGCCTCAATCTGTGGCTTAGCATCCTCTGGGCGCCGACGGGGGGCGTGCGGGGCATCATGCTTGCGACCGTGGTGTCGTTCGGCGTGGCGTTCGTCATCAGCGGAGTGCTGGTCGTCGCGCGCTATGGGAATTTTCAACGGGGGGTGAAGGCAGTTGTTCAACAATAAGAGTATTCTCGTTACCGGTGGGACAGGATCGTTCGGCCGGGCTTTCGCGCGTACCATTCTTTCCAAATATCCCGATGTCCGGCGTCTCGTGGTTTACTCGCGCGATGAGCTGAAGCAGTTCGAGATGAGCCAGGAGCTCTCGCCGGCCCGCCACAAGGCGCTGCGCTACTTCATTGGCGACGTCCGCGACCAAGACCGCTTGCGGCGGGCGCTGGAGGGCATTGAGATCGTCGTCCATGCCGCTGCCTTGAAGCAGGTGCCGGCGGCCGAATATAATCCGTTTGAATGCATCAAGACCAACGTCCTCGGCGCGCAAAACATGATCGAGGCCTGCCTCGACAGTGGCGTCAGGAAGGTCGTCGCGCTTTCCACCGACAAGGCCGCGGCGCCGATCAATCTCTATGGCGCGACGAAGCTGTGCTCGGACAAGCTGTTCACGGCCGCGAACAACATCACGGGGCTTCGGGACCTCCACTTCTCGGTTGTCCGCTACGGCAATGTGATGGGCAGCCGGGGCTCGGTCATGCCCTTCTTCCTCACGCAGCGCGCCAGCGGGTTCTTTCCGATTACGGACCCGGCGATGACGCGATTCAACATCTCCCTCGAAGAAGGGGTGCAGATGGTGCTGTGGGCGCTGGAAAATGCGCTGGGAGGCGAGATCTTCGTTCCCAAGATCCCCAGCTATCGCATCCTCGACCTTGCCGAGGCAATCGGTCGCGAGTGCGAGGTCCGGATCGTCGGAATCCGGCCGGGTGAAAAGATCCACGAGGAGATGATCACCGCGAGTGACAGCCTCAACACCGTCGATCTTGGCCCCTATTATGCGATCCTGCCCAGCGCGGCCGACCATTTCCCCGAGGATTATCTGGAGAAGCGCGGCGGAAGCCGCGTTGAGCCGGGTTTCGCCTACAACAGCGGCACCAATCCGCATTTCCTGACGGTCGACGAGCTGCGCGGACTTATCAGCCGGCACGTCGATCCGAAGCACCGAGCGTGAGGCCCGCTTGATACCCTACGGACGCCAGTCGATCAGCGAGGCCGACATCGACGCCGTCGTCGAGGTCCTGAAATCCGACTTCCTGACGCAGGGTCCGGTGGTTCCAGCTTTCGAGGAAGCCGTCGCTTCATATTGTGGCGCGGATTACGGAGTCGCGATGAACAGCGCGACAAGCGCGCTCCACCTTGCCTGCGTGGCACTGGGTGTCGGTCCGGGCGACAGCGTTTGGACAAGTCCGCTGACGTTCGTGGCGAGTTCGAACGCGGCGCTCTATTGCGGTGCCGATGTCGACTTCGTCGAAGTTGACGAGCGCACGTACAACATGTGCCCGTTCCGCCTCGAGGAGAAGTTGGACCGTGCGGCCGAAGTGGGAACGCTGCCGAAGGTGATCATCCCGGTTCATCTGGCCGGCCAGTCCTGCGACATGGCCGCCATCCACGCCGCGGCAAGCCGCCATGGGGTGCGGATCATCGAGGACGCTTCTCACGCGATCGGCGGCAGCTATCGCTCGGAACCTGTCGGCAACTGCAAGTTCAGCGACATCACCATCTTCAGCTTTCATCCGGTCAAGATCGTGACGACCGGCGAAGGCGGCATGGCGATGACCAACGATCACGAGCTGGCCGAATTGATGCGCCTGGACCGGACCCACGGAATCACGCGTGATCCGGAACGGCTGCAGCACGACGACGTCGGGCCGTGGTACTATGAGCAGCAGCGCCTCGGGTTCAATTACCGCATGACCGACATCAGCGCTGCGCTGGGCCTCAGCCAATTGACCAGGATCGATGAATTCATCGCCCGCCGGCGAGAGATTGCGGCAATCTATGATGCCGCATTCGCTGACTTGCCGGTCAGGACTCCCAGGCAGCACCCCGATACGGCTTCGGCCTGGCACCTATATATCATCCGGATCGACCAGCGGCGGATTACCCGCACTCATCGCGCAATCTTTGATCAGCTGCGAGAAGCCGGCATCGGCGTCAATCTTCACTACATCCCGGTCTATCGGCAGCCTTATTATCGCGAGCTCGGCTTCGGTCAGGGCTACTGCCCGAATGCCGAGGCTTATTATGCCGAAGCGATCAGCCTGCCGATCTATCCCTCGATGACGGATGAGGAACAGGATTTCGTGATTGTCACGATCAAGCAGGTGCTTGGCGATGCGTAAAGTCGCCATCGTACAGGCCCGGATGGGGTCTTCGCGGCTACCGGGGAAGGTTCTGATGCCGCTCGCCGGCCGGCCGGTGCTCGACCATGTGGTCACTCGGGTTTCGGCCGCGGAGCGGATCGACGACGTGGTGGTCGCAACTTCGGACCTGCCTGGCGACGACGCCATCGAGGATTATTGCAAGGCTCGCGGCTGGACCTGCGTTCGCGGATCCGAGACCGACGTTCTGTCGCGCTATGCCGTCGCCGTTCGAGATTCGGAAGCAGGGATCGTCGTGCGGGTGACGAGCGACTGCCCTTTATTCTCTCCGCGCATCCTCGACGACATGCTTGTGGCTTTCGACCCACACAGCATGGATTATATGTCGACCAACTGGCCTCAGCGCACCTTTCCGGTCGGCCTCGACTGCGAGATCATGCGGGGGGACGCTCTTCTCGCCATCGCAGAAACCGCAACCGATGCCTATGACCGCGAGCATGTGACGCCGCACTTCTACCGCAACCCCGACCGTTTCCGGCTCGCCGGGCACCGCTGCCCGCAGCCGCTAGCCCACCTCAGCATCACGCTCGACACGTCCGAGGATTACGAACGGCTCGTCACGTTTCTTGAACTGCATCCCGAGCTTGCCGATCCCCATGCGGACGTCGTGGACGTCGTTGCTAGCCATTTCGGTCAGTCCGACGCACTCTCAGCCTGAGCGAGCAGAGACCGTCAATCGATCAGCTTTCGCGCGTCGAGCCAGTCCTCGCGGTCCTTCGACGGCACCACCTCGAACCCCGCGTCGCGATGCAGCCGCTCCGATGCCGAATTGTCGCGATGAATTCGGCTGACAATCTGGCGCACGCTTGGATGAGACCGACGTAGCGCGCGTTCGGCAGCCAAATAGACGGCTAGCCCCATCTTCTGGCCGTGCCATGCCGGCACCAGATAAATAGAGAGGTAGGCTGAGCTATCGGCATCGCCGAGGTCGAAGCGGACAACGCCCACCGGTTCGTCCCCCCGGGTCAATATGCGGAAAACGCAATCAGGGTCTGCTAGCCTCGCTTCCAGCCACGCCACGTGCGCTGCGAAATCCGGCTTCTCCGCCTTTTCCCAATTGTGCTGCCAGTTCCGATCGTCGGTGCGCCAGTTCAGTAGGTCCTCGGCGTCTTCCAGCTGCACTTCGCGCGTTCCCAGCGCCAGCGCTCGTATCCATGCCGCGAGCCGTAATGCACCTCGGCCATCGACCAGCTTCCGCCCGGTCCTGGCCAACGCATGACGCGCCGGTTCGTCCGCGGCAAGCGCCGTGACGGCCTGCGCGATCGTCTCAGGGGTTATCTCGGCGTGGTCACCGACAAACCGGATCGCGCCTGCGGCAGTCATGGTGTCGATCTGCGGCCGCTGGTTCTGGGCGACGGAGATCACCAGCGACGGGACGCCGAGGTAGAGCCGCTCCCATAGCGTCACACCTCCGGCGCCCAGAGCGAGATCCGACTCGCTCATCAGTTCGGCCAGTCTCTCCTGCGAAGGGGCACGGTGCAGCGTGACGTGCGGCAGTCCCACTGCAGCCTCGATCAGGGCCGGATCGATCCGCGCGCCGGGCCCAATCACCACGTCCGCGTCTAGACCATCCAGTGCCGCAAGGGCTTGCAGCGCCTTCCCCGTCTCGCCGGTCGGATCGCTGCCTCCGAAGCAGACGTTGAGCTTCAGGCGCGTGCCACTGGCCCGCGGCGCCGCACGGTGGGCCAACGCGGTGACATGGCGGGACAGAGGCACGTATGCAGGACCGCGAAGGACGACGTTCTCCGGTCCCTCTGCTTGCCCGCCATGCGAGCGAACGATAACGTCGGCCCCCTTCGCGGCGTCGAGATCGTCGAGCACCAGCAGCCGGGCGTCGGATTCGGCCGCTTGCGCTTCCCATTCCGGCACCTCGCCATACTGGTCGAGAACGATCACCTCGGGCGCCAACCCTTTCTGGCTTAACGCACGCATCGCCGCCGCCGGGCTGGCATCGTTCGGTGCCAGGGCCAGAAGGTTTATCCCCGACGGAAAATAGGCCGTGACGAGCGCTGCCCCCTCCTCTCCAGTGACCAGCACGACCTCCGCGGCGCCACCGACCGACAATGCATCCGCCACTGCTGACACGCGGGCGAAGTGGCCGGTCCCCAGCGCCGTGCCTGCGTTGGCCCGGATCGCGATCCTAATCGGCGCGAACATAATATTTGAATTCGAGCCGCTCACCATCATGCGTGAGCACGGGTCGATAATGCCTGAGGATGGCGTTGAACCGCGGATCTTCCGAGAAGACGTGGGTCCATTCCACATCGATGTAACGCAACGGCCAGCGGGAGCTATGGTCGATGATCAGCACGTCCGGCGGCACGTCTTCCCAGAGCCGCAACATCTCGTCGTGCAGCATCCACCGGCCCGGATCGTCGAGCCTCACGGGCGGCGGCGGAGTGCGCGCATTCTCTGGCCTGTCGAACGGTTTCAGCTCCGCGCTGACGTAGGCGTTGTTCATCATCGAGTTCCAGCGCAACGCGCCGTGCGAGGCGAGGTACTGGTTGTAAGGTGAGGGGTGCATTGTCAGGATCCCGACCCGCTTGCCGGCAACCGACTGCCCGGCCTCGTCCAACGCCAGATCGAGCTCTTCGACCGCCTTCTGGTAGGAGGCCGTGCTGAGATATTGCGTGCCGATCGGAACAAGGAGGTACAGCGGTACGGCAGCATGGCCCCACCACTTGAAACCGCGACCCGCCATCCACCACCATGCGATGTAGGCCATCGTGATGGGGAACAAATGGTGGGTGTACCACCGCTCTTGCGCCCAGGCGGCGATGATTGCCCCAACCACTAGTGCAAGGCCAAGCGCGATCACCCGTCCCGGCAGTTGGAAGATCCGAAAAGCGAGCAGGAAGAAAGTCGCGAAATAGAGGTTGTTGGCCACCTGCAACCAGTTCGCTCTCGGATCGGCCAGGTTCGCATCGATCGCGCTGAACATCGCGGCGATGGCCGCGCGCTGGGATGGGTCGAGGACGAGCCAGCAGAACAGGTAGAGCGCGACGACCGCGCCCGCGACGATATTCTCGATCCGGAAGAGCAGAAGAGGCCGGCGCTGCACGAGGGCGTCGGCCATCTCGACCAGGAATACGACGACGCAGTAAAGATATTTGAACAGTAGCGTCGCGCCCATCCAGAGGCCCAGAAGCAGCCGTACCCGCCAACCGATCCGCGTGCCGTCAGGGTCTGAGACTCGTAGAACAAGATAGGGCCAGAGCCCTAAGGCGACGAGATGTTCTCGCAAACCGAAGACGTTCTTGAACAGGATCGGCAGGATCACCAGCAGCGCCACGGACAGAACGAGGAACAGCGGCGAAGCCCCCACGGTCTCGCGCCGGATCCGGTACGCGAGGCCCGCGGCGAACAGCACTGCCGCGCCGGTCATCAGAACAACCGCGAGATCGAGCCTTAACCCGGTCAAATCGGTCAGCCGCGCGGCGAGCGAAAACCACGCTCGTTCTGCAGGCGGGAAATAGATGCTGTAGTCGCGAAAGGAATCGCCGAGGGTAACGGCCAAACGCCCCGACAGGGCGCTCCCCGCCAAGTCTTGATGGGCCGAATAGTAGAACCCGTAGAACAGCAGGAGACCGGCGAGGACGCAGATCGCAATGCCCGCATGCAATCCGAGGTCGGAAGTCGCCGACCACAGCCCTCTCTCTGCCTCGCTCCGCCGTTTCAGCTGCGCCTGTCCGTCCGTTATATCGACTTGGCTCACTAACGGTGGTCCACCGGCTAAGTTGGGCTCTCGGCGACTGAGGTTGCCCTGTTGCGCGGCCTGAAGCGTGGCCTAGTAGGCCAGCGTAGCAGGGCGAGGCAAGATGGATTGTGGGGCTGGCGGCTGGCACCTGAGGGAACCATGTGGCCGATATCTGTTCCAAAATGTCTACGAGTTAGCTTAGCTAATACGGTCCTCGTCCTCGAGCTGCTTAACCTGCGGCGCTGCCTGCCGCGTCCAGCGAGAAGGCTCCGGACAAGACCGCACAAATCGCGAAACGGCGAATCGCCCGAACCTGACGACACGTGCCGCTCCCGCCGACGCTGGCTGGACGTCCTGCGGGAGGCGTTTCCCTCTCATTCGTGCGCCGAAGGGTCGTCCTCGCTCTGCGGCGCCGGGTCGGTCGGCTGCTCGGTGAAGCCCGCAATGTCGGTCAATTCCTCGGCGTCGCGTTTGATCTCCACCGCGCTCGCCGCGTAGAGCACGACCAGCTCGGCAAGCGAGGTTAGGGCGCTGGCGTGGATGCGCTCGTAACTGTGGCTGGCGTCGATGCCGAAGGTGATCAACGCGGTGCGCACGTCCGCGCCGCCCTCGAGCGCCGAGGCGCTGTCCGACCGGTAATAGCGGAACACGTCGCGCTGGTGCCGGATACCATTTTCCTGGCAAAGGCGGATGAGCTTGCGGGTGAGGTGATAGTCGAACGGGCCGACCTGGTCGGCCATGCCGATCGTGACGCCGAATTCGGCGCTGTTCTGGCCGGGCGCGGTGGTGCCGTTGTCGATCGAGACCATTGCGACGACATTGTCGAGCAGCACCGCCGATGCGCCCGACCCGACCTCCTCGGTAATCGTGAAGATGAAGTGGATGTCGACGGGGGTCTCGACCTTGCCGTCGACCATCGCCTTCAGCGCCGCCAGCGCCACCGCGCACCCCGCTTTGTCGTCGAGGTGGCGCGAGACGATGTAGCCGTTCTCCAGCATCTCGGTGCCCGGATCGATCGCGACGAAGTCGCCGATATTGATGCCGAGCGCCTCCGCGCCCGCGCGGTCGGCGCAGTCGGCGTCGATCCGCACCTCGACGTGGCGCCAGCCGACCGGCTGGCTGTCGATCTCCTCGTTGAAGGTATGGCCCGATGCCTTCAGCGGCAGGATGGTGCCGCGGAACGCGCCCTGATCGGTGAAGATCGTGCAGCGCGTCGTCTCGGCGGCGCGCGCCGACCAGCTGCCGATCGGGACCAGCTCGAGCCGGCCATTGCCCTTGATCATCTTCACGGTCGCGCCGAGCGTGTCGAGATGGCAGACGATGGCGCGCGCGCCTTCCGCCTCGCGGCCGCGATAGAGAGCGAGGATGGCGCCGCGGCGGGTGACCGAAAATTCGACGCCGATCCGCTCGAGTTCCTCGGAAACGAAGCGGACGATCGTGTCGGTATATCCGGTCGGGCTCGGGATGGAGAGCAGATGCTCCAGCTGGGCCTTCAGATAGTCGCCATCAATGTTCGGCAGCATCGGCTCTCCTCAGATCTCGCGCCGCCGCCGGCATGCTCAGCGGGAACAAGAGGTCGATGAAGCGTTCGGCGGTCGGCTGCGGCTCGTGATTGGCAAGCCCGGGCCGCTCATTGGCCTCGATGAATACATAATCCGGCTCGGAAGGATGGCGAACGATGAAGTCGACGCCGACCACCGGAATGTCGATCGCGCGGGCGACCCGGATCGCAGCCTCGACCAGCCGCGGGTGGACGATGTCGGTCACGTCGTGGATCGTCCCACCCGTGTGGAGGTTCGCCGCCTTGCGGACCGGGAAGCTGACGTCCCTGTCCGGCACGTCCTCGAGCGTATAACCGGCCCTGGCGACACAGCGCACGGTCTCGGTATCGATCGGGATTCGCGATTCGCCGCCGGTCGCGGCCTCGCGCCGGCGGCTCTGCCGCTCGATCAGCTCGCGGACGCTTTCGGCGCCGTTGCCGGTGACCTCGGCGGGCCGACGGACTGCGGCCGCGATCAGCTTATAGCCGATCACCACCAGCCGCAGGTCCTCGCCCTGGTGGAAGCTTTCGACGAGCACCTGGTCGCACAGCCGGCGGGCGTCGGCGATCGCCTGCTCGACGCCTTCCATGGAGTCGAGATCGACGGCGACGCCGCGGCCCTGCTCGCCTCGGGCCGGCTTGACCACCAGCGACCCGTGCCGATCGAGCATCTCCCGCACGCCTTCCGCATCGTGTGCGTCGACCTCGTCCGGCACGACGACGCCGGCGGCGGCGACGATACGGCGCGTCATCGCCTTGTCGTCGCAGATCGACAGCGACACCGCGGTGGTGAGGTCGGTAAGGCTCTCGCGGCAGCGCACCGAAGTGCCACCGGAGCGCATCTGGAAAAGGCCGCCCTCGGCGTCGATCACGTCGACGCCAATGCCCCGCCGGCGCGCCTCGTCGATGATGATCCGGGCATAAGGGTTCATGTCCTTGGCCGGGTCGTGGCCGACGAACAGCCGCTCGTTGATGACATTGCGACGCTTGATCGAGAAGAGCGGGAGGCGGTTGAAGCCGAGCTTCTCGTAGAGCGCGATCGCGCCTTCATTGTCGTGGAGGACCGACAGGTCGAGATAGCCCCCGCCGCGGGCGATATAATGTTCGGCCAGCCAGCGGACCAGCGACTCGCCGACGCCAGCGTGACGGGTCTGCGGATCGACCGCCAGAGTCCATAGCGACGCGCCCTTTTCCGGATCGTCAAAGGCGGCGGCATGGTCGATGCCCATCACCGTGCCAATCACTTGACCGGTCTCCTGGTCCTCCGCGACGAAATAGGTGAGCAGACGGCCGGCGCCGTGGACGAAGAAGTCCGGGCGCACCGGGACCATCCGGTGGAGGGCGTAGAGGCGGTTGACGGCCTCGGCATCAGCCTCCGGGATCATCCGGCGGATGAAGAATCCGGCCGGCCGCCGCCGCGCAGCGCGATAGGTATTGAGGTTGCGACGGTAGGTGTGGGACGGGTCGAGGAACAGTTCCGCCGGCGCTGCCGCGATCAGCACGTGCGGTTCCTCGACATACATGGCGATGTCGCGCTGCTCCGCTTCCTCGGCGCGGATCTCGGAGAGCAGAGCCTCGGCATCGTCGAAAGTCTGGGTGAAAAGCACGCGCCCCCAGCCGCATTCGGCGAAGGCGTTGCGCCGCAGCCGCGGTGCCTCCTCCGGACGCCGCCGCGACAGCCTGGCGCGCGGCAGCCGCAACCGGTTTCTTGCCCCACGGAGCACCATCAGCCGACGCCCTGCTGCTGAAGCCAGAGCTCGAGGAGCCCGACCTGCCACAGTTCCGAGCCACGCAATGGGGTAATGTGCCCGGTCGGATCGGCAAACAGACTCTCGAGATAGTCGCCGGCGAACAGGCCGCGCTCGCGCGCCGGCTGCGAGATGAGCGCGTCGCGCACCAGGTCGAGATAGGGGCCCTGGATATATTTGAGCGCCGGCACCGGGAAATAGCCCTTGGGCCGGTCGATCACCTCGGCCGGGATCACCTTGCGCGCGACGTCCTTGAGGATGCCCTTGCCGCCGCCGGCAAGCTTGAGATCGGCCGGGATGCGCGCCGCCAGCTCGGCGAGATCGTGATCGAGGAACGGGACGCGCGCCTCGAGCCCCCAGGCCATGGTCATGTTGTCGACCCGCTTCACCGGATCGTCGACGAGCATCACGGTCGAATCGATCCGCAGCGCCTTGTCGACCGGCTCGGTGGCGCCGGCGCGGGCAAAGTGCCCTGCGACGAAATCGAGGGGCAGCGTGCCGCCGTCGCGCCACGCCGGGCCCAGTTGCCGGTTCAGCGTCGCCGCATCCCTATCGAAGAAGGCACGGGCGTAAGCGCTGACGGGATCGTTGGCCCCGGCCATCGGTGGGTACCAGTGGTAGCCGCCGAATATCTCGTCGGCACCCTGACCCGACTGGACCACCTTGATGTGCTTCGTCACCTCGCGCGAGAGCAGGTAGAAGCCGACATTGTCGTAGCTCACCATCGGCTCGGCCATCGCCGCGATCGCCCCGGGGAGCTCGCGCAGCAGATCGGCCGAAGGCACGAACAATTTGTGATGATTGGTGTCGTAGCGGCGCGCGATCAGGTCGGAATAGACGAACTCGTCGCCTTTCTCGCCATGCGCCTCCTCGAATCCGATCGAGAAGGTAGCGAGCCCATGCTGGCCCATCTCGGCAAGCAGGCCCACGATCAGGCTGGAATCGACCCCGCCGGAGAGCAGCACCCCGACCGGGACGTCGGCAACCATCCGCCGCTCGACTGCGGTGCGGAGGCCGGCGAGCAGCCGCTCCTGCCAGTCCCATGCGCTGCGGCCGGCATCCTCGCCATGTTGGCCGAACGGCGGATCCCAGTAGATGCGCTCGCTGAAACGGCCGTCTTCCTCGTAAATCCGCATCGTCGCGGGCGGCAGCTTGCGGGTGCCTTTGAGGATCGTCCAGGGTGGCGGCACGACGGCGTGCCAGCTCATGTAATATTGCAGCGCTTCCGGATCGACCGACGTGTCGACATCG
>Ga0299914_10000812_pt1 | contig 19632 bp, 11 predicted proteins | sample RVTome_10_FD_201361 | JGI IMG/M metagenome (GOLD analysis project Ga0299914, IMG submission 201361) | Soil microbial communities from uranium-contaminated site in the Upper Colorado River Basin, Wyoming, United States - RVT153D57 (version 2) ...
CTACGCCTGGTCAGTATGGCTCGTCAATACTGGTGATGAGTAGGTGTAGACCTGGGACGGGTGGCCGGCCGGGCGTGGCCGGCGTACTGGAAAGAGGGATGGGAGGAAACCGCCACCGGCGCCTCCCGCCCCGGACGTGGAGGAGGCGTCCGGGGCGGGGAGGGCGCCGGCGGCTGGGGGGCCGGGCCGGCTGTGCGGCCGGCCCCCGTCTGCGCGGAACCTACCAGTTGCGTCGCGACACGATCCGGATCACCCGCGCGGTGTTCTGGCCGTGCAGGCCCCGTCACCTCGCAGTTGTTGACGCGACTGCCGAGGCCCGGTCGGATGGTTCAGAAGTTGAACCGCCCGATGAACTGAATCAGCCGCGAATTCTGCGTCCCAAGCAGCCCGGTGACCTCGTAGTCGGTGAGGTTCGGGGTGCTGTCAATGACGCTTCTCGGGCTGAAGTTGTGGTGGTTGAACGCGTTCAACGCCTCGATCCGGAACTCGAGGTTCGTGCGGCCGACGATCTTGACGCGCTTCGAGACGGCAATGTCGTACTGCTGGAACATCGGACCGGGGACGACCAGGTCGCCGGTGCCGCAGTCGCCGAAGTTGCCGGCGATCTCGATGCAGTCCGGACCGTTGGCCGGCGCGAAGTAGCGGCCGCTCGGCGCGCCGCGCGAGCCGTAGCCGGTCGGCGAGGTCGCGCTGACGCTGAACGCCTTGATCGTCTCGTCGATCACGTCCCGCGGCAGCATGTAGACGTCGCCCTGCTCGTCGATCCGGGTCTTGAACATGTTCTGGACGTCGTCGACCGACATGCCGACGAGACGAACGTTGCCGAGGTTCACGAGCGTGCCGCTCCGGACGATGCCGGTGATGCCGGCGGACCACCCGCCGACGATGCGCTCCATGATGGCGCCGGCGTTCGAGGCAAACCGCCGGCCCTGGCCGAACGGAAGGTCGTAAACCAGGTTCAGCTTGAAGACGTGGCTGATGTCGCCAGGCGAGCCGACGTCGCGGCGCATCAGGCGCGGCGTGCGGAACGAGAACCGGTTCGAGATGAGCATGTTCCCGAACACGTAATTCGCGTTGTATTGCAGGCCGTTGCTCAGCCGCCGCCGCAGCTCGAGCTGCAGCGAGTGATAGCGGCTCTTCCCCCCGTTGCCGGTCATGACGGCGCCGCCCAGCTTGTCGGGGTTCGCGACCCAGAAGTTCGCCGGCAGGCCAGCGGCCAGCGCGTTCGCGCGGCGAACCGGGCTCCCGTAAAGACCCGCATTCGAGTTCGCCGAGGCTGGACCCGCGGGATTGGTCCCGTTGACGTTCGGGTTGAACGTCGCAAGCGGGTTCACGAAGTTGCTGTTCGCGAACAGGCTCGAGTTGTACAGTGACGGATCCCCGGCCTGCGACGTCGGTACGCCACTGAAGTGCGCCAGGTAGATCGGCAGCGGTGAGGTGCCCGTCCCTGGACCGAAATAGCCGAAGTTCGCGCCGCGCCCGGCGGCGATGTTGGCCTGGAGGTTGGCCTGCGCGGCGCGGAACTCGTCGAGGAACCCGTTCTCGACGACGTTCGCTTCGTTGTAGTTGTAGGTCGTCCAGCCGTCGCGGCTGCGCGTGCCGACGTACCGCACCTCGACCGCGTGGTCGCGTCCGAGCGCGCGCTGCAGGCCGACGGACACCGACTCCGCCCACGGCACCTGGATGTCGTCGAAGAACCGGTTGATCGAGTCATTGACCGATCCCAGGAAGGGATAGATCGGGGCCGCGGGGAAGTCGCCGGGGCCCAGCCGCTCCGGCTGGCGGAGGAGCAGCGGCAGCGTTCCGAGGTTGTTGTTCCCCAGGTTGCGGTCGGGCTCGTTCAACAGGTTCAGGCCCGGATTGTTCGAGTACCGCGTCGTGAAGTTGGTCAGGCCCTCACGGCTGAACGACTTCGAGTAGCCGCCACGCAGGACCGCGTCATCGCCGAGCAGAGCCCCCATGAAGCCGTCTTTCTGCCCCAGCACCCACGCGAACCCGGCGCTCGGCGCCCAGTTGTTCCTGTCCAGGTTGAACGCGCGCTGGCCCTCGCCGAAGTTGATGTACTCGGGCGTCACGCCGGGCATGTTCCCTGGCTGGAACAGATTGCACGCCTGCTCGACATCATCGCGGTTGTTGACGCCGGAGAGGCCGCAGATCGACTCGAACGTGGCCGTCGAGTAGCTGTTGTTGAGCGGGTAGAAGGGGAACTGCAGCTCGTACCGAAGGCCGACGTTCAGCGTGAAATTCGGCTTCATCCGCCACGAGTCCTGAATGAACAGCCCCGCCTCGCGCATCGTTCCATCCTGCTGCGCGTTGCCCATGTACACGTACTGGCCGTTCTCGAGCCGCGCATTGCCCTGCACGGCGCTGACGCGGCCGGTCAGCAGCGCGTACATCTGTCGCGCGGCGTTGATCTGCGCCGTCGACGCGCCCGGGAAGTTCGCCGTCGCCGCAGCCCCCTGGAACATCGACAGCGCCGGATCGCCGGTCACCACCTCGAAGTCGATCTCCGGCACCAGCGACGAGTTGTAGGACGTGATCTGGAAATGCGTCAGGCTGCCTCCGGCGGTGATGCTGTGGTTGCCCTTGAGCCAGCTGATCGAATCCTCGACCAGCAGGTTCCACGCATTGCGGCCCTGCGGCGCGGGTGGCGCGCTCGGCTCGGTCACGATGGGGAAGTCCAGCCGGAAGCCAGCCTCCTCACTGAAGATGTCCCGGTTGAACCCCGCCGCCGTGCCGAGCTCCTTGAAGAACACGACGGGCGAGCTTGCGTACGCCACGCGCGCTTCGTTGACGAAGTTCGCGCCGAAGGTCGAGCGCAGCGAGTTGCTCCAGGACAACCGCGTCGAGCTCTGGCCCGCCGCTACCGGGAAGCCGGGGAAGCGCGCCTCGCGGTTGTTCAGCGTGTCGGGAAAGGTGTTGAACGCGTTACGGTGCCACGCGACCGAGGCCCGGTGGTTGCTCGCGACGTTGTAGTCGACCCGGAACGTGGGGAAGCGGTTCAGCGACTCGACGTCAACGTTGTACCGATACGCCTGCGTCAGCGGATTCGTGTTGTCGGTGACGGAACCGGTCGTCCCGGTCGCCGAGCGAATCTGGGACAGCAGATTCGCAACCGTCGGATCCATCGTCGACAGCTGGCCGTTCGCGGCCGCCAGCGCGAGCAGGTCCACCTCGCGGGTCCCGCCCGCGGCCGTGTAGCGATAGATGCCCTGCTCGGCGAGCGGATGGAAGATCGTGCGCGTGCGGGTGAGCTGGCGCGGTATCCGCTCCTCCTCGTAGTTCACGAAGAAGAACGCCTTGTTGCGGAGAATCGGCCCGCCCACGCGGCCGCCGGGCTGATGCAGCGTGAGCTCCGCCTTGTCCACGCCGTCGCGGTTGTTGAACCAGGTGTTGGCGTTGAATTTGTCGCTGCGATACGTCGTGTAGGCGCTGCCCGTGTACTGGTTCGTGCCCGACCGCGTCGTGAACCGGATCTGCACGGCGCCCTGGCCGGTGTCGCCGGACCCCTGCGACGCGGTGGTCAGCGTGACTTCCTCGATCGCGTCGAGGCGCGGGCTGACGATGGCGAAGAAGCCGTCGGTCGACCGCAGCGTGTTGTCCTGGATGTTCACCCCGTCGAGCGTGATGTTGATCTGGCCGCGCGGCAGCCCGTTGACCTGCGACTGCCGGTTGCCGCCGGGCGTCGAGACGCCAGGCAGGAACGGAATGAAATCCATCGCGCTGCGCGAGGTGATCGGCAGCTTCGTGATCTGGTTCATGCTCACCGTCGACGAGATCGTCGCCGCCTGCGTCTGGACGATCTCCGACGACGAGGAGACCGTGACCGTTTCGGCGATAGCCCCGAGTTCGAGCACGGCCCTGACCGATGCCGGCGTGCCCGAGGTCAGGACGACCTCGTTGGCGACGAACGTCTTGAAGCCGGAGAGCGACACCGTCACGGTGTAGGTCCCGGTCTGGACGCCGGGAAACGAGAACGCCCCTTCGGCGTTGCTGACCGCGGAGGTCGTCACGCCCGTGGCGTTGTGGGTGATGACGACGTCGGCGCCGGGCACGACGCCGCCGGCCGTGTCCAGCACGACGCCCGAAATCGTGGACGTCTGCGCCCAGGCGGGCGCGCCCGCCAGCACGAGGATCCCGAGTGCGACGATGCCCCTGACCATCCAGTGTTTCATGTGCTGCACTCCTCCATGCATCGAACAAGGTGACGACGACGACTTGCAGATTTGCGCTCGCAGCAGGCCGGATCGCGTGGCACCTGCTGGGACCGCGGTACGTGTCATGCGATCCCGGAGCTCGACGAGAGGACGATCGGCTCCTCGAGCCCGCCGATCTCGAGCACGGCGCGGACGTTGGCGGGCGCCCCGGCCCGAACGACGTCGTTGGCGATGAAGGTCTTGAAGCCCTGAAGGGGGACGGTGACCGTGTGGGTCCCGACGTTGAGTCCGGGGAACGAGGACGCCCCCTGCTCGTTGCTGACGGCCGGCTGCGGGACACCGGTCGCGGCGTGCACGAACAGCCCGTCCGCCCCGGGCGCGACGCCGCCGGCGGTGTCTGCATCAACTCCGGGGATCGTGGAGGTCGTGCCGCCCTGGGCGAGGGCCGAACCGGCCGCGCCCGGCAGCTGGCGCACGGCCAATGCGACAGTCCTGCAGGTCATTGAGCCTCCTCCAACACAATGCCCGTACGAAGGAACCGGCAGACACTGACCCCCAGTGGGGTACTGCCGTTTCAGGCACCCTACACCTGCTGAGTACTGGTGTCAATGGCCCTGGGCGGGGGCCGGCGGCAGCCCCCCGGGGGCCGGGCTGCCTCACCCGGGGACGAGCCTGGCCCGCCCGGCACGTCGCGGCCGGCATGCCCGTAAGTGCCACGCTGTCGGCGGGTTCAGTTGGGGCGGTGTCCGGCGATCACGACGACATGAGAGTCTTGCCGGTCCCGGTGACGGCCACCAGCGTGACGCGGTGCACGCGTGAAGGCAGGCCACGAAGGCACGAAGACACGAAGACACGAAGGATGCCTTCTCGGTTCATCTTCACAATCGGGTTTGTCATCAGGCCGGTGGTCGCTGTCTGACAGGGGCGTCTCAGGTCGCGACGGGGGCGAGGATGGTGCCGGAGGTGGGAATCGAACCCACACGGCCCGAAGGCCACGGGATTTTGAGTCCCGCGCGTCTGCCAGTTTCACCACTCCGGCGTGAAGGGCGAGGTGCTTTCAGTATAGCCGAGGGTGATGTGCTTCGTGGCGGGGTGCCTTCGTGCCAGCGTGCCTTCGTGCCAGCGTGCCTTTCGTGCCAGGGTGCCTTCGTGCCAGGGTGCCTTCGTGCCAGGGTGCTCGTGCCAGGGGCAGCTCGAGGGCGCGGGCGGCGGCGCAGACGAGGCCGTCGAAGGGATCGCGGTTCACCCGCGCGGCGGACAGATAGCCACGGGGCTGGACCGGCGGCGTAGATGCCCGCCGGCGCCCGGGCAGAGGAAGGTGGAATAGCCGGACGCTATTCCATCTTCCATTTTCCCTCTTCCATCAATCCGGCGTCAGCGCCCTGCCGTCTCCGTCGTGGTCGTCGAACGCTTGTGCTTCTCGAACCAGGCGAGCAGATAGAGCTGCTGCAGCAGCCGGTGCGACGGGCGGCGCCAGCCGTGGAACTCGTCGGGCATGCGGACGAGCAGCGCCTCCTTCTTCAGCATCTTCAGCGCCCGGTAGTATTCCTCGCTCTGGCCCATCGGCGTCCGCAGATCTGCCTCGCCCGTCATCACCATCGTCGGCGTCGTCACGTTGGCGACGTAGTGGAGCGGCGAGCGCACGGCGTACTCCATCGGATCTTCCCAGGGGTATTTCCTGAACTGCCGATACCAGTTCGGGCCGTCGGTCGTGCCGACGAACGAGTGCCAGTTGATCACCGGGCGCATCGATACCGCCCCGGCGAAGCGATCGGTGTGGCCGACGATCCACGCCGTGAGCACGCCGCCGCCGCTCCCGCCGCAGACGAACAGGTTGCGCTCGTCGATGAAGCCCCTGGCGAGGGCGGCGTCGACGCCGGCCATGAGGTCGTCGTAGTCCTTGCCCGGATACGAGTGCTGGATGCCGTTGACGAAGTCCTGCCCGTAGCCGGTGCTGCCGCGCGGGTTGGTGTAGAGGACGGCGTACCCGTTGGCCGCGAAGTTCTGGAAGGCCCAGTTGAAGCCGACGTTGTACATCGACCAGGGGCCGCCGTGGATCCAGAGCACCATCGGGTACTTGCGCCCCGGCTCGAAGTTCGCCGGCTTGATCAGCCAGCCCTGCACCTTCAGGCCGTCCGCCGAGGTGTACCACAGCTCCTCCATGTCGCCGAGCTTCACCCCGGCGAGGACGTCCTCGTTCACGTCGACCAGCGGCTTCCACGCAGAGGCGTCGCGCGCGCTGTCCATCCGGAACGCGGTGAGGACGCCGGGGTTGTGCGGCGTGGACCGGATCGTGGCCGCGATGCCGCCCTTCGAGATCGAGAGCCCGCCCAACGTGTGCTGCTCGTCGCCCGAGATCTTCCGGGCCTCGCCCTGGAGCGGCGCGAAGTAGATGGACGTCGCGCCGCGTTCGCCGACGGTGAAGTAGACGCCGGAATTGTCGGGCGCCCAGGCCACGCCGGAGGGTGAGCCGTTCAGGCTCCCGGCCAGGAGGCGCTCGTTTTCGCCGCTCGCGTCCATCACGTAGACGGACGACAGATGGCTCGTGAAGTCCTGGTCGTCGTAGCCGGTGTAGGCGATGAGACGGCCGTCGGGCGAGACGAGCGGGCCGTTGTCGGGCCCCTTGCGCTCGGTCAGCGCGCGCACCTCGCGCGAGGCCACGTCGATCGCGTAGATCTCACTGTCACCGCGCAAGTATTCGGCGTCGGGCTTCCGCATGCCCGACACATAGATCGTCGTGCCGTCGGCGGACCACTCGGGCGACCCGTGGTTGAATGTGCCGTCGGTGAGCTGCCGCGGCGTGCCGCCGAGCTGCGCGTCGACGACGAAGACGTGTGTGTGGCCCTTCTCGACCGGGCCGCGGCCGTCGCGCGCCCAGCTCAGGCGATCCACGAGGGTCGCGCCGCGCGCCCACTCGGCACCGCGCGGGCGCTTCGGCAGCTCAACCCGGAGGATCGGTTCCTCGTCCGGGATCGTCTGGGTGAACGCGATCCGTTTCCCGTCGGGCGACCATGTGAGGCTCGACGGCGCCCGCTGCAGATGGGTGAGCTGCGCGACTTCGCCGGTATCCACGTACGTCACGTGGAGCTGATTCGTGCCGTCGCGATCCGACAGGAACGCGATCCGCGTGCCGTCGGGCGACCACACCGGGCCGCTGTCGCGCCACCCGCCGCGCGTCAGCTCGCGGACCCGCGAGCCGTCGGCGTTGGCGAGCCAGAGATTGCTGCGCGACTGGTCCTTCATCTGATCGACCCAGGTGCGCGTGAACACGATGAAGCGGCCGTCGGGAGAGATGTTGGGCGCGCCGACGCTCTCCATCTCCATGAAGGTGCTCTTGTCGAGGAGCTTCGCGGACTGCGCCTGGAGCGGGAGCGCGCCCGCGATCAGCGCAATTGCGAGGACGCACGCCAGCCGGCAAGGTTTACACGTCATCTCCACCCTCCTGCCGGACGCTTATAACGAATGAGAGGCCGGAACGCAAACGCAGGCCGGGCACCGGCGCGGGCGCGGACCGCGCCCCAGCCAGGTCAGGAGTATGCCCGCGGCCGCCGAACGTGGTGCTGGGACATGTCGCGGGGGTTCGCGGCGCACGCGCGCCGCCGGCCGCCCTGCCTCGGTTGGCGGAGAAGCGACGATGCCTCGAACCTGGTGAATCGCGGCGCAGGAGCGTAATCTGAACCGCGCGAGGAGGCGACACGAGCATGGGACTGCTGTCACGGATGCTGGGCCACGCGTCGGAGGCCGACATCGGGTCGGTCGAGGAGACGCTCGAACACGTGCTGGCCGAGGGCGAGAAGGTGGAGAAGGCGTTCCAGCTGATGCGGGACCTCATCATCTTCACCAGCCACCGCATGATCCTGATCGACCGCCAGGGCGTGACGGGCCGGAAGGCCGAATACCACTCGGTGCCGTACCGGGCGGTGACGCACTTCACCGTCGAGAGCGCCGGGACGTTCGATCTGGAGGCGGAGCTGAAGATCTGGCTGGCGGGGACGCCCGACCCGATCCAGAAGACGTTCTCGCGGGGGAAGACGATCTTCGACGTGCAGCGGGCGCTGGCGACGTACGTGAGATAGCGGAGATAGCGGTGGTCGAGGAGAGAGAGGTTGGCGGAGGGAACGGAGTTTCTAACACGGAGGAACGGAGGAACGGAGTGTTTCGAGCGCACGGGCGACCGGCTCCGGTGCGCAGGCCCTGGGGAGCGCCTCCGTGCCTCCGTGCCTCGGTGTTGAGAATCTCCGTTTCCTCCGTCCCCTCCCTCTCCTCCCTCTCCGCCAACTCTCCGCTAACTCCCCGCGGCCAGCTTCTTCCACTGCGCCTCGTACTCATCCACGTTCTCCAGCGTCACCACATCCACGCCGGAGTCGATGATGGGGGAGGGCGGCATCTTTCCCTGGACGATGCCGTGGAGCAGCTTGACCGGCTCGCTGCCCCAGCCGAAGTACTTCTGGCCGAGCAGCACCTGCACGCGGCCTTCGCGGAGGAGGTCCAGCGCGGGGTCGATCGTGTCGAACGAGATGAACTTCGTCCTCGACGGATCCACGCCTGCCGTGGCGTTGCGCGTGAACACGGGCCAGCCGCCGACCGAGAGCCACGCCCTCAGATCGGGGTAGCGGCGCGAGGCCGTGGAGATGATCTCCGGCACGCGCACCGGGTCCTCCTTGATGTCGTACACCTCGACGATCGAGATCCCCGGGGCCGCCTTCAGGCCCTCGCGCACGCCGTCGAGCCGGCGGAGGAGGTTCGTGGCGCCGAGGCTGGTCAGCACGGCCACCGTGCCCGTCCCGTCGAGCAGCCCGATGGCCTGCTCCGCCATGATGAGCCCCGACGCGTAGTCGTCGACGCCGTAGAACGCGTGGCGTTTCGAGTTCGGCGCGTCGGAGTCCCACGTGACGACCGGGATCCCGGCGTCGACCGCACGGTTGATCGTCTCGGTGAGGAAGTCGCCGTTCAGCGCCGAGATCGCGATGCCGTCCACACGCTGGGTGATGAACGACTCGAGGATCTCCTTCTGCTTCAGCTGGTCGGCCGAGGCCGGCGCGCTCCAGAGGATCTCGACGTTGCCCAGCTCCTTCGCGGCGCGTTCGGCGCCGATCCGCGCGTAGTCGAACACGGGCAGGTCGAGCATCTTCGGGATCACCGCAAAGCGCAGCGTGCGCTTCGGGTCCCCCGGCGCGGCGCCATCGCCGCCGCCGCATGCCGCCACCCCGGCGAGCAGACATCCCACGACGAACGACACGGCACCCTTCATCGCACCTCCTCTCGATCGCTGGTCACTTGCGTCTCTTCAGCAGCAGCTGATCCATCACGACGATCACGATGACGACGAGGCCGACGATCAGGCGATCGTAGAACGTGGCGCCGGGGATCTGGGGGAGCGCGTTGCGGAGCACGCCGAAAATGAGCGTGCCGAGCACCGCGCCCATGACCGAGCCGCGGCCGCCGGAGAGGCTGGCGCCGCCGACCACCGCCGACGCGATGATGTCCAGCTCGTAGCCGGTGGCGAGATCGGCCTTGCCCTGCCCCTGCACCACCGCCAGCACGACGCCGGCAACCGCGGCCAGCAGGCCGCTGAGGACGTAGACCGACGCCTTGACGCGCCCGACGGCGATCCCCGAGAAGAGCGCGGCCGTCTCGTTCCCCCCCACGGCGAAGACGGCGCGGCCCCACTGGAAGCCGGTCATCAGGATCTGGAACACGACGGCGAGCGCCAGCATGACGAGCGGCGGCACCCAGTCGGCCGGGATGCCGAGCGGCCGCCAGCCGCCGACGAGCCGCGCGGACAGATCGAAGTAGCGCCCTTCGGTGATGATGAACGCCGCGCCCCGCGCGATCCCCATCACGCCGAGCGTCGCGATGAACGGCGGGAGCCGGACCGTGACGATGAGCACGGCGGCGAGGGCGCCGGCGGCGCCGCCCGTCAGGATGCCGGCCAGCATCGCCGCGGGCAGCGGCACGCCGCTCCCGACGAAGAGCGCGCCGCACACCACGCCCGCGAGCGCGATGACCGCGCCGGGGGAGAGATCGATGCCGCCCGAGATGATGACGATCGCGGCGCCCACCGCGGCGATGCCGTAGATCGACGAGTACTTCAGGATCAGCAGCGCGTTGGGGAAGTTGAGGAACGGGTGCGGCCGTCCGGCCTCGGGCCAGAGGTACCAGGCGAAGAACAGGATTTCGAGCAGCAGGATGACCGCCGTGCTCAGCTCGCGGACTTCCCACAGCGCCGCGAGGACGGCCCGGCCGCGGTCCTTCGCCCCCGGCGCGGCGGCGGGCGCACCGGGCGGCGCGAGTTCCGCGGCACGCCCCGTCACCCTGGACGTGTCGGACCTCATGGTGGAGGACTCCGGGGCGCGCCTCACGAGACGTCCTTCAGGTCAGTGGTCGCCAGGGCCATCACGCGCGCCTCGGTCGCCTCGGCCCCGCGGAGTTCACCCCGCAGGCGGCCGTCGCGCATGACGAGCACGCGCCGGGCGAGCGCCAGGATCTCGGGCAGATCGCTCGACACGACCAGACAGGCCATGCCGGCACCGGCCTGGCGGCGGATGATCTCGTGGATGTCGAACTTCGCGCCGACGTCCACGCCCTTCGTCGGCTCGTCGAGCAGCAGCACGCGGGGTCCGGTGGCGAGCCACCGGGCGAGCACGACCTTCTGCTGGTTGCCGCCGCTCAGCGCGTCGGGAAGGGCGTCGAGCCCGGGCGCCTTGATGCGCCAGTCGCGCAGCAGGCGGCCGGCCTCGGCGCGTTCGGCCCCGCCTCGCACGAGCGCGCCGCCTCGCGCGGCGCGGGACGCGAGCACGAGGTTGTGGCGGATCGTCAGGTTGAAGAACAGACCCTGGCGCCCGCGCTCCTCGGGCACGAGCGCGATGCCGTGGCGCACGGCATCACGGACCGACCCGATCCGCACGGGCCGTCCGCCAACGCGTATCTCGCCGGTCTGCGCCGCGTGCAGGCCGACGATCGCCTCGAGCAGCTCCGATCGTCCGGAGCCGACCAGGCCGAAGAGCCCGACGATCTCCCCCGCGCGGAGCGAGAACGACACATCCCGCATGCAGGGCGCACGCGTCAGGTCCCGCACCTCGAGCACGACCGGCGCGTCGTCTCTCGCGCCGGCGCCAACGGCGCGCGTCGGGAGATCGCGGCCGACCATCGCGCGGACGATGACATCGGACGAGACGTCCGCGGCGGTCCAGGTGCCGACGTAGCCGCCATCGCGGAGCACGGTGATGCGGTCGGCGATCCGGAACACCTCCGGCATCCGGTGCGAGACGTAGAGCAGGGTGACACCGCGCGCCCTGAGGCGGTCGAGCACGGCGAAGAGGTGCTGCGTCTCGGCGTCGGTCAGCGCGGTGGTCGGCTCGTCGAGCACGAGCACCCGGCATTCGAAGGCGAGCGCCCGCGCCACCTGGAGCAGCTGGCGGTGGGCCGCCGGGAGCGACTCGGCGAGGGCGTCGGGGCGGACCGGCAGGTGCAGCTCGCCGAGCAGCGCCTCGGTGCGGCGCCGCATCTCGCGCTCGAGGAGCCGCCCGCGCCGGGTCAGCTCGCGCCCGGCGAAGATGTTCGCGGTGACGGTGAGGTTCGGGAAGGCCAGCATCTCCTGGTAGACCATCCCGATGCCGCGCTCGAGGCCCTCGCGCGGGCTGGCCAGGTGGAGCGCCTCGCCGCGCCAGCGGATCGCGCCGCCGTCGGGACGCAGGATGCCGGCGAGGATCTTCAGGAGCGTGGACTTGCCGGCGCCGTTCTCGCCCACGATCGCATGGGACTCGCCGTCGGCCACGGCGAACGACACCCCGCGGAGCGCGGCGACGGCGCCGAACGACTTGCGAACGTCGCGGAATTCGAGCCCAGCCATCGTCACGGTGTCGGGCCGCCATCTTACTACGCGCGCCTCGGCGCGGCGCCACAGTAATCGTTTACAATACCCGGAATTCGGCTGTCTTTGCTGGGACACGGCTGTGATAGGGTAACGTTCCCGTGGTCCGTGGTCCGTGGTCCGTGAGGGACTGATCATGCCGCACACTCCTCCCGCGCTGCTCCTCCTCCTCGTCGCCGCCTGCGGCCTCCAGGCCATCGTCGCGGCACGTGCGAACCAGGAGGCCGCGAGGCCGGCGGAACCCGGCCAGGCCGGCGTGAGCCGCGCGCCGTGGGGCACGATGCCGGACGGCGCCGCCGTGGAGATCTTCACGCTCACCAACGCCCGCGGGGCCGAGGTGAAGGCGATCACCTACGGAGGCATCATCCAGTCCCTGCGCGTTCCCGATCGCGCCGGCCGGCTCGACGACGTGGTGCTGGGTTTCGACACGCTGAAGGGGTACCTCGGCGAGCATCCGTACTTCGGCGCGATCATCGGCCGCTACGGCAACCGGATCGGGAAGGCGCAGTTCACGCTCGACGGCCGCACGTACATGCTGGCGGCCAACGACGGGCCGAACCACCTGCACGGCGGCGAGAAGGGCTTCGACAAGGTGCTCTGGGAGGCGGAGCCGGTGGAGGGCGGGGACGGCCCGGCGGTGCGCTTCACGCGCACGAGCCCGGACGGCGAGGAGGGCTACCCCGGTACGCTCGGCGTGCAGGTCACCTACACGCTCACGGAGGCGAACGCACTGGTCGTGGATTACGTGGCGAAGGCCGACAAGCCGACGCCGGTCAATCTGACGCAGCACAGCTATTTCAACCTCGCGGGGCAGGCCTCCGGCGACATCCTCGGCCACGAGCTGATGCTCAACGCCGACCGGTACACGCCGGTGGACGGGACGCTCATCCCGACCGGTGAGCTGGCTCCGGTCGCGGGTACGCCGTTCGACTTCCGTCAGGCGACCGCGATCGGCGCGCGCATCACCCAGGATCACCCGCAGCTGACGTTCGGCCGCGGCTACGATCACAACTGGGTGCTGACGCGCGGCGGCGACGGCCTGCAGCTCGCCGCGCGCGCCCACGAGCCGAAGACCGGCCGCACGCTCGAGATCGCGACGACGGAGCCCGGCATCCAGTTCTACGCGGGCAATTTCCTCGACGGGAAGCTCACCGGCAAGGATGGCGCCGTCTACCGCCACCGGACGGGCTTCTGCCTCGAGACGCAGCATTTTCCGGACTCCCCGAACCGGCCGCAGTTCCCCTCGACCATCCTGAAGCCCGGCGCGGAGTACCGCTCGCGCACGGTCTTCACGTTCGGCACGAAGTAGGGAGCAGGCCATGTCCGGCAGAACCAGTCAGCAACGAGACGGCGCTCGCGATCGAAACGCGGTTCGCCGAATGGGCGGCCCGCATGCTCGCGCCGTTGACCGACGAGCAGGTCCAGCGCATGCTGAACACGGAGTTCGGCGGCATGGGCGAGATCATGGCCGACCTCCATGCCGACACCGGCGACGAGCGCTGGCTCGATCTCTCCTACCGGTTCGAGCACGACGCGGTCATGGGCCGGGGAGGACTTCCAGGTGCAGGTGAACGGGCGGCCGCTCGCCTCGCTGCCGGAACCGGGTTCCTACGTCGAGATCAACCGTACCTGGAACACCGGCGACGTCGTTGGTCTCGTGCTGCCGAAGGCGCTGCACCTGCTGCCGACGCCGGACAATCCGCCCGTGGCGGCCGTCATGTGGGGCCCGCTGGTGCTCGCCGGGGATCTCGGGCCCGAGCCGCCGCGCCCGCAGGGCCGCGGGAACCAGCCGCCGCCGGCGCAGGCGCGCCGCGCAGTCGCCGTGGACGTTCCGGTCCTCGTCGCCGCGGAACGGCCCATCGAGGAGTGGCTGAAGCCGATCGACGAGAAGCCGGGAGTTTCCGGAGCGTGGGCGTCGGCCGCGAGCGCGACGTCGACTTCGTTCCGTTCTACCGGCTGCACCGCCGGACGTATCCCGCGTACTGGGACTTCTTCACACCGGGCGAGTACGAGAAGCGCAGGACGGAGCTGGAGGCCGAGCGGACGCGGCTGAGCGCGCTCGAGGAGGCAACGGTCGCGCAGCTCACGACCGGCGAGATGCAGCCCGAGCGTGACTTCAACCAGCTCGGGGAGAACACGTCGATCTCCCGCCCGGTGCACGGCCGCCGGGGACGGCTGGCCTCGGCCAACGGGTGGTTCTCCTTCGATGTCCCCGTCGAACCCGGACGGCCGATGGCGCTCCTCGTCACCTATCACCGCGACAGCCGCCAGCCCCGGAGCTTCGAGGTACTGGTGGACGGGCAGAGAATCGGCGAGGAGAAGTTCGGGGTCAGCAGTGAGGAGCGCTTCTTCGACGTGACCTATCCGATCCCGGCGGACCTCGTCCAGGGGAAGGAGAAGGTGATCGTCCGCGTCCAGGCCACGGGTGGGAACCAGACGGCGACGGTGTTCGGGATTCGGATGGTGCGGAGGTGAGGGAGGGAGGGAACGGAGTTAGAGGAGAGAGAGGCGACGGAGGAACGGAGGTTCAACACGGAGGAACGGAGGAACGGAGTTTCTCCTTGTTGATCACGCGGCTCACGCCATCCTTCAGCAGGGGCACGTTGAAGTTGATCAGCAGGCCGATTGGATAGCCCGCCAGTTTCAGATAGGTGAGCAGCTGCGCCTCGTGGATCGGCGCGAGGGCCTGTACCGCCTTCACCTCGATCACCAGGGTGCCGTTCACCACGATATCCAGCTCGAGGGTGGAGCCGAGCTGCTCGCCCTTGTAGAACAGCGGCAGATGCTGGTCGGTGAGGACGTGCAGTTGCGCCCGCCGCAGTTCGCGGACGAGGCACACGGCGTACACCGACTCGAGCAGCCCGGGCCCGAGCTGCCTGTGGACTTCCATGGCGCAGCCGATGGCCTGCCCGGTGAGCGCGTTGACAGCGGGGTTGTCGAGCAGTGGCATGCGCGCGGGTGCTGCAATTCGCGGGGCGTGCCGGAAACGCTCAGAGAACGCCGCGTGATCGTCAGAAGCGCGCAGTTATTGCACTGCGCGTGGAGCAGCACCATCGCAGGAATCGCGATTAAAAGGGCTCAGAACTGCTGGACACACCGCCCTTCGAGCAGCGGCTCCGCTGCCGGCTGGAGAGGGCGCCCATGGGTGCCGCGCTGCGCGCGGCACGCAACGACGCAGAACCCGCGGTCACAAGTGGCTGACCCCGTGACCAGGCCACTTGTGCCGCGGGTTCCGCGCCGTTGCGGCCGGCCGCAGGCCGGCGGACCCATGGGCGCCCTCTGCAGCCCGCAGCGCCTCCGTTGCTCCGTTTCCTCCGTGTTAAGACCTCCGGTACCTCCGCACCCTCCCTCTCCTCGAACTCCGCACCCTCCCTCTCCTCAAACTCCGTAACTCCTACTTCACTCTCCACTCCTGGATCCCCGCCGACACGTCCGGCTGCATCGTCAGCTCGAGGCGGAGCGCGCTCGTCGTCACCGGCGCGAAGCCGACCTTGTTCCACGCGTCGCGCGCGGTGCGGTAGGCGCTCGCGTTCTCGACGGGCTGCCAGTCGTCGCCGTCCTTGTAGAAGAGACGCCACGACGCCGGCACGCGGACGCCGCCGCGGCCGGTGTCGTCGAACCAGTAGAGTTCGGCCTCCGAGACTCGCGCCCGCTCCGCGAACTCCATTTCGACCCACTCGCCGCCGCTGCACGACGGGCGTCCGCCCGCGCCGGGCGTCGGGGCCACGCCCGGTTTGCAGCCGCGCGCCGGCCACCAGTCGAAGTAGGCGGATGCATCTGCTGAGTTCGCGGGTTCCTCGCCGTCAATGATGTTGCGGAGGTTCCTCCGCGAGAACGACGACGTGACGGTGCTGGTGGTCGCCAGCGTGGGGAACGGCGTGGGCCGAGCGGCGGCGTCCGTTCGCGCCAGCCAGACGGCCATCTGCCCGCGGCCGCGGTTCGCCCACGTGGCGTAGGGGATCGCGACGACCTCCTGCGCGGTCTTCCTCACCGTCCCGTCTTCCTCGTAGGCCAGGCCGAAGCCGCGGCCCTTGACGATCTGCACGCCCTTCAGCAGGGCCGGACGGAACTCGGACGACAGCGCGCCCGCGTCGGGGAGCACGATGTTCCGCACCTTGCCGTCCGGGTTGTCCGGCCACTCGGCCGCGTACACGATCGGTCCGCGCTGGAGCGCCACGCGATCGCGGTCCGCCGCCACGCTCGGGTGCGAGACGACGCGGCGAACGGGCATCGGGAGCGTCAGCTCGATGATGTCGCCGGGCTTCCATGCGCGGTCGATCGCGACGTAGCCCTTGTCGAGCGTCATGGGGACGGCCTCGCCGTTGACGCTGAGGCGCGCGGGTTCTTCGGCCTTGTCCATGAAGCGATAGAGGTCGCTCGGGACCGGCTCGTTGCGCGCCCAGCCGGGAATGCGCACGTGGATGGGGAAGGACCGCGCGCGATCAGGGGTGACCGTCATCCTGACGGCGCCGTCCCAGGGGTAGCGCGTGTCCTGGACGATCTTCAGCGTGCCGCTCTCCAGCTCGACGTCGGCAGTGCCGGCGGCGAAGAGGTTGACGAACAGCGCGTCGCCGCGTTTCGCGTAGATGTAGCCCGGCACCGACGCCATGAAGCGCGTGATGTTGCCGGGGCAGCAGGCCACGCCGAACCACGCGGCGCGCGCGTGCTGGCCGTTCGACTCGAGCGGGTTCGGATAGAAAAAGGTCTTCCCGTCGAGCGAGACGCCGGAGATCAGCCCGTTGTAGAGCGTGCGCTCCATCACGTCGATATACCTCGCGTCGCCTTCGAGCAGGAAGAGGCGATGGTTCCAGTAGTCCATTCCGACCGAGGCGCACGTTTCGTTGTACGCCTGCATGTTCGGCAGGTCGTAGGGCTCGCCGAAGCCTTCGTGGCCGCCGGCGGCGCCGATGCCGCCGGTGATGTACAGCTTGCTGGTCATCAGGTGATCCCACAAGCGCACGCCCGCCTTCCGCAGCGCGTCGTCATTCTTCAGCGCCGCGACGTCGGCCATTCCCGCGTACATGTACATCGCGCGGACCGCGTGGCCGACGGGCTCCGTCTGTTCGGCGACGCGGGCCTGGGCCTGGTTGTATGCGAGGCCGCGGGGGTTCGCGCGCTCGCCGTGGGGGAACCTGATGGGGTTCTCGCGGTCCGGTCCCGGTCCGCGCTCGTCGAGGAAGAACTCGGCGAGATTCAGGTAGTCCTCGTTGCCGGTGACGCGATACAGGCGCACGAGCGCCATCTCGACGAGCTGATGACCGGGCCACGTCGACCGCCTGCCGGGTCCGAAGGTCCTGACAAGCAGATCGGCGGCCTTCGTGGCGACGTCCAGCAGCGTCCGCTTGCCGGTGGCGAGATGGTGGGCGACGGCCGCTTCGATGAGGTGCCCCAGGTTGTACAGCTCGTGGCTGTCGTCACGTACGAGCACCCAGCGGTCGGAGCCGGCCCAGCGATGCGGGCTCTTCGGGTTGATCGTTCGCGTGGTGTAGATGTAGCCGTCCGGCTCCTGCGCCGCTGCGATTTTGGCAATCAGCTCGTCCACGTACGCATCGAGCTTCGGATCGGGGTGCACGCTCAGCGTGTAGGACGCGCCCTCGATGACCTTGTAGACGTCGGTGTCGTCGAACGGATAGCCGGGCGGCTTGGTGTCTTCGAGCGGCTCGCCCCGGAGCACCTTCGCCGCGCGTTCGAACAGCGCCACCCGGTTCGTCCGCTCGCACTGCTGGAAGGCGACGGGGATCGTCGTCGTGCGGTTAATCTCGATGCGCGGCGCCCAGAAGACGTCGTTCAGGTGCACGTGGGTGAACGGCACCGGCTGGAACGGGTAGTCGGGCTTCTGCGCCTTGCTGCCCACAACGGGGAGGCAGGCCAGCATCACGATGGCTCCGGCGGCGGCAGGGCGATTGATCATTCTCAGACTCCGCTGTCCGCTGTCCCTTGCCGCCTGTCCCTTGTCGGCGAGAGGGACTTCGAGAACGCGTGCCGTGACGCAGCGACACCTAGCGGGTCTGACAGGTGGCGGCAGACCCGAAGGTCATCGGCGCGACGTGGCGACGCGCGTCCTGGTTCCGGCCGCGCCTGTCCGCCGGGCCGGAACCAGGACGAAGTATAGCTTCCAGCTTCTAGCTTCTAGCTTCTAGCTTCTGACAAGCGAAGCCCCCTAGAACATCCACTTCGCGCCGAGCTGGATCACGCGCATGCCGCGCGCGCCCGTGACCCGCCCGAAGCTGCCGGCGGTGACGCTGCCCGAGGGGTTGAAAAAGTTGACCCAGTTGAACGCGTTGAACCCTTCCACCCGAATCTGCACGGTCGACGCGCGGCCGTTGAAGCCGGGCAGGCTGACGTTCTTGAAGAACGACAGGTCCACGTTCTTGTAGCCGGGGCCGCGGAACGCGTTGCGCGGCTGGTTGGCGAACGTCCCCGGCGCGGGATTCGTGAAATCCGCGGGATCGAAAACACCGGTCAGCCAGTCCTGCTGCGACAGGCTCCCCAGATCGGTGCCGCCGGCCGGCAGGTTCACGCGGTCGTTGTTCAGCCCGTCCGCGTTGAAGTCGCACCGCGGCCAAGCCTGGTTGCAGAAGACCGTGAAGGGCGTGCCGGTCTGCATGATCGAGAGCGCGTTGAGCTGCCAGCCTCCGATCGTGGCGTTCAGGATCCGGTGGTCGAAGCGGATCGGCAACTCCCACACGAAGTTCAGCGCGAGCTTGTGCCGGACGTCCTGACCGGCGTAGCCGTAGTCGAGGTCGAGATCGATGACGTCCATCGGGTTGGCCGGGACGTCCTTCCACCGGCCGAAGGTGTAGGCCGCCTGGAAGGCGAGGCCATCCCGATAGCGCCGCTGCAGGTTGAAGCTGAGGCCGTGGTAGTTCGAGTAGCCGCGGTTCTCGTTGAGATCGATGGACGCGAAGCTCGGGTTCAGCCGATCGAGCCGCCCGTCGAGCAGGTCGCCGGAGAAGCGATTGTAGTTGATGGACGTCGGGCCGTCGGCCAGCAGCAGGTTGCGGCCCGCCGTGCCGTTGTAGTTCGCCTCGACGCTGAAGTTCCACGGGAGCTGATACTGCACGCCGGTGAACCAGTTGTAGTACTCCGGCATCTCGACCTCGGGGTCGACCACGCGGAGCGCCACGCGCGCGCCGATGATGCCGCCGTTCGGGTCGAGCCCCCGCCCGAGCGCCGTGTTGGGCGCAAAGTCCGGGCCGAGCGAGTAGACGATCGGCGTGCCGTCCTGCACGGAGCCGAACGCGTGCGCGAACTGCGGCGGGTTGAGCCGCTCGTCCGAGTACGCCGTGTTGTTGATGCGGTTGTAGGTCTTGCCGAAGCCCGCGCGGATGACGAACTGCCCGTTCGACGCCGGATCCCACGTGGCGCCGAGCCGCGGCGCGAAATTGTTCCAGTCGGTCGCGTAGAGGCGATCCACGGTGCCGACGCGCGCGGTGGCGATCTGCTCCTGCCGCGTGCCGCCCGGCCCGAGGATGATGCCGTTGTACGGGATGGCATCCTTCGTCGGGTTGCCGAAGTTGTCGTAGCGCAGCCCCAGGTTGAGCGTCACGTTCGGCCGGATCTTCCAGTTGTCCTGGAGGAAGAGCGCCCACTCGTTGGTGA
>Ga0299914_10000814_pt1 | contig 19619 bp, 17 predicted proteins | sample RVTome_10_FD_201361 | JGI IMG/M metagenome (GOLD analysis project Ga0299914, IMG submission 201361) | Soil microbial communities from uranium-contaminated site in the Upper Colorado River Basin, Wyoming, United States - RVT153D57 (version 2) ...
AGGGCGGCCAGCAGCTCCACGCGCTCGGCCGCCGGCATCAGGGGACGTCCCGGCCCCTTCAGGCGCGTGACCGCGGCGTCGGAGTTGAGCCCGACGAAGAGGACGTCGCCCAGGGCTCGGGCCGCGGTGAGGTAGCGCACGTGACCGACGTGGAGCAGGTCGAAGCACCCGTTGGCGAGCACCACGCGCCGGCCGTCGGCTCGCAGGCGCGCGGCCAGCGCCCCCGCCTCCTCCGGCGTCACGGCGCCTCGAGGGCCTGGACGAGCTCGGCCGGCGACACGGTGCCCGTGCCGCGCTTCATGACGACGATGCCCCCGGCCACGTTGGCCAGCGCGGCCGCGTCGATCGGTGCCGCGCCGGCCGCCAGCGCTACCGTGAAGGTCGAGATCACCGTGTCCCCCGCCCCGGTGACGTCGGCGATCTCGTCGGTGCCGTGGATGGGCAGGAAGCTGCCGGCGCCGTCGCGCTCGAGCAGCGCCATCCCGCGACTGCCCCGCGTGATCAGCAGGAGCCTGGCATCGAGCCGGTCCAGCAGCACGCGGCCGGCCTTCTCCACGCCGCGCTCGTCGTCCACCACGGTCCCCGCCAGCTGCTCGAGCTCGGCCTCGTTGGGGGTGGCGGCCGTCACGCCCGTGAAGCGCGGAAGCTCGTAGCGGCTGTCGACGCTCACCAGGACGCCGGTGCGCCGGGCGACGGCGCGGATGCGCTCGAACACCCGGGGGGTGACCGTGCCGTAGCCGTAGTCGGAGACCACGATCGCGTCCGCCCGCTCGGCCAGCCCGGCCACGCGGGCGATCAGCGCATCCTCCGTGATCGCCTGCAGGTCGGTTGGCGGCTCGCGGTCCAGGCGCACGACCTGCTGGCGCGTCGCCTGGTAGCCGCCGGCCATGATGCGCGTCTTCATCGGGGTGGTCCGCCCGTTCTCGGTCACGATGCCGTCGGTGGAGATGCCGGCCGCGTGGAAGAGCCCCAGCAGCTCGTCGCCGGCCGCGTCCCGTCCCACCACGCCGATGGGCACCACGCGCGCTCCCAGCGCGTGGACGTTGTGCGTCGCGTTGGCGGCGCCCCCGAGCAGCACCTCGCGCTCCGTGTAGCGCAGGATCAGCACCGGCGCCTCGCGCGAGATGCGCGAGGGCTTGCCGAACAGGTACTCGTCGGCGATCAGGTCGCCGATCACCACGACGGTCCGGGCCCGAAAGGACTCGACGGTGGGCGCCAGGCGATGACGGCCGGGGCTCATGCGGCAACCTGCCGGGCCAGCGCCCAGTCGACGGCGTCGAGCAGATCGGTGGCGACGTGATCGGGCTGGACCTCGAAGCGCTCCCGCCGGTACTCCCACTCGCCCTGCCCGTAGCCCGTGAGCACGAGCACCGCCCGGGCGCCCACCGCGCGCGCGGCCACCAGGTCGCTCGGCCGGTCGCCGACCAGCGTGCACCGCGCGAGCTCGAGCCCGAGCTCGCCGGCCGCGCGAAGCAGGAGACCCGGCCGGGGCTTGCGACAGTCGCACTGCGCGCGGTAGGGCGTCTCGCCCTCGCTCGGATGGTGCATGCACGCGTAGAGGCCATCCAGCCGCGCGCCGGCCCGCGCCAGCTGCGCGTGCAGCGCCTCGTTGACGGCGTGCAGGACGCTCTCGGAGAAGTAGCCGCGCGCGATGCCGGCCTGGTTGGTGACCACCACGGCCGCGACCCCCGCGGCGTTCAGCCGGCGAATGGCCTCGCCCGCGCGGGGCAGCAGCCGCAGGCGCGAGGGATGGTTGACGTAACCCACTTCTTCCGTCAGCGTCCCGTCCCGGTCGATGAAGACGGCGGACCGTGAGGTCACGAATCGCAGTGTAAGCCCGATGCTAGTGATTTCTCAAGGTAAAATCGGCGCGCGCCGCCGGCAGCCGGCGGTAGATGCGCTCGAAGCCGGCGACCTGGCGCGCGTAGGTGAAGGGCTCCGCCGCCGCCCGGGCGGCCTCGACGAGGCGCCCGGGGTCGAGCGCCCGGAGGCGCTCGAGCGCCCGGCGGACCGCCCGGGGGTCTCCGGGCGGGACGACGGCACCGCTCTCGGGGCCCACGGCCTCGGCGCCACCGGCGGCCGTCGTGGTCACCACCGGCAGCCCCGAGGCGAGCGCCTCGAGGTGCACGTTGCCGAACGGCTCGTAGAGCGTGGGCAGCACGAGCACGTCGCCGGCGGCGTACCAGCGCTCGACGTCGGGTCGAGGGCCCAGCCAGCGAACGCGCTCACCGAGCCCCAGCCGCTCGGCCAGCCGGCGGTAGGGGCGCGTGTCCCCCTTGCCGACGACGAGCAGGCGGCTCGTGCGATCGGCCAGCAGGGCGAAGCCGCGCAGCGCGGTGGCCAGGCCCTTGCGCTCGAAGCCGCTGCCGGCGAAGAGCGCGACCCAGGCCCCGGCGGGCACGCCGGCCTCGGCCCGCGCGGCGGCTCGCTCCCGCCCGCGGTGCTCGGGATGGAACCGCGCGAGGTCGACGCCGTTGTACACGACCGTGAGCCGGGTCTCCGGCACCCCGTACAGCCGCGCGATCTCGGCGGCGCCCAGCTGCGAGATCGCCGCCACCTGGGGCGTCGTCCGGTACACCCGGCGCTCGAGCGCCAGGACGAGGCGGTGATACGCCAGGCGCGCGTACGCTGGCGTGCCGAGCGCGTCCAGGTAGCCGCGATGGCAGCCTTCCCCCGCGCGGTACACGTCCTGGCCGAGCGTGCGCTCGTGGCTCTGTACGGCGTCCCACGCCCGCTGCCGCACCGCCAGCCGCACCGCGATCGGCAGCACCAGCACGCGCGCGAAGCCCGGCGCCGGCGGCAGCGCCAGCGTGCGAAGCGTGACCCCGGGGATCGCGTGCTGGCCGCGCGGGCTCAGCAGGTGGACCTCGTGGCCGTGCGCCACCAGCGCCTCGAGCAGCCCGGCGGTCGCGCGCTCGACGCCCCCGTGAAACGCGAACGGGCGCGCGACGACGAGCAGCTTCACCGCGTCCCCACCGCCCGCTCGACGAGCGGGAACAGCGCGGCCCGGGCCGCCGCGAAGCTGTAGTGCGCCTGGCAGCGCGCGCGGGCGCGCCGGCCCAGCTCCTGCGCGCTGGCCGGATCGTCCAGGAGCCGCCGCAGCGCCGTCGCCAGCGCGACCACGTCGCCGGGCGGCACGAGCACGCCGCAGCCCTGCAGGATCTCGGGGATCATCGACACCGCCGTGGAGACGATCGGGCGTGCCAGCGCCATGGCGTCGAAGATCTTGGCCGGCACCTGGCCGATCGTGTCGCTGGTTGCCCGCTGGGGGACCGCGACGGCATCGGCCGCCACCAGATACCCAGGCACCTCGTCGAAGGGGATCTCGCCGACCAGGCGCACCCACGGCCGGGCGGCCCAGCGCCGGCCGGCCTCACCGCGGGGGTCGGCGCCGATGAGCACGAGCCGGACGTCGCCGCCCACGGCGCCGACGGCCTCCACGAGATCGTCCACGCCCTTGTGGCCGCGCGGGGTGCCCAGGAACATCACCACGCGCGCGTCACCGACGCCGAGCCGCGCGCGGGCCTGCGCGCGGTCGTGACGAGCGGGGTCCCAGGCCTCGGTGTCGCGCACGTGGGGGATCAGCGTGCCACCGAAGCGGCGCTGCAGGAACCGCGAGGCCACGGTGATCGTATCGGCCGAGCCGGTCAGCCGCTCCATCAGCCACGTCCACGGCAGGCCGTTGGGATTGGCCAGGTTCAGGGCCCGGCCGACGGTGCCCCACGCGCCGCCGCGGCGGAAGAAGCCCACCTCCCAGTCGTCGATGTCGAGCAGGAGCGGCCGGCGGCGGCGGCGGCGCGCGAGCAGCGCCGTCCCGTAGCTGGTGGGCCTGGGCTTGGAGGCGTACAGCACGTCGCCGTCGGCCCGCGCGAGCAGCGTGCTCCAGAGCCGGGCGAACGACGGGTAGCGGCGGGCGCCCCTCACCGCGACCGGCCGGTGGACCACCCCGCCGCCCAGCGCCGGTGCCCATACCGACTCGCCGAACCGCGGCCCGACCACCTCCACCTCCCAGCGCGGTGCCAGCAGCCGGGCCAGCAGGTCCGCCCGACCCGTCGCATTGTCGGACAGGTCGAAGGCGAGCACGGAGATCTTCACGCCGCGGTCAGGCGCGCGTAGTGCGCCTCGAGCGCGGCCGCCACCCGCGCGCCCGAGAACCGCTCGACCACCAGCCGGTGGCCCGCCTCGCCCAGCCGGCGGCGGCGGCCGGAATCCTCGAGCAGGCCGGCGAGCGTCGTGGCGAGCGCGTCAGCGTCGCCGGCCGGCACCAGCGCCGCGTGCTCGCCGTCCACCAGCACCTCCGGCACGACGCCGACGCGCGCGGCCAGCAGCGGCACGCCGGCGGCTAGATACTCGAACACCACGCGGGACATCCCCTCCGACTCGACCGGCACGTACAGCCCCACGTCCAGCGCGGCCATCACGGCCGGCAGATCCGGTGCGAAGCCGCCCACCGTGATCTGCGCCTCGAGGCCCGCCTGGGCGATCGCCTGCCGCACCGCGCCTTCCATCGCACCGCGGCCGACGAACACGATGGTCGGCCGCAGCCCCTGGTGCGCCAGCCGCGCCGCCGCCTCGACCACGAGGCGGTGACCCTTCATCGCGCGAAGCCCTCCCACCATTCCGACCAGCGGCCGGTCGGGCTGGCCCCCGAGCGCACGCCGGATGTCGGGACTGGCCGACCCCGGCCGGTACACCTCGGTGTCGGCCCCGCCGGGCAGGGTCACGATGCGTTGCGGCCCCACCAGCCCCGCGGCCAGGAACTGCCCGCGGATGGCCTCGGTCACCGCCACGACGAGGCCGGTCGCGCGGCCGTACAGCCAGCGGTTGCCCGCGTGCGGGCGCACGGCCTGCACGATGTGGCGCGTGCGCACGATGGGGCGGCCGCCCGCCAGCCGCGCCGCCACCACGGCCAGCCAGTGCTCCTTGCCGCGGTGCACGTGCACGACATCGGCCCCGGCGACGGCCCGGCGCAGGCGGCGCACGTCGGCGACATCGGGGCGCGGCCGCAGGCCGCCGGCGAACTCGAACATCTCCACGCGGCTGACGCCCTCCGCCCGCGCGCGGTCCACCACGGCTCGTTCGGTGCCGCGCCGGCAGCCGAGGGTGACGTCGTGGCCGCGCCGCTCCAGCTCGCTGGTGATGCGGGCCGCCCAGTACGCGTCCGACGACCAGCCCCGGCACGAGACGAGCTGCAGGATTCTCACGACGCGGCCACGCGACGGTACACGGCCTCGACGATCGTCACCGAGCGCTCGGGACTGAACTCCTCCGCCGCGCGGCGGCGCGCCATCTCGCCCATCGCCCGCGCCCGCGCCCGATCGCCCAGGATCGTGCCCAGGGCGGCGGCCACCGCCCCGGGGCTCTCGTCACCGACCAGGAGGCCGGTCTCGCCGTCCACCACCGTCTCGGGCAGCGCGCCCACCGCACGCGCGACGACCGGCCGCCCGGCCGCCATCGCCTCCAGGGCCGCCCGGCACGACTCGTCGGAGCCGGCCGCCATGAGCGCGAAGCAGTCGGCCGCGGCCAGTACCTGCGGCAGGTCGCGGTCGCGGTAGCCGGTGAAGATCACGCGGTGCCCCAGGCCGAGCTCGGCGACGAGCTGCTCGAGCCGCTCGCGCCGCTCGCCCTTGCCGACGAGGAGCAGGCGCGCCTCCGGCAGGCGCCCGAGCAGCTGGCCGAAGCCGGCCAGCAGCTGCTCGTGGCCGCGGTTGGCCGCGAAGCGCGCAACGGAGACCACGACGGGCGCCTCGCCGAGCGCGAACTCCTGGCGGATCGCCTGGCCGCCGGCGGCCCCGCCGAAGCGCGGCAGGTCGGCGGCGCCGGGGATCCAGTGCACGCGCTCTCCCGGCAGGCCGACCTGCCGGCAGCGCGCCTCGATCTGGCGCGACACCGCGAAGACCGCCGCCGTGCGGCGATAGAGCGCGCGCGCCGGGGCCGTGGGCTTGACCGAGCGCGCGTTGTGGAACGTCCGCACGAGCGCCGCGCGCGGCCCGGGCGGGCGCCGGGCGCGGATCAGCAGCCCCAGCCAGTGGTCGTGCGAGTGATGCGCGTGCACGACGTCGATGGCCTCGCGCGCGACCAGGGCGCGCAGCCGCCGGGCATCGCGCGCCAGCTCGATCGGCGCCAGGCGCGCGCGCAGGTGCAGCCCCTCGACGAGGGAGAGCCCCGCCTCGCGCGCCTTGCCCTCGAAGCGGTCGCCGGGCGTGACGCCGAGCAGGACGTGGTGGCCGCGCTCGCGCAGGCCGGCCACGAGCCGGATGATCGGATCGGCGCTGCCCGTCCACCACCGGTTGGCCGCCAGGTGCAGCACGCGCAGGGCCGGCGCGCTCACGCGAAGCGCTCCCGGATCGCGGCCTCGACCGGCGCCCGCATCATGGCCGTGGCCCGCGCGTAGACGTGGGCCGGGTCGATGCCGTGCAGGCACGGATGCTCGATGGGGCAGGCGCGGTAGAAGCACGGAGCGCAGGGCACGGGATGGGTGACGACCGTCGCCCGGCCGCGCGGCGCGGTCAGCCGCGGCTCGGTCGGGCCGAACAGGGTGACGACCGGGGTGCCGAGCGCTGCCGCCAGGTGGGCGACGCCCGTGTCGCCGCTCACCAGCACGTCGATCTCCGCCAGCACCGCCGGCAGCAGGGCCGGACGGTCGCGGCCCACCAGGCTCACCACCGGCGCGACCGCCGCGATGGCGGCCGCCGCCGTGGCGTCGCCGGGGGGGCCTAGCAGGATCGCGGTGACGTCCTCGGCGGCGAGCAGCCGGCAGAACGCGCTCACCCGGTCGAGCGGCCAGAGCTTGGCCGACCCGTACGCCGCGCCGATGTGCATCGCGATGCGGCGGCGGGCACCGCGTGGCAGCGCGCCCGCGTCGTCCAGGAGCCGGCGGGCCTCGGCGGCCACGTCCGAGTCGCGCGCGGGCAGCCGCAGCGTCGGCTCGCGGGTCGCCACCGCCGCCCCGCTCCGCTCCGCGAGCAGCAGGTACTCGTCGATCTGGTGCGGACGTTCGGCCGGCACCGGCACCGCATCCGTGAGCAGGGTCGAGCGCCCGCCGGCGGCGAAGCCCACCCGGCGGCGGGCCCCCCAGTACCAGGCTGCCAGCGCCGACTCCAGCGAGTTCGGCAGCACGAGCGCCAGCTCGGGCGCGAAGGCGGCCACCGTGTCGGCGGCGCGCAGCCGCCCACGCCAGGCGCGGGGATAGTCGGCGAGCACGTCGGCCAGGCCCTGCTGGGCGAGCAGCGCCGCCCACGGACCCGCGGCCAGCACGCGGGCCTCCGGCCATGCCGTGCGGACCGCGAGCAGCGTGGGGAGGGCCATCACCGTGTCCCCGAGCCAGTTCGGCAGGCGGACGGCGATGTTCACGGCCGAGGCCCGCCGGCCGCGGTCATGCCACGAGCCGGGCGAAGGCGGTGCGCCACTCGGCCTCGCCGGAGGTCAGCATGAGCCGCACGCTCAGCACGTAGACGGGCCGGGCCAGCGGTGGCAGCGGGCGCAGCCGCACCCAGTCCTTCTCGGTCGTGACGAAGCCGTCGGCCCGCACCTCGGTCGCGCGGCGCTCGAGCCGCGTGAGCTCCTCGCGCGTGTACCAGTGGTGGTCCGCGAACTCCTGGAAGTCGACGACCTTGGCGGCCGTCTCCCGCAGCGTGCGGCGGAAGCCGGCCGGCGAGCCGATGCCTGCGAAGGCGAGTAGCCGGGCGCCGTCGAGCGCGTCGAGCCTGACGAACCGCATCGCGCTCGACTCGAAGCACTCGGTCGGGACGTGAACGGCGGTGAGCACCGGCACCGCCGGCGCGACGCGCCGCACCGTCGCGCTCACCTCGGCGGCCTCGTCGAGCCGCCGCGCGCCGGTGGCGACGACCAGGTGCGCGCGCGCCAGCCCGCGAAGCGGCTCCCGCAGCGGACCGCCGGGCAGCAGCCGGCCGTTGCCCCACGGCCGGTCGGCCCGGGCCATGAGGATCTCGAGGTCCTTGCCCAGCGTGCGGTGCTGGAAGCCGTCGTCGAGCACGAGCGCCGTCACGCCGAACCGCGCGCGGGCGACGCGGCCGGCCTCGTAGCGGCTCGCGCCGACGACCACCGGCACGCCGGGCAGGCGCCGGGCCAGCAGGAACGGCTCGTCGCCCGCCTCCTCGGCGTCCAGCCGGATCGAGGCGGCGTCGGCGACGATCTGCACGCCGCCGCCGCTCCGCTTGTAGCCCCGGCTGAGCACGGCCGGCCGGAGCCCGAGGCTGGCCAGCGTCCGCACCGCCAGCTCCACCGCCGGCGTCTTGCCGGTGCCCCCGACGGTGAGGTTGCCGATCGACACCACGGGACAGTCCAGCGCCTGCGCCCGAATGAGTCCCCGCGCGTAGAGCCACTCGCGGGCGCCGAGCAGTCCACGATAGCCGCCGGCCATCGCCGCCAGCACGCCCCCGGCACCGGCGCTGAATCCGCGCTCCCAGCCCCGCTCGAGCCGCTCGCGCCCGCTCACGGTGTCGCCCCCGGACGCAGATAGCGCTCCAGCAGGTCCAGTGTGGTCCGCAGCGCGCCGTGACGCGAGGCTGCCGCCTCGCGCGCGGCGGCCCCCCGGCGCGCCCGCAGGGCCGGGTCGGCCAGGAGCCGCTCGAGCTCGGCGGCGAGCTCGCCGGCGTCGCGCACCACGACGCCGCCGCCGGCGGCCAGCAGGATGCTGGCCGCCTCGCGGAAATTGGACGTGTGCGGGCCGAACAGCACCGGCTTGCCACGCAGCGCCGGCTCCAGCACGTTGTGGCCCCCGAGCGCGATCAGGCTGCCGCCCACGAAGACGACGTCGGCGATGGAGTAGAGCTGGGCCAGCTCACCGACGGTGTCCAGCACGATGACGGGCGCCGGCGCACCGCGGCCCGCCGACAGCTCGCTGCGGCGGACGCCGTCGAAGCCGCCCGCCGCCACCAGCCTCATCACCTCGCTCACCCGCTCGGGATGCCGCGGCGCCAGCACCAGCACCAGGTCGGGCCGCACGGCCAGCGCCCGGCGATGCGCCTGGAGCACGGCGTCGTCCTCGCCGCGGTGGGTGCTGCCGGCGATCCAGATCGGCTGGCCGGCGGCCAGCCCCAGCAGCCGGTGCCAGAGATCGGCGGCCCCGGCGGGGTCCGGCAGCGGCTCGTGCTTGAGATTGCCGGTGACCACCACCCGCTCGGGCGACGCCCCCAGCGCGATCACGCGCCGGGCGTCCTCGTCCGACTGCATCGCGAACACGGTGACGTCGCCCAGCACGCGCCGCATCGTGCCCCGCACGAGACGATACCGCTGGAACGACCGGTCGGACAGCCGGCCGTTGGCGATCATCGTCGGCACGCCGCGAGCGGCCAGCAGGCGCAGCAGGTTCGGCCACAGCTCCGTCTCCATGCAGACGAAGAACGCCGGCTCGATGGAGGCGATCACCCGCCGGGCGACGCCGGGAAAGTCGAGCGGGAAGTAGCGGTGCCGCGCGAGTCCGGCGAAGCGCTCGCGCACGAGGCGCGCGCCCGTCTCGGTCACGGTGGAGACGACCAGCGGCAGCGCCGGCCAGCTCCGGCGCACCCCCTCCACCAGCGGCGCGGCCGCGATCGCCTCGCCGACCGACACGGCGTGGATCCAGCCGACGGGCGTCCCCGGCCGCTCGTGGCGCCGCAGGCCCAGGCGCTCGCGCACGTTGAGCGGGACCCCCCGCACGACCCGGCGGGTCAGCGCCACCGGCGCGTAGCCGGCGACCGCCGCCGCGAGGAGCATCGTGTAGAGGGGGTACATCAGGCGCCGACCAGACGGTCGGCCGTCTCGGTGACGCCGCGGAGCGCGCGCTCGAGGTCCGCGCGCGCCTGCTCGCGGTCGGCGCCACGGGCCACGGTGGCGGCGGCGCCGAACACGACGGCGGCCCGGGCGAACGGCAGCGGCACCAGGAAGCGATCCCACGAGGCGAGCCGCCGGGCCGGGTGGGCGGCGAACGCGAGCGGGACGACCGGCGCCCCGGTGGCGGCCGCCAGGACGACCACGCCGGCCTGCAGGCACTCGCGCGGCCCCCGGGGACCGTCGGGCACCACCGCGACATCCTGCCCCGCCCGCACCGCCGCGGCCAGCGCGCGCAGCGCGTCCGCCCCTCCTCGCGAGGACGAGCCGCGCACGACCGACAGTCCGAAGCGGGCGACCCAGCGCGCGACGAGCTCGCCGTCGCGCGAGCGACTGGCCAGCACGCGCACGGCGCGGGCGCCGCGCGTGCGGCCCAGGTGCCCGTTGAGCCACGGGACCATGAGGATCCGGCCGTGCCAGGCGGCGTAGATCAGCGGCTGCCGCGACGCCCACAGCGCCTGCATCGACTCCACCCCCTGCTCGGTCAGCCGCAGTGTGGCGCCGAGCGCGCGCACCGCCAGGGCCGCGGCCGGTGGCGCCAGCGTGACGAGCGGGCTCACGTGGCCCCCACCGGGTGCGCCGAGCCGGGGCGAAGGTCCGCCGCCCGCCCGTCGACCACCGAGAGCACGTGGCGCGCCGCCCGCAGGCCGACGCCGGGCTCCCCCAGAACACCGCCCAGCTCGGTGAAGGCGTCGCGCTGGGCCTGGAGCCTGGACGGGTCGCCGAGCAGGCGCAGGGCCTCCGCGGCGACGCGCTCCGGCGTGAACGCGCGCTGGTAGAGCTCCGGCACGACCGCCCGGCCCAGCGTGATGTTGGCCAGGCTGATCCACGGCACCCGCACGAGCAGCCGCACCATCCCCTCGGTGAGCCGCGAGAGCCGGTAGCACACCACCATCGGCGTGCCGAGCAGGGCGGCCTCCAGCGTGGCGGTGCCCGAGTTCACGAGCAGCAGATCGGCGGCGCGCATCACCGCGTGCGGGTCGCCGGTGACGACCTGGACCGGCGGCCCGGCACCCGGCAGCGCCAGCGCCGGGCCCGCCCCGCCGCCGGCGCGCTCGACCGCGGCCAGCACGAAGCGCACGGCGGGTCGCGCCGCCGCGATGCGCGCGGCCGCCGCGTGCAAGGTCGGCAGCGTGCCCTCGATCTCCTGCCGCCGGCTGCCGGGCAGCAGCCCCACCACCGTCGCCTCCGCCTCGATGCCGAGCCGGCGGCGCGCCGCGCCGCGCTCGGGGGCATCGGCGACGGCATCGAGCACCGGGTGGCCGACGAACTCCACCCGCCCCCCGGCCTGCCGGTAGAGCGCCGGCTCGAAGGGGAACACGGCCAGGATCAGGGAGGCGCGGCGGGCGACGGCGCGCGCCCGCCATGGGCGCCACGCCCACACCTGGGGCGGGATGAAATAGACGACCGGAATACCGACGCCCCGGGCCACGCGGGCCAGGCGCAGGTTGAACTCCGGGAAGTCGATCAGCACCAGCACGGCCGGCCGGCACGGCCCGCCGAGCGCGGCGCGGAGCCGCCGCCAGGCGGACACGAGCGCCGGCACCGGCCCCAGCGCCTCGGTGCCGCCGACCGCCGCCGCCCCGGTCACGTCGGCCAGGCGGTCCAGACCGGCCGCCGCCATCCGCTCACCGCCCATGCCGAGCAGCGGCCGGGACGGCGCCAGCGTGCGCAACGCCCGGCAGAGCGTGGCGCCATGCAGGTCGCCGGAGGCCTCGCCGGCGACCAGCATGATCGGGGCCGCCTCAGCCGGCGTCATCAACGCTCACCAGCGTGATCCCGGCGGCGTCGGCGCAGCGGATCGTCTCCTCGGCGTCGAGCACGATCACGCCCCCGGCCTGCACGGCGACCGCCGTGGCGCCGCCGGCGGCGGCGGCCGCCAGCGTGTCGGGACCGATGGCGGGGATGTCGAAGCGGAAGTCGTGCCCCCGGGCCACGGCCTTGACGACCACCGCCCCCGGTCCGCTCAGCGCCGTGCCCCGGCGGACGGTCTCCGTCGTGCCCTCGATCGCCTCGACGGCGCTCACCGCGCCGCGCCGGACAACCACCGTCTGGCCGACGCTGGCCTCGGCGTTCAGACGGGCCACCGTGAAGCCACGCCGGATGTCGCTCCACTCCGCCTCGCTCGGCCTCCGCGCCGACCACGTGCGCGGGGCGCCGAGCCAGTCGCCGAGGAACCCGCGCTGGTCGAGCAGCTCGATCCCCAGGCTGTCGAGCGTGCCGATGATCGCCTGGGCGATGTTGCCGTCGAGCAGCGCGCCGGCCCGGCTGGCCATGCCGGCGTGCACGGCGTCGGTGTCGCGCGCGGCCAGCAGGTCGCCCATCCAGAACTTTCCCGAGAACAGGACGCCGGAGACCTGCTCGCGACTCAGCGCGGCGACCACGGGGCCCATGGCGTCGATCCGCGAGGGGATGACGGTGTCCGCGTCGGCGCCGAGATCGTCGGCCCCCGGAAAGGCGAACGCCACCACGCGCCAGCCCTGCCGTCGCGCCTGAGCCGCCATCCGCGCCGGCAGGGCGCCGGCGCCACACATCAGTCCCAGCGAGCGCATGGACAGTCGGGCCGGGAGCCCCGACGTGGCCCCCGGCCGGCCGGTCGGGCGGGACGCCCCGGCGCAGCCGGGCCGCCCCTCCCCGTACCGCGTCGGTGGGGGCTGACCTCCGCCCGCCAGGGATCGACCGCCCTCAGCACGGGTCGCGCCAGGCCACCTCGGGCACGCCGTCGCGGATCATCCGCTCGATCTCGAGCGCCATGGCCAGCGAGCGGAGATCGTCCTGCTGGGCCGGGAGCACGGGCTCCCCGGCCCGCCGCCGCCGGGTGGCCGCGATCAGGTGCTGGATCTCGAGCTTGAGCGGGTTGTCGCGGTGCACCTTGAGGTGCTCGACGAAGGACGCGCGCCGGTAGCGGATCGAGCCGCGATTCATCGTGTACTCCTGGGCGGCCCGCTTGTAGATGTGGATGTCCTGCTCGGTGTAGTCGAGCACGATGTAGGCATCGGGCTGGGTGATGGCCAGGGTGCGGATCTTCTCCTCGGTCGCCCGGCTGGCCGCGATCGTCGCGATGGCGCCGGAGGCGAAGCCGATCTGCACGGTCGCCACGTCGGCCACCTCGCTGTGCACCGAGGCGCCCTGGGCGGCCAGCCGCTCCGGGGGCGCGTTCACGAGATTGAGGACGATGTCGATGTCGTGGATCATGAGATCCATCACGACGGTGTCCTTCTGCACGCGGGGCACGAACGGGCCCAGCCGACGGGACTCGATCAGGATCGGCGCGCTGACGAGGTGCCGGAGCTCGTCGACAGCGCCGTTGAACCGCTCGACGTGGCCCACGTGCAGGATCGCGCCGGTGCGGTTGGCGACGGCGAAGAGCTCCCGGGCCTCCTCGATCGTCGGCGCCATCGGCTTCTCGACGAGCACGCTGATGCCCGCCTCCAGCAGGTCGCGGGCGACGTGGAAGTGCTCCTCGGTCGGCACCGCCACGCTGGCCACGTCGACGAGGCCGATCAGGTCCCGATGGCTGGCGAAGGCCCGGGTCTCGTACTGGGCCGCGATGGTCCGGGCCCGGTCGGCGTGGATGTCGGCCACGCCGACCAGCTCGGTGTCGGCCAGCTCCGCGTAAACCAGCACGTGGTACTGGCCCATGTGGCCGGTGCCGACCACGCCGGCCCGGATGCGTCCGTTGACCGCCATCAGGACGTGACCTCCTCGGTGTCGTCCGCCGGCACGGTGGCGCCGGGCAATCCCTTGCAGATCCCGTGGCGGGTGGCGCCGGCGATGAAGTCCAGCAGCGCGAGGATCGGCGGGCAGGCCGGCAGCTCCTCGCGCACGCGCTCCACCGCCCGCCGGGGCGCCAGCCCGCTGCGGTACAGCAGGCGATAGGCGTGCTGCAGGGCCCGCCGCTCGGCGGCCACCATGCCGGCCCGGCGCAGCCCGATCACGTTGACTCCGCGGGCGGTCGCCGGCTGGCCCTCCACGAGCATGTAGGGCGGCACGTCGGCGGTCAGCTTGGCCATGCCGCCGACGTAGGCTGCGGTCCCCACCCGCGTGAAGGGCACCATGCCGGTCATCCCGCCGATGGTGGCGCGGTCGCCGATCTGGCAGTGCCCGGTGATGCCCGCGTAGTTGATCACGATCACTCCGTCGCCGAGCCGGCTGTCGTGGGCCACGTGCGACAGTCCCATGATGAGGCACTCCCGGCCAATCTCCGTCCACTTCTCGGGCGTCGTCGCGCGATGGATCGTCACGTATTCCCGCAGCACGGTCCCGGCGCCGACCCGCACACCGGACGGCGTGCCGTCCTTGAACTTCAGGTCCTGCGGCACGCCGCCCAGCACGCCGCCGTGCCCGACCCGTACCCGGTCCGCCAGCTCGACTCGCCCCTCCAGGACGACGTGGTGGCCGAGCTCGACATCGTCCCCGAGCACCGCCTCGGGGCCGACGACCGTGTAGGCGCCGATGCCCACCCGGGCGCCCACGCGGGCGCGGGGGTCCACCAGCGCGGTGGGATGGATCGTCTCACTCACGGCCGTCCCCCGCGGGACCCGCGTCGCCCAGCTGCGCGGCCAGCCGCTCGAGCCGTTGCTCGAGCGCCCGCACGCGCTGCAGGAGCTCGGGCAGGCGTGCCTCGGCGACGATGATCCGCCGGGCCTGGCCGATCGGGCGGGCCGGGCTGCCGAGCACGCGGGCGCCGGCCTCCAGGCTGCCCGCGATGCCGGCCTGAGCCCCGGCCACGACGCCGTCGCCGAGACTCACGTGATCGACGACGCCGACCTGGCCGGCCAGCACCACGCCCCGGCCCAGCCGCGAGGAGCCCGAGACGCCGACCTGGGCCACCAGGAGCGAGTGCTCGCCGATCTCGACGTTGTGGCCGATCTGGACCAGGTTGTCGATCTTCGTGCCCCGGCGCACGATCGTCTCCCCGAACGTCCCCCGGTCGATCGTGGTGTTGGCGCCGATCTCCACGTCGTCCTCGATCAGTACGCCGCCCACCTGGGGGATCTTGCGGTGGGCGCTGCCGTCGAAGGCGAAGCCGAAGCCGTCGGCGCCGAGCACGGCCCCGGCGTGGATGACGACGCGGCGACCCACCCGCACGCCGTCCTGCAGGCTCACGTGCGGGTGGACCACGGTCCCCTCGCCGATCTCGACACCGGCGCCGACGTGCACCAGGGCGTGCAGCTGCACTCCGGCCCCGACCACCGCGCGGCTGCCGATCACGGTGAGCGGGCCCACGGCCGCCGAGGGGTCGATCCGGGCATCGGCGGCCACCACCGCGGTGCGATCGACGCCGGGCCGGACCGGCACCGCCGGGTGGAAGAGCCACACGAGGTCGATCAGGGCCTGCTGGGGCGCGGCGCACCGGAGGGTCGGTCCCGGCAGGGCGGCGGCGTCCGACGCCACGAGGAAGGCGCCGGCCCGCGACGCCCGGGCGGCGTCGTGGTAGCGCGCGTCGATCAGGAACGAGATCTGGTCGGGACCGGCGCTGTCCAGCGGGGCCACGCCGGTGACGACCCGCGACGGATCACCATCCAGCCGCGCCTGCAGCGCCTGCGCGAGATCGCCGAGCGTGAACCCGGCTCTGGTCATTGCTCCCTACGGCTTCTTGGCGGGACCGCCGGCCGGCGGCGTGGGCGCCGATCCCTTGGGGACCTGCTGATCGAAGGCGCGAATGACCTCGTCGGTCAGGTCGGCATCGGGCGCGGCGTAGACGACTCCCGCGCCCCGCTTCTCGACGATCAGGTAGTAGTTCCTCTCCTTGCCGACCCGTTCGATGATCCCCGACACCTCCTGCAGCACCTTCTGGAGCAGCACCGACTCCTTGCGCTCCAGCTCCTTCTGGAAGTCGTCGGCCAGGCGGGCGGCGTCCCGCCGCTTGCGCTCGAACTGCTCCTGCCGCTCGCGCCGGGCGTCGGGGGTGAGCAGGGCGCCCTTCTTCTCGATCTCCTCGCGCAGCTTCTCCAGCTCGACACGCTTGGAGTCCATCTCCTTCTGCATGGTCGCCTTCTCGCGCTCGAGCTGCTCGCGGGCCGCCACGCCGGCGGCCGAGCGGGCGAGAACGCGCTGCACGTCGATGTAGGCGATCCGGTGCAGGCCGCCGCCGGCGGCCGGCGCCGCCGGCGCCTGGGCGCTGGCCGCCGTCACCGATGCCACCAGCGACGCGGTCAGGAACACGAGCCACGTCAGTCCACCCTTCATCCACCCCTCCTCAGAACGGCGAGCCGACCGAAAATTGGATGGCACCGAAATCCTCGCCCTTGCGCCGGTCGAGGTTGATGCCGTAATCGACCCGGATCGGCCCGAACGGCGACTGCCAGCGGATGCCCGCCCCGGCCGCCTCGCGCGTGTTGGTCGGGTCGAACTTCGTGGAGAAGCCGTACACGTTGCCGATGTCGAAGAACGCGGCCACCCGGAAGTTGAACGGCAACGGCACGATGTACTCGGCATTGCCGAGCAGCTCGGAGGTGCCGCCGATCCGCACCCCGGAGTCGTCGACCGGCGAGACGCGGCGGGCCTTGAAGCTCCGGATGGAATTGGGGCCGCCCAGGTAGAAGCGCTCGAAGATCGGCAGCTCGTCGCGCCCCGTCAACCCGTCCTCGCCCCACCCGAATCCGTACCCGGCCTCGACCCGGCCCGACAGGATGTGGCCGAGCCAGATCGGCTTGAAGTACGTGGTCGATCCCACCGTCTTCACGAAGCGCGAGTCACCGCCGAAGCCCGCGAGGTCGAGCGTGAGGACGGTGAACCCGCCCCGGCTGGGCGCCGCCACCACGTCCCGGCTGTCCCGGGTGAGCCCCAGGGTGACGGCCGAGGTCGACCGGGTGCCCTCCTCGTCCGTCAGCAGCGGATCGTCGCCCCGCACGTCGTCGATCTCGTCCCGCGTGAGCCGGTACGAGGTCTGCCACCGCCAGTACTCGGCGAACGGGTGGCTGAGGCGGACGGTGCCGCCCAGCGAGTCGTAGTCGTACTCCGTGAAGTCACGCCGGACGTTGAACAGGTCGAACCCCGCCGACAGCGGGCGGTCGAAGAGCCAGGGCTCGGTGAAGCTGATGATGCCCTGCTGGCTGTTGGCGCCGGCCCGCAGGCGCAGCGAGAGCTGCCAGCCCCGCCCCAAAAAGTTGTTCTGGGAGATGTCGAGCGTGCCGACGAAGCTGTCGACCGAGGAGAAACCGCCGCCGATGGAGAAGATCCCGGTCGGCCGCTCGGTGACCTCCACGTTGACGATGATGCGGGTCTTGTCGGTGCCGGGCTGAGTCGTCACGTCGACCATGTCGAAGTAGCCCAGGTTGATCAGCCGCTGGCGGGCCCGGTGTAGCTTCTGCAGCGTGAAGAGGTCGCCCTCGACGAAGGGGATCTCGCGGCGCAGGATCCGGTCCTCGCTGCGGGTGTTCCCGGTGATGTTGATGCGCTCGACGTAGACCTCGGGCCCCTCGGTCACCTCGATGGCGACCTCGATGATGCTGTCGCCCTGCTGCTCGGTGCGCGGCACCACCTCGGCCGAGGCCCGGCCGATGGTGCTGTACAGGTCAGTGACGTTGCGTACGCCGTCCCGCAGGGCGGTGCGCGAGAACACCTCGCCGCTCTCGAGGCCGAGCTGACGGCGTACCTCCTCCTCGGGGAGCAGGGTGACGCCGGCCACCTTGATGGCCCCGATGCGGTACTGGGCGCCCTCGACGACGTCGATGGTGATGGTCACCCGGGCCTTCTCGCGGTCCACCGACACGTCGTACTTCTCCACCCGCATCTGCACGAAGCCGTGATCCTGGTAGACTCCCACGATCCGCTCCATGTCCTCTTCCAGGTTCTGCCGCTGGACGGTGCCCCGCATGATGAAGTACTGACGCTCGCGCGTCGCCATCACGTCCTTGATGACCTTGTCCTTCAGCCCCGTGTTGCCGCGTATGACGATCTCGTCGATGGTGATCCGGCGTCCCTCGGTGATGGTGAACACCACCTTGACGTCACCGTCCTCGAACTTCTGGACCTCGGGCGTGATCTGGACCTCGAAGTACCCCTCGTCCTCGTAGGCGCTCTTGAGCGTCTCCCGGGCGCGCTGCACCTCCACGGGGTTGTACACGCTGCCCAGCTTGAGGTCGATCTTCTCCTGCAGCTCGGTGGTGCCCAGCCGGGAATTGCCGACGAACTCCACGTCCCGCACGAAGGGCCGCTCCACCACGACGAAGGTGAGCTTCACGCCTCCCTCGAAGTCCTCGACCTTCATCCGGACGTCGTCGAAGAAGCCGAGCGTGAAGATGGCCCGGAGATCCTCGGAGGCCTGGGAGGGGTTGAAGGGGGCGCCCACGCTGGAGCGGATGCGGCCGAGAATGACTGCCTCCTGCACGCGGCGGTTGCCCTCCACCGCCACCTCGCGGATCAGGATGGGCCGCGCCGGCGCGGTGGGGGATCGGGGCTGAGCGTCGGCAACCGCGACGAGCAGAGCCAGAATTGTCAGGACGACAACGCCCGCCCGACGCACACGCCCCCGTGCCGTCACCGGACCGTCAGGCTCGTCCGAGGTTCAGGTCAGTGCTCAGCAAGCTCGAGCGGCGTGTCCGCGGCCTGAGGCGGCGCTTCGCGGAACACGAAGTTGCCCCCTTCCACGTCGACCTCGATCCGGGCGCTGTCGACGAGTTGGCCCCGGACGATGGCTTCCGCCAGCGGGTCCTCGATGTGCTTTTGAATCGTCCGGCGGAGTTGCCGGGCACCGTAGGTCGGATCGTAGCCCTTCTCGAGCAGGGCATTCTCCGCCGCCGGCGTGAGGATGAGCTCGATGCCTTTCTCGGTCAGCTGCGTGTTGATGCGCGTCGTCATGAGCCGGATGATGCTCTTGATGTGCTGCTCGGCCAGCGAGTGGAAGACGATGATGTCGTCGATCCGGTTGAGGAACTCCGGCCGGAACGCGCGCTTCATCTCCTCCATGACGCGCTCTTTCATCTTGTCGTAGGACTGCTCGTCCGACTCGGCCAGGAAGCCCGGCGAGGTACGCTTGCCGATCAGGCTGGTGCCGAGGTTCGACGTCATGATCAGGATGGTGTTCTTGAAGTCCACCACGTGGCCGAGCGAGTCCGACAGCCGGCCGTCGTCCAGCACCTGCAACAGCATGTTGAAGACGTCGGGATGCGCCTTCTCGATCTCGTCGAACAGCACCACGGAATACGGGCGCCGGCGGACCTTCTCGGTCAGGAACCCACCCTCCTCGTAGCCCACGTAGCCGGGCGGCGCGCCGAGGAGGCGCGAGACCGAGAACTTCTCCATGTACTCCGACATGTCCACGCGGATGAGCGCGTTCTCGTCGCCGAACAGGTACTCGGCCAGCGCGCGGGCCAGCTCGGTCTTGCCGACGCCGGTGGGGCCGAGGAACACGAACGACCCGACCGGGCGCTTGGCGTCCTTGAGGCCGGCCCGGGAGCGGCGGATGGCCCGGGCCACGGCCTTGACGGCGTCGTCCTGGCCGATGATCCGGCCGTGCAGCGCCTCTTCCATGCGGGCGAGCTTGGCCGACTCCTTCTCCTCGAGCTTGGACAGCGGGATGCCGGTCCACCGCGAGACGATGAACTCGATGTCGACCTCGCCGACGGACTGGACCCCCTTGCCCTTGGTCCGGTCCCACTCCCGCTTCATCTCCTCCTCGCGGTGCTGGAGGACCTTCTCCTTCTCGCGCAGGGAGGCGGCCTTCTCGAACTCCTGGGCCTCCAGGTACATGTCCTTCTCACGCCGCACACGCTCGAGCTCCTTCTCGATCTCCTTGAGCTCGGCGGGGGGCGTCAGCGCCATCAGCCGCGTTCGCGACGAGG
>Ga0299914_10000815_pt1 | contig 19617 bp, 21 predicted proteins | sample RVTome_10_FD_201361 | JGI IMG/M metagenome (GOLD analysis project Ga0299914, IMG submission 201361) | Soil microbial communities from uranium-contaminated site in the Upper Colorado River Basin, Wyoming, United States - RVT153D57 (version 2) ...
GCGCCGAGTCCGACGGCCAGCGCCCAGGCCGCCTCGTCGGCGTTGACGTTCAGCGGTCCCCGCGCCAGCGGCGCGATCACCGGGATCCGTCCCGAAGCGAGCGCTGCAGACACAGCTGGGGGGCTGCTCGGTAGCGGCTCGCCGACGAGGCCGAGCTTGGAGATCTGACGGGCCTCGATGCCGATCTCGTCGCCCATGAAGCCGACCGCGTCCGGCCCGAGCGCCGCGCAGAGCCGCGCGTTGACGCCCGCGAGCGACTCGCGGACGACGGCGAGCGCGGCGGATTCGGTGACTCGGCGGCCGTGGATGAAGCGCACGGCCAGGCCGAGCCGCTCCATCTCCGCCGAGATCTGCGGGCCCGCGCCGTGGACGACGCAGACGGCATGGCCCCCGTCCACGAGCCCGCGCACGCCCTCGGCCGCGACGGATGCGACTGCGCCTCCGCACTTCACGACGACGAGGCTCACGTCGTGTACTCCGCGTTGATCCGGACGTAGTCGTAGGTCAGGTCGGAGGCGAGGTAGGTGGCCGCGCCGTCGCCGAGCCCGAGGTCGAGGTCGACGGCGAGGAGCGGCCCGTCCAGCGCGGGGTCCTCCCCGCGCGGCGCGCCGCCCGCGAAGACCGTCGTCCCGTTGAACGCGAGCGTGACGCGGCCGGTCTCGAGCTGCGCGAAGCCGCCGTTCATGGGCGCGGAGCCGGCGGCGGCGAGCACGCGGCCCCAGTTGGGGTCGCGCCCGAAGGCGGCCGTCTTCACGAGCGGCGAGGTCGCCACACGGCGGGCGACCGCCGCCGCCTCGCGGTCGTCGACGGCGCCGGAAACCCGCACCTCGATCAGCACCGTCTTGCCCTCGCCGTCGTCCACGACCTGGCGGGCGAGGCTCGCGCACACCTCCTCCAGCGCGGCGGCGAACGCGTCGTCGTCGCGCGCGGCGTGCGAGGCGCCGTTGGCGAGGAGCAGGACGGCATCGTTCGTGGAGCACTCCCCGTCCACGGAGATCCGGTTGAAGGTGGACTCGACCGCGGGCCGCAGGAAGGCATCCGCCTCGCCGGGGGCGAGCGGGTAGTCGGTGGTGACGACGGCGAGCATCGTCGCCAGGGCGGGATGGATCATCCCGGAGCCCTTGGCCATGCCGCCGACGACGAAGCCTCCTCCGTCGGCGACCGCCTCCTTCGCGCGCGTGTCGGTGGTGAGGATTGCCTCGGCCGCGTCGGCGCCGCCCTCCGGGGAGAGCACGGCGGCCGCCGCCTCGAGCCCCGTGCGGACTCGGTCGAGCGGGAGGTGGGCGCCGATGACGCCGGTCGAGAGGACGAGAACCTCCTCGACGCGCAGGTCGAGCAGGAGCGCCGCGTCGGCGGCGGTGGCCAGCGCGTCGAGCTCGCCGCGCTCGCCGGTGGCCGCGTTCGCGACGCCCGAGTTGACGACGACGGCCTGGGGCTGGGCGACGGCCAGGTGCGCCTTGGAGACGCGCACCGGCGCCGCCTGGACGCGGTTCGTCGTGAACATGCCGGCGCCGACCGCGGGCGTCAGCGAGCGGACGACCGCGAGGTCGCGACCCGTCTTGCGGATGCCGCACTCGACGCCGCTCGCGGCGAAGCCTCGTGCGGCGGTCACGCTCATACGAGCACCCCCGGCAGGCGCAACCCCTGGTCCACGGGCAGCCCGAGGGCGAGGTTCGCGTTCTGGACGGCCTGCCCGGCGGCGCCTTTGCCGAGGTTGTCGAGCGCGCAGATGACGATGGCGCGGCCGGTCGCGCGGTCCTCGAAGACGCCGATCTCGGCGGCGTCCGTCCCCTGCACGCGCGCGAGCTGCGGCGCCACTCCGTCGGGGAGGACGACGACCGCATGGCTCCCGGCGTAGGCGGCCTCGAGCCGCTCGCGCAGGTCGTCCGCGAGCGGGCGCGCGTAGCAGGTGGCCACGAGCCCGCGCTTCACGGGCAGGAGGTGCGGGACGAAGCAGACGGGAAAGCCGAGCGCCTGCTCGATCTCGGCGGCGTGCTGGTGGCGCCCGACCTTGTACGCCGTCAGGTTCTCGAGCACGTGGCCGGCGTGCGACTCGGGCTTCAGGTTGCGCCCGGCGCCGGAGACGCCCGACTTGGCGTCGACGACGACGCTGTCCGGCTCGATCGCGTCCCCGAGCGGCAGGAGCGCGAGCAGCACGGCTGTCGCATAACAGCCGGGGCTCGCCACGAGCCTGCCGGTCGGCGGTAGGAGCTCGGGGAGCGCATAGCTCCAGTCGACGAGCCCGCCGGGGTCGGGATGCGTGAAGCCGTACCAGTCGTCGTATGCCGCCGCGTCACCGAGCCGGTGGCCGCCGGAGAGGTCGACGACGACGCCCTCCGACGGCAGCTCGATGCCCGCGGCCTCCTCGTGGCCGAGGCAGAGGAAGACCACGTCGGCGCCGCTTGCGAGCGCCTCCGCGTTCGTGACGAACGCGGGCGTAGCCGAGGCGCCGTTCCGGGCCAGGCGCGGGTCGAGCGCGGAAGCCGGCTGCCCGGCCAGCGAGTCGGAGCCGAGCGCTGCGAGCTCGAACGCCGGATGGGCGAGCACGCGGTCGAGCGTCTCCTGGCCGGAGTACCCGGCCGTCCCGAGAATGGCTGCACGCATCGAACTGCGTATTATGCAGATCGCTGCGTAAGATGCAACGGCCTAGAGACCGGAGGCGAGGGCCTCCCAGGTCTCCGCGTCGCCGCCGCCGATGTGCCGGGCGACGACGACGCCGTTCTCGTCGAGCACGGCGACCGCCGGATGCCCGTACAGCTGGAGCTCGCCGGCCAGGGCGACGTCGGGATCGGAGAGCGACGGCCACGTCCAGCCGTACTTCTGCACGAACCCCTCCGCGGCGCCCGGGTCGTCGGAGATGTTCATGCCGACGAAGGCGTACTCAGGATGGCTCTCGACGAACCCCGCGTAGGCGACCGCCTCGCCGTTGCAAATGGGTCACCAGGAGGCCCAGACGTTGACGAAGAGCGGCTTCCCGCGGAACTCGTCCAGGGAAAGGGTCTCTCCGTCCAGGGTCTGGCCCGCCAGCGAGACGCCCTCGTCCGCGGGGGCGCCGGCCGCCGTCCCGGAGGGCGCGGGCGTGCCTTCGCCGCTGCTCGAGCCCCCGCAGGCCGCGAGGGCGAGCGCGAAGGCGAGGACGAGCGCCACGCGAACCATGCAGCCGACGGTACCCGAAGATCCTTACGCGAAGCTGAACTTCTCCCTTCCGCGGGGCCGGACGCTCCTATCCTGAGGGGAGGCCCGTGATCGAGCTTGGACCGACAGGACTCGTCATCGCCTTCGCCGCCGGCGTCGTGTCGTTCACGTCGCCGTGCGTGCTGCCGCTCGTCCCCGGCTACCTCTCGTTCGTCTCCGGCGTCGGCTTCGACGAGCTCGGCAGCCGGACCCGCACCGTCCTCCGCTCGACCGCCGCGTTCGTGGGCGGGTTCACGGTGATGTTCGTCCTGCTCGGAGCCGGGGCGGCATGGTTCGGCAGCGCCCTTCTCGCCAACCGGCGCCCGCTGGAGATCGCCGCCGGGATCTTCGTGATCCTGGCGGCGCTCACGTTCGTCGGCACCCCGCTCCCCGGGCTCCTCTCGCGGGAGCTCCGGCTCTCGCCCGACCGGCTCGGCGGTGTCGGCCTCCCGGCGGCCGCGCTCGTCGGCGTCGCCTTCGCGATCGGCTGGACTCCCTGCGTCGGGCCGACGCTCGCCGCCATCCTGACCCTCTCCGCGGGTGGGGGCGGCGCCGCGGAGGGCGCGGTCCTGCTGGCGGCGTTCTCGCTCGGGCTCGGGCTCCCGTTCCTCCTCTTCGGGCTGGCGTTCACGCGCTCGCTCGGGCTCGTGAGCTGGCTCCGGCGGAACCGCCGGGTCGTCAGCCTCGCGTCGGCCTCGCTGCTCGTCGCGTTCGGCATCCTCCTCATCACCGGGGAGCTCGTGGAGACGACGACGCGGCTCGCCCGCTACACCGGCTGGCAGATCTGACATGGCACCCGCGACCCTGGCCCCCGCCGAGGTCGAGCTCGAGGAGCCGGCCGGCGCCGACGTCCCCGAGCACGATCGGCCCTGGATCGTCATCGTCTGGAACGACCCGATCAACCTCATGTCCTACGTGACCTTCGTCTTCCAGAAGCTCTTCGGCTACAGCCGCGAGAAGGCGACGACGCTCATGCTCCAGGTGCACAACGAGGGCAAGGCGGTCGTCTCCGGCGGCCCGCGCGAGAAGGCCGAGCACGACGTCGCCCGCCTCCACGCGCACGGCCTCTGGGCGACCATGCGCCAGGACTGACGTGTTCGGGTCGGGGCCAATCGAGCGCACGAAGACGGGCGACTTCCGTCTGCGGCTCTCCGACGCCGAGCGCGCGCTCCTGCGCGACCTGCCGCAGCAGCTCCTCGCGGCACTCGCGGAGGCGCCCGGCGACCCCTCGCTCCGGCGCCTGCGCCCGTCCGCCTACGAGGACGACGCCGAGGCCGAGGACGAGTACCGCCTTCTGACCGGCGACGGGCTCGCGGAGAGCCGCCGGGAGGCGCTTCGCACCGTCGCCGACACCGCGGACCGCGACCGGCTGACGGCGGAGGAGCTAGACGCCTGGCTCCGGGCGCTCACCGACCTGCGCCTCGTCCTCGGCACGCGGCTCGACGTCACGGAGGACACGTACGCGCAGGAGATCGACCCGCGCGACCCCGAGGCCTACGAGCTCTCCGTCTTCGCCTATCTCAGCTGGCTGCAGGAGGCGGCCGTCGAAGCCGCGCTGCAGGACTAAGCGACGGCGTAGCCGGCGTCGGCGATCGCCGCCCTGACCGCGCCGTCGTCCACGCCCTCGCCGCGCACGGAGACGATCTTCGCCGCCAGGTCGACCACGACGCCGACCACGCCGGGAACCACGCCGACCTCGGCCGCGATCGCCCGCTCGCAGTGCGAGCAGCTGACCCCGGGAACCGTGTAGCGGGTCTCCTCCATCTACCCCGTGGGGGTATATACCATGACCGCATGACCGAAGCCACCCCCACCAGGGGCTACAGCGCCTCCAAGGACCAGCTCATCGCCCGCCTGCGCCGCATCGAGGGCCAGGTGCGCGGCGTCGAGCGGATGGTCGAGGAGGATCGCTACTGCATCGACGTGATCACGCAGATCAGCGCGATCGAGGCGGCGCTCGAAAAGGTCGCCCTCGGCCTCCTCGACGGCCACACGCGCCACTGCGTGCTCGGGCCGGGCTCGGAGGAGCTCCGCGAGGAGCGCACCGAGGAGCTCGTGGCCGCGTTCGGCCGCCTGCTCGGCCGCAGGTAGGAGGGCTCGGCGGAACCACAGCGGTGCCGTCGGGCCGCGCTGCTCGCCCCGATGCGGCGTCCTCAGTCGCGCCCGTAGCCCCGGGCTACGAACACTCCCTAGCCCGACCGGGGGTTGACCGCGCCGCAGACTGGCCCCACGCTGCGACCATAGATCTGCGGCCCCGACCGCGCTTGCGGTCTCCGCGTCCCGGGAATGGACGCGGGCATAACCGAGGAAGGAATGGCGTGACGGACATCGGCGTACCCGATCCGCTCGAGCCCGAGATCGACGTGATCCCGGTGGTCGAGCCCGTGCCCGGCCCCGTGGAGGTGCCGGAGCCGGCCCAGGTGCCGGAGCGGCAGCCCGAGCACGCTCCCGCATGACGCGCGACGAGCCGATCCTGGCCTGGCGCAGCTGGCGCCTGCGCATCGACCCCGAGACCGAGGCGATCGAGCCCGTGCTCGAGTCATGCGTCTACGGCGACCCCTGGCCCGAGCGCGAGGCGTTCAGCGCCTACTGCCCCGAGCACCGCCGCCCGGAGCCGTCCTGCGGGTGCGGGATCTACGCGGTGACGAGCTACGAGGCGGCGCTCGAGTGGGCCGGCTGGGCCCAGTCCGCGCTCCCCCACCCGATCGTGCTGGGCCGTGTGCAGCTCTGGGGCCGCGTCCTCCCCCACTCGGCCGGCTACCGCGCGGAGCTCGGCTACCCGTACGAGCTCGGCGTCCTCGTCGGCGAGAGCCTGGGCGCCGCGGACGCCCGCCGGCTCGAGCGGCTGCTCCAGGCCGCCTACCTGGTGGACATCGCCGAGCGCGCGGCGTAGGCGTCACGCCGCGCGCCCGGCCTCCTCTCCTCGACTACCTGAACGCCTTCCTGAGCTGGTCGGCGACCGGCTTGGCCAGCTTGTCGGGCTTGATGCCCTTGAGCCGGGCCACCTCGCGGAGCTCCCGCTCGAACTGGACGCCGAGCGGCGCCTCCGCCGCCATCGCCGCCATCGCCGTCGCTTCCTCCGGCAGGTCCTCCTTGATCCGGAAGAGGGCCACCTCGAGCTTCGGAAGCTCGGCGGCCTTCACGGCTGCCCGGGGAACCCGGACGTTCACCTCGTAGCTCGGAAGCTCGACGACGTGGTGCCCCTTCATCTCCGGGATCTTGGCCTTCGGGTCCGGGAACGAGCGCTGCTCGCCGACGTCCGGAATCCCGCCGGCCGCGACCCGCTTGCCCCCGACGACGGCCTCGTAGGCCAGGGCGCCCTGGAGCTTCGGCTCCACGAGCTCGCCCTCGACGGCCTTGGCGCCGACGACCGTCAGCCGGCCGCCCTCGGTGACCCGCACGCGGAGGCGGACGTAGCCCTCCCTGGCCCGGGCCGTCGCCCGCGTCTTCGGGGCCTCCATGTCGGGCCGGGTCTTCGTCTGGCGTACCGTCGCCTTGCGCACCGGCGGCATCCGCCGGGCCTTGCCGGCGTCCGCCTTCGGCTTCGCCGCCATCAGGAGCTTCTTGCCGCCGACCAGCGTCGGCTTCGGCGGCGTGTCGGCCATCCGCGGGAGCCGCGCGCTCGAGACCACGGGCTTGCTGCCGCGGCCGGTCTGCATTCTCTCGTCAGCCATGACTCACCTCACCAGTTCCGGCCGTAGCGGTAGTTGTGGATCCACTTGTAGTAGATCCGCCGCAGGGACAGGGTCGGGGTCGCCCGGATCATCCCGAGCCAGTCCGTGTTGTGGACGATCAGGTCGCGCTTGCCGCCGACGCCTTCGAAGTCGCAGGGCTCGAAGCGATCGACGGTGCCCAGGTTCCACTCGCCGACCCAGTCCTCCTTCCACGCAGAGACGAGGTCGGTGCCGCTCGAGATCATCGTCCCGAGGTACTCCGGCGTCCAGTCCTGGTGGTTGTAGACGAACAGGTCGGCCTTGCCGTCGCGGTTGACGTCCGCGATCCAGTGCCGGTCGTGGGCCCGCATCTGCCAGCCGGGCGCATTGCCGTCGTAGCGCCGGGTCAGGGAGAGCTGCGAGCCGGTCGACTCGAGCATGCCGAGATAGGCGATCGACCAGTTCGTCCCGTTGAAGACGTACAGATCGGCCTTGCCGTCGCCGTCGAAGTCGCCGACGTAGTGGCGGTCGTCGGGCCGCATCTGCCAGCCGGGCATCGTCCCGTCGTAGCGCTTCGACATGGAGAGCGACGTCCCGTTCGAGCGGAGCATGCCCAGATACGGGATCGACCAGTTGGAGCCGTTGAAGACCCAGAGGTCCTCCTTGCCGTCGCCGGAGAAGTCGCCGACGACGTGGCGGTCGCCGGGCCGCATCTCCCAGCTCGGCATGTTCGCGTCGTAGCGCTTGACGAGCGAGAAGCCCGTCCCGGACGAGCGGAGCATCCCGACGTACGGGATCGCCCAGTTGGAGCCGTTGAAGACGAAGAGGTCCTTCTTGCCGTCGCCGTTGAAGTCGGCGACGTGGAAGCGGTCGCCGGGCGTGAAGTCCCAGCCCGGCATCGAGTTGTCGTAGCGGGCGATCAGCCGGAGGCCGTCGGCGCCGTCGTCGGCGAGCAGGCCTAGGTACTCCATCACCCAGTTCGTGCCGTTGAAGACGGCCACCTCGTCCTTGCCGTCACCGTTGAAGTCGCCGACGAAGAAGCGGTCGCCCGGCGTGAACTGCCAGGAGCCGGGAACCCGCTCGACGGCGCTGAAGACGGCGTCGAGCTGCGACCCGTTCGAGCGATAGATGTGGATCGCGTTCCCGCTGTGGACGAGGATGTCGTCCTTGCCGTCGCCGTTGAAGTCGCCGGCGTAGACGTTCAGGAACGTGTGCTGGGCGTACGGCTCCGCGTTCGTCTTCATCCGCGTGTAGCAGACCGGGCAGTACGGCGGCGAGTTGCCGCGCATCCGGCAGTTGACCGCCGGCCGGTAGAGCCCGCGCGACCAGGTGCCGCCGCCCTCGAAGAGCCCCGCGTCGTCGGAGTTGCTCCAGCCCGCCGGCTTCGTGGCCGCGTTGTAGTCGGCGCAGGAGCCGGTGCCGGTCGGGACCGGGGTCGACGGGTTGACGAACTGCTTCCACTTGAGCGTCGCCCGGTTCGTGTTGATCGTGATGTTGGGCGCGCCCGGCTCGCCGCCCGAGAACGTGCCCGGCTTCGCGCAGTACTCGTCCGCGAGCCCGCCGGTGCCGTGGCCGAACTCGTGCGCCATCACGGCCCAGCTCGACCCGAGGGTGACGATCTGGAACCCGCCGCCCCCGCACCCGCCGAAGCCGGCCTCGTTGAGGATGACGACGACGAGGTCGTAGTCCGGCACCCAGGTGTCGAGCGCGTTCTGCACCTTCGCCCCGGTGCCCGCGCCGCCCTCGAGCCAGCAGTGCGCCCACGAGCCCGAGTAGATGTAGCCGAGCGCCGTGTTCTTGATCGTCGTCGAGACGATCGTGTCGTCGGAGGCGTCGGTCGGCGTCCCGTTCTCGTTGTAGACGCGCTGGCTGACCCCGGACTGCGTCGAGATCAGGTTGACGCGGAAGATGTTGTAGGCGGACTTGTCCTCGTAGAAGTAGTCGCGGCCGAACACGCCGTCGAGGAGAAGGTCCTTGACCTTGTTGTTGTAGGCCGTCTGATCCCCGGCCGCGAAGCCGTCGCCGAGGACGGCGATGTTGAGCTTCGCCCCCGGCGGCCCCGAGTTGAGGATCTGCGTGACGCTGTCTGGCATCCTGGCTCCTTCCGTCGCGTGCTGGGTCGTTCCCCGGCGACCGTGCTCAGGACGCGCGCCTTCGCGCCGGTCTTCCCCGGCGTCCTGCCCTGAGTGCCGCAGCAACTTCGGACCACACCATCGGTGGCGGCTCGCCTTCCGTTGCTTGCAGTCGCGTTCTACTCCCGTTTCGGGGAGGAGTCAACGGGCGCCGGCTAACCTGGCTCGCTTGCCGGCGTCGTAACCCTCGAAGCAGCTGCTAGGGGGAAGCGATCGCCGTCCCCGCGCGCCGGATCGCGACCGGCCGACGCGATTGGGACGGCGATCGCGCCGGCTCATGATCACCGTCGACGACGTCCGAGCCCTCGCCCTGAGCCTCCCCCGGGTGACGGAGGCCCACGTCCACGGCCGCGTGAAGTTCCGGGTGGGGAAGATCGTCTGGCTGGCGTTCTCGCGCGACGAGACCGTCCTCGGCTTCGCCTTCCCGAAGGAGTGGCGCGAGGCGCTGGTCGCGTCGGAGCCGGCCAAGTTCCAGCTCCCTGCCGAGTCCGACCTGCGCTTCAACTGGGCCGAGGTGCGGCTGGAGGCGATCGAGTGGGAGGAGCTGCGGGAGCTGGTCCTCGATGCGTGGGCGCAGGTGGTGCCGAAGTACGTGTCGGCCCCGTTCGTCGAACAGGAGCCCTAGGCTCGCTGCCCGGAAGCATGGATCCTCGCCTGCCCGGATTCGCGGTCGGTGAACACCGGGTCGCGAGCCCCTCGCGCCTGGCGCCCAGTATCCTCGGGCTCGCCCCGTAGTCCGGCCGAGGAGCCCACGATGAGCGCGAGCGCGTATCCGTTGCTGTTCTCGGAGTGGAAGCTCCGCACCACCCATCTCTCCAACCGGCTCGTCTTCGCGCCGACCTGCCCGACCTGGGTGGCCAACCCGGTCGAGGGCGTCTTCACCGACCAGGCGGTCGCCTACTACGAGGAGCGCGCCGCCTCGGGCCTGGGGCTGATCGTCATCGGCGCCAACATGGTCGACCGGAAGGGCCTCTACGCGCACCTCAACTTCCCCGGCCTCTGGGACGACCGCCAGATCGAAGGCCTCGCCCGCGTGCGCGAGGCCTGCCACCGGCATGGCTGCAAGGTCGCGGTCCAGCTCCTGCACGCGGGGCTCCGCAACATGGCCGTGATCCAGAAGGACCCCGCCTACGACCTCGACGCCGAATGGTTCACGGTCGCTCCGAGCCAGGTTCCTCCCGGCGAGTGGCCGAACGCGCCCATGCCGAAGGAGCTCGAGGAGCACGAGATCGTCGAGGTCGTCCAGGCCTTCGGCGAGGCGACCCGGAGGGCACGCGAGGCAGGGCTCGACGGCGTCGAGTACCACCTCGCGCACGGCTACCTGCCCTGGCAGTTCCTCTCGCCGCTCACGAACCACCGCACCGACCGCTGGGGCGGCTCGCTCGAGAACCGCCTCCGCTTCCCGGTCGAGTGCCTTCGCGCGATGCGGGAGGCGGCGTCGGATGACCTTTTCCTCGGCTACCGCATCAACTCGACCTCGTTCTGGCCGGGGGACCTCGAGCTGGACGACGTCAAGGGGGCGATCCGCGAGCTCGACCGCGCCGCCGACATCGACTACGTCAGCGTCTCTGCCGGCGTCCACCACTCGTTCATCCACACGCCCATGACCTACGAGCCCGGCTGGGAGCGGGAGTACACACGGGAGGTGAAGACGGTCACGGACAAGCCGGTCCTCGCCGTGGGCCGCATCACGAACCCGGAGATCGGCGAGGAGATCCTCGCGGCCGGCGAGGCCGACGCGATCCTGCTCGCCCGCCAGCTCTTCGCAGATGCGCAGTGGGTCGAGAAGGTCCGCGAGGGCCGCGAGGAGGACATCCGCAGGTGCGTGGCGGCCAACTACTGCTGGCGGAGCGTCATCGCCGGCGGACGCGTCCAGTGCATCTACAACCCCGAGGTCGGCCGCGAACGGCAGTGGGGCAAGGGCTCGCTCGTCCGGGCCGCGGACCCGCGGCGCGTGCTCGTGCTCGGCGGTGGCCCCTCCGCCCTCGAATTCGCCCGCGTGGCCGCTGCGCGGGGGCACGACGTCACCGTGCTCGAGCGCGAGCCCGAGACGGGCGGTCACGTGCGTGTGCAGGCCCTCCTCCCCGACCGCGGGGAGCTCGGTCAGATCGCCGTCTGGCTCGCCGCGCAGGCGGCGAGGAACGGAGCCACGATCCGCACGGGCGCCGCGGTCCTCGAGGAAAATCTCGACGCGCTTCTCGAGACGGAGCAGCCCGACCACGTCGTGGTGGCCACGGGCGCGTCGTACCGCGGGGACGGCTGGCAGGGGCAGACCGCGGCGCCGGTGCCCGGCTGGGAGACCGGCAACTGCGCGAGCTGGGACGCCGTCGTCGATGGCAAGGCGACCGCCTCCGGCAGCGTCGTCGTCGTCGACGACCTCCAGGACATCGCCGGGCCCCTGACGGCCGTCAAGCTCGCCCGGGAGGGGGCGTCGGTGAGGCTCGTCACCCGCTGGCCGATGGTGGCGATGGAGACGATGCCCGAGGTCTACTACCTGTGGACGCGAAGCGCCCTGATCGAGGCGGGGGTCGAGGTCCTCACCGACCTCCTCCCGACGAGGATCGACGGCCGCAACGTCGAGCTGATCAACGTCTACGCCCCCGACCGCGTGACGCGCCTCGAGGCGGACGCGGTCGTGTTCAACACCGGCCGGCGCTCGGAGAATCGCCTCTACCACGCCCTCAGGGAGCGCGGGGTCAGCGTGGAGATGGTCGGCGACGCCGTCGCCCCGCGCGGCACCTACGAGGCCGTCTACGAGGGGCACCGCGCAGGGCGGAACGTCTGACCGAAGCCCCGCCCCGCGCGGAGGACTGGGAATCCCGTCCGCGTGGCACGATCACGGAACCACAAGGAGGCACTGGATGGCTGAGAAGAAAGCGGCCAAGAAGGGCAAGGCCCAGGGGTTCACGGCCGAGGAACGGGCCGCGATGAAGGAGCGCGCCAAGGAGCTGAAGGCGGAAGAGCGCGCGAGCAAGGACCGGGCGGCCGGAGAGCGTGACGTGCTTGCGAAGATCGCGGAGATGCCGGAGCCGGACCGCGGTATGGCGGAGCGGCTCCATGCGCTCGTCACGGCCAGCGCGCCGGACCTCTCGCCCAAGACCTGGTACGGGATGCCCGCGTATGCGAAGAACGGGAAGGTCGTCTGCTTCTTCCAAAGCGCGGACAAGTTCAAGTCGAGGTACGCGACGCTCGGCTTCAGCGACGAGGCGAGCCTCGACGACGGCGCGCTGTGGCCGACGTCCTTCGCGCTGAAGAAGCTGACCGCCGTCGAGGAGAAGAAGATCGCCGCGCTCGTGAAGAAGGCGGTGAGCTGAGGCCCGAGCCCTGGAGGATGAAAAATCCCCGGGAGCGGGGCCTTCACGAGGTGGGCGGTACTGGGCTCGAACCAGTGACCCTCAGCTTGTCGACTCGGGGCGGCCGTTCGCTCCGGTTCGCATAGGTTCGCTCAGGCCGCATGCTTGAGCGGAATCCGTATGGCCTGCGGACGCTTCAGCGAACGCCGAGGCTGCGCCGGCTTCTGAGAGCAATCGAGGAACCCGCGGAGCGCCAGAGCCCTGCGCCGAGTCGCGCTTCGAGGAGAGCGGTGACCCAGGTCGCGACCTCGTCGGCGGTGGCCGGCGCTCGGCGACTCGCGATCCTCGAAGGTCGAGGGATGAACCGGGGGGTCCGGCGCCATGGCCGGGAGTCAGCGTCCAGTCCGTTCCCGGGATAGTGCTTCGACGCCCTTGAGCGCGTAGGCGACGGCCTCCGCCACAGACAGCGCGGCGCCCTGCTTCCACAGCATCTCGAAGCGGTCGCCGCCGATGCGGGCGCGGAGAGCGGACCGAGCGCGGCAGGCGAGCTCCCCCTCGTACGGGTTCGGGCGTACCCCGATCAGGTCGAAGAGGGAGTCGGCGCACGCGAGGAGGGTTACGGCCCGGCGGTAGTCGTGCTCCTCGGCAGCGAGAACTCCCAATCCGGCGAGGACGTAGGCGATCCCCTCGTCCTGCGGGATCGCCGCGGCCACCTTCAGGCTCTCGGCGAGCAGCCTCCGGGCCTCCTCCTGCTGGCCCAGAGCGAGGTGAGCAAGCGCGAGATTGTGGAGCCTCGAGTGCTGCACGTCGAGGGCGCTTCTCCATTCCAGGCCCTCTCGAAGCAGTTCGACCGCGCGCGCCGCGTCGCCCTGAGAGAGAGCGAGGTAGCCAAGGTTGCCGAGCGCTCCGCCGATTCCGGCCTCATCGTCGGCGCGTCGGAACAGCTCGAGAGCTTCCTGGTACAAGACGTGTGCCTGCTCGGGCTCGCCGGTTGCGGACAGCGTGTTCGCTAGCTCATTCAGCGCGGCGGCGTACTCACGGCTCTCAGGGGTTCTGCGAAGGATCTCGACGCTCTCCTCGGCGGCCTGCCTGGCAGCGACGAGATCGCCGGCGGTCAGGGCGAAGCGGGCAAGGCGACGGAGCGCTACCCCCCGAAGAACAGAGCTTTCGACCGGCGCCGTGGCGAGGGCGCCCTCGAGCCAGCGGCGCCCCTCGTCGATCGGCCCTAGGATCTCCCACGCTCGGGAGACGGCAATCGCGAGCCTGAGCCTCTGCTCGCCGTCGTGCGCCTGGGTCAGCCAGTCGCCGGCCGCGAGGAGGTTCGCCCGTTCGCCCGCCAGCCGCGCAAGCCACTCTTCCTGCCCCTCGCCCGTGAGCAAGGCCCGCCCGGCTCGCTCGGCCAGGTCGAGCGCCCACGCCGCATGGCGTTCCCCGAGCTCGTCGGCCTCGCCCGAGTCGCAGAGACGCTCGGCAGCGTAGGCTCTGATCGTCGCGAGCATGTCGAGCCGCCCGCTCCCCAGCCGGGTGACGAGACTCTTCTCGACGAGGGCCTGCAGGGTGTCGAGGTCAGCCTGGCAAACTCGCTCGGCGGCCTCGAGCTCGAAGCCGCCGGCGAAAACCGAGAGCCGCCCGAAGAGCCGGCGCTCCAACTCACCGAGCAGCTCGTAGCTCCAGGTCAGCGTGGCGGCGAGCGTCTGCTGACGCTCCGGTGCGTCTCGCGGCCCGGCGCCGAGGATCGGCAGACGTCGGTCCATGCGGTCGAGCATCTCCTCGACGGTCACGGCGCTGAGCCGCGCGGCGGCAAGCTCGATTGCCAGCGGCAGGCGGTCGAGCCGCTGAACGACCGCGGCCAGAGCTCCCGTCGGTCTGAAGGACGGGGCCACTGCGCGGGCCCGTTCGGTGAACAGCGCGGCCGCCTCCTCAGCGCGGAGGGGCTCGACCAGAAAGCGATGCTCCCCGGTGACCCGGAGGGCCTCCCGGCTCGTGACGAGCACCTTGGCGTTCGGCGTGCCGCCGAAGACGGCGACGACATCGGACGCCGCGGCGGCGACCTGCTCGAAGTTGTCGAGCACGACGAGCACGGGTCGATCACCGAGGTGCCCGTGGAGGAGGCCCTCGGCACCCATCGCGTCCGCAACGGCCGGGAGGACCTCGGTCGAATCGCGGACGGCCTGGAGCGGAACCCAAAAGACCCCACCGTCGAAGCGATCGCGGCTCCGAAGCGCCAAGGCGTGGGCAAGCCGCGTCTTCCCCACCCCGCCCGGGCCGACGAGAGTCAGCAGACGAACCTCTGCTCTGTTGAGCAGCCCTGCGAGCTCGGCAAGCTCCCGCTCCCGGCCGACGAGGGGCGTCGCCTGCGCCGGAAGGCCTCCGGCGGGGGCCGTCCGGAGCGGGGGGAACCGCTCGTCGCCGAGCTGGAACAGCCGAACCGGGGCATCGAAGCCGCGGAGCCGGTACTGCCCGAGCTCCGTCACCCCGATCCCCTCGCCGACCAGGCGCAACGTCTCCTCGGAGATTAGGACCTGGCCACCGTGCCCGGCGGCGCAGATGCGGGCCACCTTGTGCAGGTCTTCCCCGACGTATCCGGCCGGCGTCAGGAGCGGCTCGCCCGTGTGAACCGCCATGCGCATCGCCACGCCCCCGACGGCTTGGAGCGCCTGCTGCGCAACGGCCGCCGCGGCAACCGCATCCGATGCGCGTCGGAACGCGAAGAAGAACCCGTCGCCCTCAGCGCCGAACTCCACCCCGTCCCTTCGGACAGCAGCCTCATTCAGCGAGGTGCGAAGTCCGAGCAAGAGCCTCGCCCACTCCTCTGCTCCGTGAGTCGCGACCAGGCGAGTCGAACCCTCGACGTCAGCGAAGAGGAACGTGACAGTTCCGGTCGGGAGGGCATCGCCTGTGACGGACGACCGGACTGCGGGCACGGCCCCCCGCAGCCCGCCGTGCGCAGCCTCGCTCATGCCTTGGCCCGACCCGGGGGGTCAATGACGCGTATCCGGTGCACGCCCGAGAGCGTACTGCGCCTCCCATCCCGCCAGGACGTCGCGAGCCGTCGTCGACCACCCCGGCGACCAGGCCGGGCCGTGGACCTGGGCATGCGTGCATGACTGGCGGCATGGACGAGCCTCGCCTCGTCGCACGTGCGGTCGTGCTGGTCGAAGGGATCAGCGACCGGCGCGCGCTCGAGGCGCTCGCCCGGCGGCGGACCGCTCCTCGAATCCGAGGGCGTCTCGGTCGTCCCGATGGGGGGCGCACAGGCCATCGGAAGGTTCCTGGAACGGTTCGGCCCTCGCGGGCTGGGCACCAGTTGCCGGCCTGTGCGACGCGGTGTCGCGTGCCCGCGAGCTGAGACTACTCTGACCATCGAGCCTGGCCGCGTGAGCGCGAGCTTAGTCGCAGGGTCGGAGCCCGACTCAGCTGAGCCGATCCGTCAAGCGCTGCCACCGGGCGAGCATCGTCACCGTCACGCAGATCCTCAACTCGGGGCTGCCGGGGGCTCCGGCTCCTCCGGCTCCTCCCTCGGCCGCCGCACCTGCACCCGGTCGCGCGCCGGGTTCGGCGCGACCCCAGCGAAGTCGAGCACCATCGCCAACGCCGTCAGCGACTTCCTGATCCAGAGCGCGGTCGCGTCCTGTTGCTCGTGCGAGAGGACGACGTAGCCGCGCAGCTACGCGGCGTCTGGACGCAAGTCGAAGGATTTTGTTGCAGTTGGCCCTAGCTTTTGCCGAGCGCGCGCATTAAGCTCGGTCCGCTCGGGCGTCGGTCTACCGAGGAGTCGGGCGCACGGCCAGGGAAACGGCCGGGCGAGAGGGCGCATAGCCGCAGCGGCTTCAGAAGGGGGGCGGGGCGGGATTCTCTCCCGAGGAGGAGGACCCACCTGAAGAGGGCAAGCCACGTGGCATGCCTGCCAACCGGTGCTGCCGTGGCGCTCCGGCTGTTCCTGGTGTTCAACACCGTGCCCGGCGGCGCCACGGGCAACAACCTGTTCAACCTGAACTGGGTGGAGTTCGCCGGCGCGGGGGTCGGCACGCCGTCGCGTCAACCACCGAGCCGGGTGCCGGCGAGGCTGCCCGGTTGCCCCGTCCGGGGCTGAAAGGAGAGGTCATGAGAAGCCGCAAGCGCCAGATACTGAGTCGGACGGAGGCCTTGGAGCGGACGATCAGCCGGCGGCGATTCCTCGCCGGTGCGGGTGCGGCGGTCGCGGCGTGCGCGGCCGGCCCGGGGAACGTGTTCGCCGCTACGAAGGCCAATCCCACGAAAGCGCCGGGTGCGCCGCTCATCCCGCCGGGGAAGCTGGGCACGATCACCTTCACCCAACGCGACGTTCCGCCCCGGATCGGCATCGCGGCAAGCGCGGCGTTGGGATTGACTCCGACGATGGGCTTCGTCGGCGGGCCCGACTTCCCGGAGGACCCGACCGACCTCGGACCGCTCGTGCCGCTCCCCGGCGGCTGGTACGAGCTGCTCGAGTTCTTGCGGGGCGTCGGCTTCAAGCAGATCGAGTTCGCCGGCTACGGACAGAACGCCAACAACCCCGGCGGGGGCGCGCCGAACCCAGCGCCCGGCGGCGTCACCACCCCCCAGTCGCGCGCGGCCTACCTGGCCTACGGCCACACACTTCGGGGCTTCCTCGACGAGTTCGAGCTCGAGGCGATCGGCAACCACGGCTTCATCCCGAACACCTGGCCAGGCCCGAACAGCCCGGGCGGTGGCATGTCGATCAACGACTACGAGCGCTACCAGACCGAGCTCGAGTTCGCATCGATCCTCGGAATGCCGTACATGGGCACCGGCAACGACCCGACGAGCGCCAACAACCGCAACATCGAGCCGTGGACGATCTCCGGCGAGAAGTGGGAGGCGCTCAACGAGCTCAGCCTGCAGTGGGGCATCCACCTCTACCCGCACAACCACTCGCCGGCGTACAACTTCCTCCAGGACGGGCCGATGGTCACCGTGACGGAGGATCGCGTGACCGGCGCGCCGATCCCGCCCACCCAGGTTCGCGGGGAGTCCGGGAAGCGCCTCATGCAGCACTACCTCGACATCACCCAGCGAGACCTGTGCGTCATCGAGATGGACATCTACTGGGCGCACGTCGCCCAGCACCAATGGCGCTGGCGTTACGACTGGGACGGCAACCGCGTCGAGGACATCTTCGACCCGACCGACCAGGTGGCGAGGCAGACCCAGCGCTACGGCCTCTTCCACACCAAGGACGGTGACAGCACCGGTCAGCCGCCGGGGGTGGGCAACGGTTACAGCATCATTCCCTTCGGCGACCCGCGAAGCGACATCGACTTCGAGCACTTCTACAGCAACGTCGGGGCGAAGGGCTTCCACAACTCCAACTACGAGCAGGACAACGCCCCGGGTGGCAGCGGCGACCCCGGACAGTCGCTGCGCCATGCCAAGATCAGCGCCCACAACATGAGGGAACTGCGCGCCTGATCGCCTGTGCTACGCCACTCCCTCCCCGACGGTCCGGAACCGTCGGTCGACCCGACCGACGACGGCTCGACAGTGAGCCTCAGATGGCCGACGGGGAGGGAGGCGCGCTCACATCTTGGTCGGGCCCGGTGCGCGGCACCGGCTCGCCGTTCCCACCCAGCAGCGCGCTGAGCGACGCCAACGTGGTCACGTCTCAACCATGACCAAGGCGCGGGCGAGGAGCGATCCTCGCATGGCACGGACGTGGATGAATCCGATGCGGCAGCCGTCCACGCGCCTGCGAAGTCCATCAACGTCGGAGCCAACGGCCTCGCCGTTCGCACATGGCGCGCTCTCTGTGTCGCTCGACGCCGAACGAGGACAACGCGCGGAGCTGCCTTGGCCGCCAGGTCTCCATACCTCGTCGCTGCTCGACTCAGCTGCTCACTTACACTGTGCACGAGCTGACTCGACTTCGGCGCATTCACCACCGTCGCCCTGGCTCACGACGACGTCTCTTCCGTGAGCACGACGAACTGCCTGCAACGGCAGGGTCGAATCGGCCGACAGGGGACTAATAGTCCCCCGAGGGGGCGACGCGACTCGTGGCGGGTCCACGGGTCGTGACCCGACAGGCGGTGGAACGCGGAGGGTGATGTTTGCGCCTGGCGGGTAGCACGGGCGTATGGCCGCCGTCGGCTTCCACGCCTCGCACGAGCAGATCCCGCCGAGCGAGCTCTTGGGGGTGGTTCGCGAGGCCGCGGCCGCAGGCTTCACACGCGCGATGTGCTCCGACCATTTTTCGCCCTGGAGCAGCCGGCAGGGCGAGTCGGGATTCGCGTGGTCCTGGCTCGGCGCTGCGCTCGCGACGACGGAGTTGCCGTTCGGCGTCGTGAACGCGCCCGGGCAGCGGTACCACCCGACGGTCGTGGCGCAGGCGGCGGCGACGCTCGCGCAGATGTTCGCCGACCGCTTCTGGGTCGCGCTCGGGAGCGGCGAGTTCTCAAACGAGCACGTGACCGGTGCCCCCTGGCCTGACAAGGCGCGCCGGAACGCGCGCCTGCGGGAGTGCGTCGAGGTGATCCGGGCGCTGCTCGCTGGTGAGGAGGTCGACCATGAGGGCCTGGTACGCGTCGACCGCGCCCGGCTCTGGACGCTGCCGAAGACGGCGCCGCCGTTGCTCGGTGCGGCTGTCAGCGCGGAGACGGCGCGCTTCGTCGGCGGTTGGGCGGACGGGCTCATCACGGTCGCGCAGCCGCATGACACGCTCCGGCGGGTGCTGGAGGCGTTCAGTGAGGGCGGGGGCGAGGACAAGCCAAGGGCGCTGCAGGTCCACCTCTCCTGGGCGCCGAAGGACGCGGAGGCACTCGCGATCGCATACGACCAGTGGCGCACGATGGTCTTCGGCCCGCCGCTCTCCTGGGACCTCGCGACGGTTGAGCAGTTCGACCAGGCTGCGAAGCATGTACGGGCGAAGGATGTCGCGGAGGCGATCCTCGTCTCTTCCGACCTCGAGCGGCACGCGGCGTCGCTGCGCGAATACGCCGAGCTCGGCTTCGACGAGCTCTACCTGCATCACGTGGGCAAGGAGCAGCGCCGTTTCGTCGAGGCCTTCGGGCGCGAGGTGCTGCCGCAGCTGTGAGCCGGAAGCGCACAAGCGACGTCTGGTGGAAGAACGCGGTGATCTACTGCCTCGACGTCGAGACGTTCCTCGACTGGGACGGCGACGGCTTCGGCGACCTCGTCGGTCTCACCGAGCGGCTCGACTACCTCGCTGGCCTCGGCGTCACGTGCGTGTGGTTGATGCCTTTCTATCCGTCGGCCCATCGCGACGACGGCTACGACGTCATCGACTTCTACGGCATCGACCCCCGGCTCGGCACGCCGGGCGACTTCGCCGAGCTGATTCGAACCGCCGCCGATCGCGGCATCCGC